>Ga0256834_1000319_pt1 | contig 35244 bp, 33 predicted proteins | sample 4281140metaG_FD_190536 | JGI IMG/M metagenome (GOLD analysis project Ga0256834, IMG submission 190536) | Hydrothermal vent microbial communities from East Pacific Rise, Pacific Ocean - 4281-140 | ecosystem: Environmental > Aquatic > Marine > Hydrothermal vents | place: Pacific Ocean: East...
TGAATTTGGTTAGATTAACTTATAGTGTAAATCGGCTATAAAGCCCTAAAGTTTAGGAGTTTGTTTTAGTAAGTTGGATTGTATTAAATCGTAAGATGGTGGAACAGAGGGGGATCGAACCCCTGTCCAAAAACAAGTCTATATTCTAACTTCTACATGCTTAGCGGCGATGTTAAATCTTCAACAAAACCTGCCCATCGCCCACCGACTAGTTTTGTCTAAGCCCAAAGATATCCTACAAAGCTATGCTTTGTAGGGATCCATTCTCGACGAAATGCACGGGCGGACATATCGTTAAAGCTACTTTTGTTTTATATGAAGCTATGCCAACCCTAAGTAACCAAGAGCGACTGACATAACTGACCGGCTTTAAGCTCTTACGCCGCTAATGCGTGCGCAGGTCTATAATCTGTATTGTTTGCGTTTAAATTAACGAGATAGTTTAAAGTCTTTGCATAGACTACATGCCATTAGAACCAACCTGCTCCTGTCGAAAGCCAAGTCTGTCCCATCGGGTTAAATATAGCACATTTTGAGCCACTTGTCAAGCAGTGACTTTTTCTTTTAGGTTTAATAGTATCTCTTCAAGTACAGCATCAGCCACATCATGAGCCACTTGACAAGTTCCAGCGGCCATATGTCCGCCACCGTTAAAGTTTAACATCAGATCACCAATGTTTGCAGTTGAGCTTTTGTTGATGATTGATTTTCCTACTGCAAAAACTGTATTTTGTTTCTTAAATCCCCATATCTTATGGATAGATACATTTGTATCAGGAAATAGAGCATAAATCATAAATCGATTTCCAGGATATATAATCTCTTCCTCTCTTAAATCCAAAACAACAACATTATCATGTAAAGTTGAGCATCTTTGAAGTTGGTCTATAAACTCATCTGTATATTTGTTGTACAAATTAACTCTCTCTACAACATCAGGAATTTCCATAATCTTTTCTATATCATGGTCTTTACATGCATTTATTAAATCCATCATTAAGGCATAGTTTGAGATTCTAAACTCTCTAAATCTTCCAAGTCCTGTTCTAGAATCCATCAAAAAACTAAGTAGCTCCCAACCTTTTGGATTAATTATCTCTTTTTTACTAAAATTGGCTGTATCTGCTTTGTTTGCTGCATCCATCATAGGTTTGAATTTATCTGGAAATTTTGCCTCTCCTCCATAAAACTGATAGACAACTTCAGCTGCTGAGGGTGCATCTGGGAGAATTACATGGTTGCTTTGTATCTCTTTGTTTCTAATAGTTTCGCTTAAATGATGATCAAATGCAATTCCAACTCCAGCAACATATGGAAGGTTTGTTGTGATGTCATTTTCAGTTATATCGATGATACCATCTTGCATATCTTTGGGGTGTACAAACTTTATATCATCTATCATATTGAGGTGTTTTAGAAGCACAGCACATACTAAACCGTCCATATCACTTCTTGTTACTAATCTATGTTTTTTCTTGTTCATATCTCTACCTTTTGTTTGTTGTTAGGAGATATATCGACAAGTTGTAGTGAAAAATCAATCAAGGTTAAAATAGTTTTATCTTTTTTTTTGAGTGTTTAGATAAGTAGCATTTAAGAGTTGATCTCCTCTTTAATGATTTTTGCCAACTCTTGCATATGGCTAATTTTTTCATCAAAAGATAGCTCATCATTTAACATTATGGACACAAAAGCACTTCCTACTATCACTCCATCTACATCTTTTGCTTTTGCTTTTGCCGTTTTTGCATTTACTCCAAACCCTATATATATATCTGTATTTGTAGTTGATCTGATATCAGAGATAACACGACTTAAATTCTCTTCTTTTCCACTTCCAGTTATACCTGCATAAGCTACTAAGTAGACAAATTTTTGAGAATTTTTAAGTATGGTTTGGATTCTTGAGAGTGTATCTGTTGGGGCTACAAAATCAATTAGTGCTATTTGGTTTTGTATGAAGTTGTCTTTATAGATTAAACTCTCTTCATATGGGAGATCTGGAATTATCATGCCACTTACTCCAGTTTTTTTTGCTTCACTTATAAAAGTATCAACACCTCTTTTATAAAAAGGGTTAAAATACCCCATCCACAAGGTATCAATCTCGGGGGCAATTTTTGCTGAAAGTTCTAGTAGTTGGTCTATTTTAAAGCCATTTTCAAGAGATTTTAGATTTGCCTCCTCTATGATTGGACCATCAGCTACTGGGTCAGAAAAAGGGATACCAAGTTCTAAGCTATCAACCCCTGCTTCTTTTAGTGCAAGTGCTGCATCTTCAGTAAAATCAAGATCGGGGTAGCCAGTGGTGATATATGCGACAAGTTTTTTCAAATTAATACTCCTAAAATTGCAATTATATCAAATTTTAGGTAAAATCGTCACAATTTCATATTGGGGAATATTGATGAGTATACATAGTAAAAAAAGTGTCAAAAATATAACAGTAAGTACGATAAGGGGCATGAAAAGTGTTGAGCCAATTACAATGATTACAGCTTATGATGCACTTTTTGCAAAGCTTTTTGATAAAAGTGTTGAGATGATTTTGGTTGGAGATTCATTAAATATGAGTTTTAGTGGTAAAAGTGATACCCTCTCAGCAAACATGGAGCTTATGCTTTATCATACAAGAGCTGTTTGCAGGGGAGCTAGCAGACCTTTGATTGTCTTTGATATGCCTTTTGGCTCTTATACTTCTGAGGATTTGGCTTTGAAAAATGCTACTAGAATTTATAGAGAGAGTGATGCTCAGGCTTTAAAGATTGAGGGTGGAAAAGAGAGGGCAAATATCATAAAAGTATTAACTCAAAACTCAGTTGCTGTTATGGGGCATATTGGTCTTATGCCTCAATTTGTTAGAAGTGAGGGTGGCTATAAGATAAAAGGAAAAGATGAGAAAAATATTGCATCTTTAGTAGAAGATGCAAAAGCAATTGAAGCAGCTGGTGCATTTGCTATTGTGATTGAAGGGGTTAAGTGTGAAGCTGCCAAAGCTATAACAGATGCTGTTAGTATTCCTACTATTGGTATAGGGGCAGGGCTTGATGTTGATGGGCAGGTGCTTGTTTGGAGTGATATGTTTGGCTTTTTTGAGGATTTTAAACCAAAATTTGTAAAGCAGTATTTAGATGGTGCAAAACTTATTCGAGATGCTGTTGATGTATATGTAGATGAAGTGAAGAGTAAAAAATTTCCAAGTGATGAGTTTACTTACTGATGGAGAGAATTGTTGATGTAGAGAAAATCTCTTTTGAAAATGAAGAGGAGAATACTCTTCGACCTAGTTGTTGGGATGATTATATAGGTCAAGAGAAGATCAAAAAAAATCTTCAAGTTTTTATAAAAGCTGCTAGAAAACGAGAAGAGAGTTTAGACCATGTTCTCTTTTTTGGACCTCCTGGACTTGGAAAGACAACTTTAGCAAATCTTATTTCAAATGAGATGAATGCAAACATCAAAACAACAGCAGCCCCAATGATAGAAAAAAGTGGCGATTTAGCCGCAATTTTGACAAATTTAGATGAGGGTGATATACTCTTTATCGATGAGATACATCGTCTTTCGCCTGCTATTGAAGAGATTTTATATCCTGCTATGGAGGATTTTCGTCTAGATATAATTATTGGAAGTGGTCCAGCTGCTCAGACTATCAAACTTGATTTGCCTCGCTTTACACTCATTGGTGCTACTACAAGAGCTGGTATGATTAGTGCTCCTCTTCGAGATAGATTTGGGATGCATTTTCGTCTTAATTTTTATTCACATTTAGAGCTTGCTGAGATAATTAAACGAGCGTCTATTAAGCTAGAATGTATTTGTGATAAAGAGGCTAGTTTTGAGACTTCAAAAAGAAGTCGTGGAACTCCTAGAATATCTTTAAGACTTTTAAAGAGAATTAGAGATTATGCTGAAGTTGAAAATGAGACGAAGATAACTCTAAGTCGTGCTGAGTATGCTCTTGATGAGTTAGGGGTTGATGAACACGGTTTTGATGAGCAAGATAAGAAATTTTTAGAACTTCTCATAACTGCCAAAGGAAAACCAATGGGCTTAGGAACAATCGCTGCAACTCTCAGTGAAGATGAGGGGACAATTGAAGATGTGATAGAGCCATATTTGATTGCAAATGGATATATTGAAAAGACTGCAAGAGGAAGGATTGCAACTCCTAAAAGTTATGATTATTTTAGGTTGACTCCTGATTCAAACCCTTCACTATTTTAAACAGCTATTGCTAATTTTGTAGGAGTTTCTCCTTCGCTCCTTGGATAAGCTCTCTCTTCTATGATAATTTCACCTTTCATAAAAAGTGTTGCTTTTGCTCTTATTATTACATTGCCATTTTCTAAATCACATATAATTTCACTTTTTCTTTTTGATAATTGTGTAGCATTTAAGCTTTTATTGTCTAAAACTTGTGACCAATATGGTGCTAGCTGTGAGTAGATAGAGCCTGTTATAAGGTCTTCATTCATGCCAAGTTTTGGAGCAAAATATTTAAACACAAAATCACTCTCTTTTCCTCTTGCTGTTATACATACTCCTCTTAAGTCAAGGTTTTTTAATATATCTATCTTTGGTTTTAGGCTTTTGATTATATCTTGGTTTTCATATACTAAAATATAATCTTTATCTTTTAAAACTTTTAAAGGCTCAACTCCAAAAGCTAAACTAAAGATTGGGTTTGTCTGCTTGTAAAGTGTTGGCATAGAGATTGGAAAACTCATAAGATACAGCTCTTTATCTTTGTAAATTATTATATTTTCACTTAAGGTATTTAGTGTGACTTTTTTTGATTTTTTATCAAAATAGTTAAAGATAACATAAGCACTAGCAAGTGCTGCATGGTCACAAAGTGTGATTTCGTGTTCTGGTGCGAACCATCTTATATCATATATTCCATCTTCTTTTTTTACAAAAAAAGCTGTTTTACTGAGATTTGTCTCAGATGCAATTTTTTGCATTAAAGAGTCATCAATCCATTTATCAAGAGGACAAACTGCGGAGCTTTGTCCTTTAAAAATTGTATCAGTAAATGCATCTACTTGGTATATGTCAATCTTCATTAAGAACCTTCGTTTCGAATATATGGTGATTATATCAAAAAATAATTAAAAATTAAATATATTTAATTATTTTAATGAAATTATGGATTACTCCAGAAAAATTCAATCCAATCATGTGCCTCTTTTATCTTAAAATCTGGAGTAAAAACTGCATCTTTTTTATAAAAAATTGCACCTGTTTTAAAAGAGGTTTTTGGAAATTTTTGTTCTAATACTCTCATAATCTCTCTTAAGCTCTCACCACTATCTACAATATCGTCTAAAACTAATATTTTTTTATATGCAGGTAGATTTGGAATGTTAGAGATTTTGATAGTAGGAAGTTTTTTCATATTATCATAATGGATAGAGTTTAGAGTGTAAAGCTCTCTAAGGTCTAACTTTTCAGCCATAAAATGTCCAAAAGTAACACCCCCACGAGCAACTGCCAAAATAATATCTGGTTTATAATCTCCCATAAACTTACATAAAAGCTCTAAATCTTGAACAAACTCTTCATACTTATAGTGATACATCAAACAACAACTCTAGGTATTGAAGTAGAGAGTTTTACCAATACATCGTAGCTAATTGTATTAAAGTGATTTGCTACATAAGATGCATCTTGAAAGATAGAGACTTTTTGTTTGTCTGACTCAAATGCACAAGAGTCCATTGATACTTTTCCAAGAAATGGTTTTTTTTCACCATTAAGAAGTTCACCCTCTCCATCAAATCTAAAAAACCCATCTCCATAACCTATATCATAAGTTGAAATCATCATCTTTTTTGTAGCTTCAAACTCTCCACTATAACCAACTCTATCTCCTTTATTTAAACTTCTTGTGGCGATTTTTTCAGCCCATAAAGAGAGTATCGGTTTTAATTTTGGTGTTTTAAAAGATGAGGGTAGTGAGTGGTAGCCATATGTTGAAATTCCGCATCTTGCAAAATCATCATAACATTTTTCATCTCTTAATAAAGCCGCACTATTTGCACTATGAAAAAGAGGTCTTTTCTCTCTTAGTTTTAAAACTTCTTTTTTAACATCTTCCCAAATTTTTTTTTGCCAAAATAGCTCTGAAGAGAGCTTATCAGCTGATCTAAAGTGAGTTAAAACACCATCTAAGTTTTTGATAAGTTTGCAAGCTTTTTGAACCTGTGAAATATCTATACCATTTCTATGCATTCCTGTATCAACTTTTAGATGAATTGAGCAATTTTGGGAGAGTAGGGGGATTTGTGTTAAGTCGTTTATAACATATGAAAATTTTGGATTTTCTTTTTCACCTTTTTTTGGCGAGAGTATGATTATATGTTCAAAAAATGGCTCAATCTTTATAGCCTCTTCGCTAAATCTAACAACAGCTCTCTTTATTCCAAACTCTGATGATAGCTTTGCCATAATCAAAAGAGAGTGTCCATAAGCATTATCTTTTAAGACAACACTTATTCTCTGTTTCCCTCCAGCTTTAGTAGATAAAATTTCTAAATTATGAAAATAGTCTGTTTTGTTTATCTCTATAAAAGACACTATTTTATTTCATATCCCTAGCTTCAAAGAGAAGTCCTCTTATCTTTCTTGCTTGATAGTCTAGTTTAAAAAAGTGTTCATATGCTTCTTTCGCATCTAAACTTTGTGGGCTTGAAAAATCAAATTGATCATTGGTACTTTTTTTGATATTTGTATCTAAATAATCGTAGAATTCATTTCTAATTTGTTCATACTTTTTCATCTCTTTTTTTGTATCTTCTATACTTGTCATCTTTCTTTCCTTTTTTATAAATTTGCTGCTACTTTGTATGTTGGGTCATTTTCTGCAAAGGTGCAAAATGGCCCAGCCTCTTTTAGAAGATTTTTACAATCTTTGCTGATATGTCTGATTGTCAAAACTCTTCCGCTATCTTTGTACTTTTTAGTTATTGCATCTATAGCTTCAACTCCTGATATATCCATGACTCTAGCATCTTTAAAATTTAAAACAACATTTTTTGGATCATTTTCTAAATCAAACTGCTCATTAAAAGAGGTGACTGAACCAAAAAACAGAGGTCCATTTATATCATAAATTTTAACTCCATCTTCTTCTATTCTGCCTTTTGAATATATTTTAGCATGTTGCCAAGCAAAAACCAAAGCAGAGATGATAATACCAGCAATTACAGCAATCGCTAAATCAAAAAATACAGTCACAATCGTAACTAAAATCAAAACAAAAGCATCATGACGAGGCATATACTTGATACGAGAAATACTAGAAAATTCAAAAGTCCCAATACTAACCATAAACATAATTCCAACAAGTACAGCAACAGGAATAACTCCTATCAAATCACTTAAACTTACAACAAAGATTATAAGCAGTATTGCAGCAGTTGCAGATGATACTCGTCCAAGCCCACCTGAAGTGAAGTTAATGATGCTCTGTCCAATCATAGCACACCCAGCCATTCCACCAAAAAACCCACTTGTTATATTTCCACACCCTTGAGCTATGCACTCTTTGTTTCCACTACCTCTAGTTCCGCTCATCTCATCCAAAACAGAGAGTGTTAAAAGAGACTCTATAAGTCCAACAAGTGCCACTAAAATAGCATATGGCAATATAATCATAAAAGAGTCAAATGAAAAAAGTGACATATCTGGCATAACAAAAGATGGGAAGGCTCCCTCTATATTTGCAAAATCTGATATGGTTTTTGTATCTAAGTTTGTAATATAAACAATAAGAGTCAAAAATACAATAGCAGCTAAACCAGAGGGTATAACTTTTGTGATTTTTGGCATATAGTACATAATAGCCATAGTGATAGCAGTTATGATATACATCCAGTAATTTTCACTAAAACTGTGTATTAAAATATCACTCCAGCTATCTAATGTATCATAATCGCTTGATTTAAAAAAACTAAGTTGAGCCAAAGCTATAACGATAGCAAGGCCATTAACAAAACCATACATGGCAGGTTGAGGAACAAGACGGATAAATTTTCCCATCTTAAAAACCCCTACAAGCACTTGAAGCAAGCCTGCAACAATGGTGGTAAAAAGTATGTAGTGAAGTATCTCCATAGAGAGTGCTTCACCACTAAGATGCGGATTTAACTTAGCAACTGCTAAACCAAGCCCCACAAAAACAATCGCAACAGCTCCAGTTGCTCCCGAAATCATTCCAGGTTTTCCACCAAAAAGAGCAGTTATGAGACCTAGTATAAAAGCTGCATACATTCCAACAAGAGGGCTAACACCAGCGATAAAACTAAATGCAATAGCCTCAGGAACAAGAGCAACAGCTACAACCATCCCTGATAGTAGTCCATTTTTTATGTTAAATTTTTCGTAGTTTTTAAGATTAATCAAAGTTTCTCCGTTAATATTGTACAATTAAAGTCGCAGATTGTACTCAAATTTTAATTTAAAGATAGTGAAAGATGGATATATTAGAGATACTTTACACAAGAGAGTTTAAAAAAGTAACATTAAATGTGAGAAAACTCTCATTTAACACAAAAAAAATACTTCTTTTAGGTCCCAAAGGGGCTGGTAAGAGCAGTATGATTTATGACTATCTATCTTTGAGAAAAAGAGGTAGTTTTTTATATATTGATTTTGATGATTTTAGGCTTAAAGGTGTGGATATATCTGAAGAGTTACCACAGTTTTTACAAAAATATCAGATAAACCTGCTTGTGTTGGAAAATTTTAATTTTAATTTTGAGATACCTTTTTGCCAAGAGGTAATTATAACAACAAATAGAAAAACTACTTTAGAAAATTTTACTATCTTGACACTATATCCACTTGATTTTGAGGAGTTTATCTCATTTGAGAGTAGGTATGAAAATATGGAAGCTACTTTTAGTAATTTTGCAGTAATTGGAACATTTCCAGCTTTAAAAAGAGTATCTAGAGAGGACTTTGTAAATGTATATCAGATTTTTTTACAAAAATTTGCAAAAAATGATTTACAGATGCATATGCTTCAACTTCTATCTTCAAAGCAAGGACGAACAGTATCAATGCATGAGTTATTTTTAAAGATAAAGCTTAAGCATAAAATTTCTAAAGATACATTCTATGCTTATTGTAAAAAGCTTCAAGATGAGTATGTTCTTTTTTTAGTGGAAAAGTTTGAAAAAAAAACAGCTGTAAAAAAACTATATTTGATAGATTTTGCTTTAAGGAGTGTTCTTAGTTTTGAGAAAGATTTTATAAAGAGGTTTGAAAATATTGTTTTTTTAGAGCTTTTAAAGAGAGATAAAGTTTTCTATTACACAGATGCAATAGATTTTTATCTTCCAAGTGAGAAAAAAGCGATCTTGACAATTCCATTTTTACCTCTAAATATGATTGAAAAAAAGTTAGAGAGAATAAGCTCTCATCTTATAAGTTTTGGGGTTTTAAATGTGTTGGTTGTTACTATGGAAGTTGAAGCATCTTATGAGTTGCAGAGCATAAATTATGAGCTGATACCTTTTTGGAATTTTGCTACTTTGTAGTTTATTATCAAAATAAAATAGTTTTTTAGTATAATCAGTTAAATTATTTAAAGCTAAGGAAAAACTATTTTACGACTTTTAAGATATATGTTTATTGCAATGTGTTTACTTTTTTTAGGCATCTCTACAATTTGGCCAGATGCACCCATGGTTGGGAAAATTGGAGCTAATATCGGGATTTATAATAAGGTCTATTTTGGATATTTTTCATTTTTTTATCCTTTTTTATTGATCTGGATTGGATTTAATCTTTATAAAAACCAGAGTATGAATAGTGATAGAAAAAAGCTTATTTTACCATCTTTTTTACTTCTTATATCTTTTTTGGTTTTTCAAGCTTTTGTAGTTGATGGAAACTACTATGGGGCTTTGGGTGGTTTTATTGTAGGGTTTTTACAAAGTTATATTGGTGGGGCTGGGATTTGGATTTTTATCTTGGCTACTTTTGTTTTGGGATCTATTTTATTAAATGATATACTTAGCCTCTCTTTGCCTGAAAATTTTACTATTTATAACTATATTCAGAGGATAAAAGAGAGGTTTCATAACTTTTTATACAAAGACAATAGTGATGATTTTTATATAGAAGATGAGCCAAAAATTGTAGAAGTTATATCTAAAAAACCTCTTAAAAAATTGAACTCTTATGATTTGGATTCTAAAGAGCAGACTATTCAAGAGACATTAGAATTACCAGAGTCTATAGATGCATTTTTAAACCAGCAAGTTAGCTCTAAAGAAGAGGTTATTGCAAAGAGTGAAGATGACACAATCTTAGCTATTAAAAAAGAGTCACAAGAGTTGTTTCCACAGGAGAAAATTTTAGAACCAATTCAAAAAGCAAAAGTAAAAATGGTTAAGGAGATAGAGGAAAATACAAAACTTTTAAAAGAGATAAAACAAGGTAAAGCTAAAAAACCAAAAAACTTTAAGTTGCCATATTTTGACTTTTTAAAATCAACACCAAAAAGAAAATCACATGTAAATGAGAGTGAAATAGATAAAAAGATAGAAGACCTCATAGAGAAACTTAAACAGTTTAAAATTACAGGTGATGTTGTTCGCACATACTCAGGCCCAGTTGTTACAACATTTGAGTTTCGTCCAGATGCACATATAAAAGTATCTAAGATTTTAACTCTTCAAGATGATTTAGCGATGGCTTTAAAAGCTCAAACTATTCGTATTCAAGCTCCAATTCCAGGTAAAGATGTTGTTGGTATTGAGATACCAAATAAGAGCATTGAGACGATTTATTTAAAAGAGATACTTCAATCTGAGATTTTTCAAAAAGCATCATCTCCTCTCACTATGGTAGTTGGAAAAGATATAGTTGGAAACCCTTTTGTTACAGACTTGACAAAGCTACCACATCTTCTGATAGCAGGAACAACAGGAAGTGGTAAAAGTGTTGGTATAAATGCCATGCTTCTCTCACTATTATATAGAAACTCACCAGATGATTTAAAACTTTTAATGATAGATCCAAAGATGCTAGAGTTTTCTATATACAATGATATACCACATCTTTTAACTCCCGTTATAACTCAAGCAAAACAGGCAATTATCGCTTTGGCAAATATGGTTGTTGAGATGGAAAGACGATATAAAATGATGAGTAAAACAAAGACTAAAAATATAGAAAACTACAACGAAAAAGCAAAAAAAGAGAGCCATGACCCTTTCCCTTATATCGTAGTTATTATCGATGAGTTAGCTGATTTGATGATGACAGCTGGAAAAGAGGTTGAGTTTTATATAGCAAGATTGGCACAGATGGCAAGAGCTAGTGGAATACACTTAATCGTAGCAACACAAAGACCATCAGTTGATGTAGTTACAGGATTGATAAAGGCGAACCTTCCTAGCCGTATCTCTTTTAGGGTTGGTCAAAAAATTGATTCAAAAGTTATCTTAGATTCACCAGGAGCTGATAGTCTTTTAGGTCGTGGTGATATGCTTTTTACTCCTCCAGGAAGTTCAGGGCTCATAAGACTTCATGCTCCATTTGTAACAGAAAAAGAGATAGAGACTGTTGTAGAGTTTTTAAAAGTACAAAGAGAGGTAGAGTATAATCCAGCATTTTTAATAGAACCTACAGTTGCAGGAGTGAGTGATAGTGTTGTTACTATGGGTGATAAAAAAAGTGGAAGTGGTGATTTTGATGAGTTGTACGAAGATGCAAAAAATGTTATATTAACTGATAAAAAAACTTCTATCTCATATCTACAAAGAAGATTACAAATAGGCTACAATAGATCTGCTAGTATTATCGAACAGTTAGAGATGATGGGTGTAATTTCTGCTCCAAATACAAAAGGTCAAAGGGAGATTTTAGAATAAATTAATGTTTTAAAGATTGTTTTAGTTATTATATTTAAACAAACTACAAAATAGGGCTATTTAAAATATGAAAATTTCAAATAAAGAGATTGCAACATTGATTAAGAAAACTCCATCAGCTATCTCATATTTGAAAAAAAATAATGAAAATGAGTATAAAATTTTAAAACTAGGTGTTTTATGTAGAAAGCTTGAATTAGATTCGCAAGATTTAGAAGCTATGCATTTACTTAAAAAAATTGAATTTAAAAAGAGTGAGTTTAACAAAAAGAACTAATACAATATCTTTTACTCATATTTATAGCATCTACTGTAGACTTAGCTCTTTTAAGGAGAGATTAATATGAATGTTACAGATGAAGAGATGGCAAAGACTCTTGATAAAACTAAACTAGAGATACAGAAATTAAAAGATAGAGATATAACTTTATATAAACTTTTAAAAGTGGGTGTACTTTGTAGAAAATTGGATTTAGATGTTGAAGATTTACATAAGATATATGAAAAAAAAGTTTTTAGTTAACTTTAGTCTTGTAACAATTTGTAACTTCCAAATTTTTTACTGTAACTTATAGTAACAGTTACTTCTATCTTAAAACTATATTTAAGTATAATCATACAAAATTTTTTAGGAGAATAGATGAGTTTACTCAATGATTATAAATTACACACACAAGAGAGAGAAAAATTAAATGTACCACCATTGGTTTTAACCCCTGAGCAGGTAGCAGAGTTAGTGGAGCTTTTAAAAGCTTCACCAATTATAGATCAAGATTATGCAATGGATCTTTTTGAAAACAAAATTCCAGCAGGTGTTGATGATGCAGCTTATGTGAAAGCGGCTTTTTTAAATGATATTGTTCAAGGAAATGCATCTTGTGAAGCGATTGATAGTGTAAAAGCATGTGAGATTTTAGGAACTATGCTTGGTGGATTTAATGTTAAACCACTTGTTGAAGCTTTGAAAATTGATGGAGCTGTAGCTGATTGTGCAGCCCAGCAGCTTAAAAATACACTTTTAGTTTATGACTCATTTAATGATGTAAAAGAGCTTATGGATAGTGGAAATGCAAAAGCAAAAGAGATTATTGAATCTTGGGCGGATGCACAGTGGTTTAAAAATAGAAAAGGTATTGAGAGTGAGATGACTTTAACTGTTTATAAAATCCCAGGTGAGACAAATACAGATGATTTATCTCCTGCTAGTGAAGCATTTACAAGAGCTGATGTTCCTCTTCATGCAAACTCATTTTTGATAAATCGTATGGATAATCCACTTCAAACTATGGAAGAGTTAAAGAAAAAAGGTAACCCTTTAGTTTATGTTGGTGATGTAGTTGGGACGGGAAGTTCTAGAAAATCAGGTATAAACTCTGTTCAGTGGCATATGGGTAGAGATATACCTTCTATTCCTGGTAAAAGAACGGGTGGTGTTGTTATTGGTGATATTATCGCTCCTATATTTTTCAACACGGCTGAGGATAGTGGATGTCTGCCTATTGAAGCTCCTGTGGCTAACTTAGAGACTGGTGATGTTATAACATTGAAGACATTTGAAGGTGTTATAGAAAAAGATGGAAAAGTTGTAAGTGAGTTTAAGGTAAATCCAAACACACTTCCAGATGAGATGCAAGCAGGAGGTAGAATTCCTCTGATCATAGGAAAAGGATTAACAGCTCGTGCAAGAGAAGCTTTAGGACTTGGAGCAAGTGATGCATTTTTAATCCCAAATCAACCAGATGATGATGGCAAAGGGTTTACTCTTGCTCAAAAGATGGTAGGAAAAGCTTGTGGCATGGATGGTGTAAAACCTGGTGTATATTGTGAGCCTGTTGCTACAACTGTAGGAAGTCAAGATACAACAGGCCCCATGACAAGAGATGAGATAAAAGAGTTGGCTGCTTTAAACTTTGGGGCTGATATGGTTATGCAATCTTTTTGTCATACAGCAGCTTATCCAAAGCCAGCAGATATAAAACTCCAACACACACTTCCAGATTTTTGGACAAGTAGAAAAGGTTTTATTCTCCGCCCAGGTGATGGTGTAATTCACTCATGGCTAAATAGACTCTGTCTTCCTGATACTGTTGGAACAGGTGCAGATTCACATACAAGATTCCCTATTGGTATCTCATTTCCAGCAGGAAGTGGGCTTGTTGCATTTGCAGGAGTTACTGGAATGATGCCTTTAACTATGCCTGAGTCTGTGTTAGTTAAATTTAGTGGAGAGTTACAACCTGGAATTACTCTTAGAGATTTGGTAAATGCTATTCCTCATCAAGCTATAAAAGATGGTTTATTGACGGTTGAGAAAAAGGGTAAGAAAAATATTTTTGCAGGTAGGATTTTAGAAGTTGAAGGTCTTGAAGATTTAAAATGTGAGCAAGCATTTGAACTCTCAGATGCAAGTGCTGAGAGAAGTGCAGCCGCTTGTACTGTAAAGTTAAATAAAGAGCCAGTTGCTGAGTATTTAGAATCTAATGTAGTATTAATCGAAGAGTTAATTGCACAAGGTTATGAAGATGCCGCAACTTTACAAAGACGAGCTGATAAGATGAAAGATTGGTTAAAAACTCAGGAGCTTTTAGAAGCAGATAAAGATGCAGAGTATGCAGCTGTTATAAATATAGATTTAAATGAGATAACTGAGCCAATTTTGGCTTGTCCAAATGATCCAGATGATGTAAAAACATTAACAGAGATTAAGGAAGCTGGATTAAGATTAGAGATTGATGAAGTATTTGTTGGGTCTTGTATGACAAATATCGGATTGTTTCGTGCTTGTGGAGAAGTTTTACGAGGAGAGGGTGCAGTTCCTACTAAACTTTGGATTTGTCCTCCTACTAAAATGGATGAGAAAACTCTTCAAGAAGAGGGTTATTATTCTGTATTTGGAGCAGCTGGAGCTAGAACAGAGATTCCTGGTTGCTCTCTTTGTATGGGTAATCAAGCTAGTGTGGCTAAAGATGCTTGGGTATTTTCAACTTCAACTAGAAACTTTGACAATAGACTTGGAAAAGGGAGTCAAGTATATTTAGGCTCTGCTGAACTTGCTGCGGTTGTTGCTCTTAAGGGTCGTATTCCTACAAAAGAGGAGTATTTAGATATAGTGCCAAATAAAATCAAGCCTGAGATGAGCGATGAAGTTTATAAATATCTAAATTTTCATAAAGTAAGTAAAGAAGAACTTACTGCTATGGTTCAATAAAGGATATGTTTAGACCCTCTTTAGGGTCTAAGCCTTCATATGATTAAAAAACTCTTTCAATTTATATCTGTTTTTACTTTTTTACTCCTTTTTTTAGCAGGAGGAGCTTATCTCTATTTACAAAACTATCTTAATGAAAATATATCTACACCAGAAACTCTTTTTATACCAAAAGGTTCAACAAAATCTGTTTTATCACATCTTGATAAAAATGGAATTAAGATGCAGTTTTTTGACTATTATTTGGTAAAATTGTATGGATTTCCTCAAGCTGGCTGGATTGACATTGGTGTTCAAAATCTTACAAGAGATGAGTTTTATAAAAAGCTTACAAGTTCAAAAGCTGCTGTAAAAAATGTTACATTGATTCCAGGTGAGACAAAAGAGATCTTTTTTCAAAAACTTTCACAGAAGTTTGATTTTAATATATCAAAATTGTTTGCATCTTATGAGAAGTTTGCTCCTTATCCAGATGGTGTTATAGTTGCTGAAACTTATAGTCTTCCTATGGGGATAAATGAGGAAGAGTTAGTGAAGCATCTTGTAAATAACTCTCTTAGTGAGCACAAAAAACTCTCTCATAAACTTTTAAATACATATAATGAAAAAGAGTGGTTTGAAAAATATATAACCATTGCATCTATAATTATAAAAGAGTCAGCAGGAGATGAAGAGATGCCACTTATCTCTGCTGTAATTTATAATAGACTAAAAATCAATATGCCTTTACAGATGGATGGCACACTAAATTATAAATATCAATCAAATACAAAAGTAACACCAAAAATGATAAGAGAAGATTTGTCACCTTTTAACACATATAAAAACAAAGGACTCCCTCCACATCCAATTTGTGCAGTTACAAAGGAGGCAATAGAAGCTTCAATAAATCCAGCAAATGTGAATTATCTCTACTTTATGAGAAATATAAGTGGTAAACATGATTTTACAAATTCATATAAAAAGCATCTTCTGAATATCAAAAAGCTCAAAAGTGTGAAGAAATGAAACACTTGAGATTTTATTATGTTACAAAAAGTAACTTTTGATACTTTTTTAGAAAAAATATATAATCTTAGGGTTAAAATATCCGCTACAACAATATAAAAAATAAAAGAGGTAAAAAATGTCAACAATTATATGGACTAAAATAGATGAGGCTCCAGCCCTAGCAACTTATTCACTACTGCCAATCGTAAATGCATTTACAAAGTCAGCTGGTGTTGATGTTGAGCTTAGAGATATTTCATTAGCAGGAAGAGTTTTATCTACTTTCCCTGAAAATTTAACAGATGCACAAAAAATTGATGATGAGTTATCATATTTGGGTACAGTTGTACAAAAAGCTGATGGAAATATTATTAAGCTTCCAAATATTTCAGCTTCTGTTCCACAACTTCAAGACTGTATAGCTGAGCTTCAAGGTCAAGGTTATGATATTCCTAATTTCCCTGAAGATCCTCAAAATGATGAAGAAAAAGCTATCAAAGAGAAGTATTCAACTTGTCTTGGAAGTGCGGTTAATCCAGTTTTAAGAGAAGGTAACTCAGATAGAAGAGCTGCGGTTGCGGTTAAGAATTTTGCAAAGAAAAATCCACATAAACTTAGAGCATTTGAAACTCCTTCAAAAGCATATGTTGCACACATGAGTGGAGGAGATTTTTTCTCAAATGAAAAATCAGTTATAAAATCAGGTGCAGGAAGTGTTACAATTGAGTTAAATGGTAACTGTCTTAAAAAGCTTGATGATATTCAAGATAAAGAGGTGTTAGATGCAACTTTTATGTCTAAAACTGCACTAAGAAGTTTTTTACAAGATACTTTAGATGAAGCTAAGAAAAATGATGTTTTATGGTCACTTCACATGAAAGCTACTATGATGAAAGTTTCTGATCCAATCATATTTGGTCATGCAGTTGAAGTATTTTTCAAGGATGTATTTGCAAAATATAGTGATGAGTTTAATGCTATTGGTTATAACTCAAACATGGGTCTTGGTGATCTTTATAAAAAATTAGAAAAATCTTCTAAAAAAGATGAGATTATAGCTGCAATTGAGGCTACATATGCAACTCAGCCAAATATGGCTATGGTTGATTCAGATAAAGGTATCACAAACTTACATGCTTCAAATGATATTATCATAGATGCTTCAATGCCTGTTGTCATTAGAGATGGTGGTAAGATGTGGAATGCTGATGGTAAGCCACAAGAGTGTGTATCTGTAATCCCAGATGCTTCATATGCAGTTTTTCATAAAGCTATGGTAGATGATTGTGTTGCAAATGGTCAATATGATGTTACAACTATGGGTAATGTTGCAAATGTTGGTCTTATGGCTCAAAAAGCTGAAGAGTATGGTTCTCATCCTACAACTTTTGAAGTTTCAGAGGCTGGTACTATGGAAGTAAAAGATAGTGATGGAAATGTTTTAATGAGCCATGATGTAGAAGAGGGTGATATTTGGAGACTTAGTAGAACAAAAGATATTCCTATTCAAGATTGGGTAAGATTAGCTGTTGAGAGAGGAAGACTTACAGGTTCTCCTGTTGTATTTTGGCTAAATGAAAAAAGAGCTCATGATGCAAATATTATAGCAAAAGTTGAAGAATATATAAAAAGTCATGATACATCTGGATTAGAGATTTTAACTATGGATGTAGCAAGTGCTACAAAATACTCAAATGCTAGAATGAGAGAAGGAAAAGATACAATTGCTGCTACTGGTAATGTACTAAGAGACCATTTAACTGATATGTACCCAATTTTAGAGTTAGGAACAAGTGCAAAGATGCTTTCTATCGTTCCATTAATTGCAGGTGGTGGATTGTTTGAAACCGGTGCTGGTGGTTCTGCTCCAAAGCATGTTGATCAATTTGTAGAAGAGGGGCATTTAAGATGGGATTCACTTGGTGAGTTTTTAGCACTTGCTGAATCTTTAAGATTTATTGCTCAAAAAAATAGTTCAAAAGATCTTGAAGTTGTAACAGCTGCACTAGATGCTGCAAATCAAGCTTACTTAGATAATAACAAAGCACCTTCAAGAAAATGTGGTGAGCCCGACAATAGAGCGAGTCACTTTTTTGTAGCACAATATTGGGCAGATGCTTTAGCTTCTCAGAGTGAGGATAAAGCTTTAGCTGAAAAATTTGCACCAGTTGCAAAAGCTTTAAAAGATAATGAAGAAAAAATTATTGCAGAGCTTTTGGCAACTGAAGGAAAAGCTCAAGATATTGGTGGATATTTTCACCCAGATGATGCAAAAGCGGAAAAAGCAATGAGACCGTCTGCTACTTTAAATTCTATAATTAATTCAATTTAATAAGAAATAAATTTACATAGTGATATTTTCACTATGTAAATATAAGCATAGTTTATATATAATATGCGAAATATGAAATTTGGAGATTTTATGGGAAAGAGTAAAAAAGTAACTGTAGCTGGTACTGGAAATGTCGGCTCTACTGTTGCCTTTATTTTAGCTATGAACGGTTTATGTCATGAGGTGGTTCTTCGTGGTCGTGACATCGATATAGCTAAGGGAAAAGCATTAGATATGTCTCAAGCGGCAAATGCAGCAAGACAACATACAGTAGTTAGAGCTGCTGAAAAACCAGAAGATATAGCTGATAGTGATATAGTTGTTATAACAGCTGGAATACCAAGAACTCCAGGTATGAGTCGTGACGATCTTCTAATTGGAAATGCAGAAATTACTAGAAAAATTGTAAAAGATATAGTTAAATATGCTCCAAATGCAATCATCATAACAGTTGCAAACCCTCTTGATGTTATGACTTATGTTGCACTTAAAGAGAGTGGGTTTCCAAAAGAGAGAGTTATGGGAATGGCTGGAATTTTAGATAGTGCTAGAATGGCACATTTTATATATGAAAAACTAGAGTTTGGTTCAGGACAAATTAGAGCTTCTGTTATGGGAGGACATGGTGATGATATGGTTCCTCTCTCAAAGTTTACAACAGTTGCTGGTGTTCCAATATCCGATCTGTTATCAGATGAAGAGATTGATGAAGTTGTTGAGAAGACAAAAAATGGTGGAGCTGAGATAGTCTCTTTGTTAAAAACAGGGTCAGCTTATTATGCTCCTGCAAAATCTACTGCTATGATGGTTGAAGCGATTTTGAGAGATACAAAGCAGATACACTCATGTGCTGTCTATCTTGATGGTGAATTTGGCTATAACAATGTTGTTAGTGGAGTTCCTGCAATGATTGGTTCTCACGGAGTTGAGAGAATTATTGATGAGATAAAGTTAAGTAAAAAACAGCAAGAGCAGTTTAAAAACTCGGTTGCTTCAGTTCAATCGCTTATAGATATACTGTATGAAAATAATTTTTTTGGAGATAAATAAAGATGAGTACAAGGATAGAAAAAGATACAATGGGAGAGATACAAGTACCAAAAGATGCATATTGGGCGGCACAAACTCAAAGGAGTATACATAACTTTGCAATTGGTGAAGAGAAGATGCCTTATGAGATTACAAGAGGCTTTTCATACTTAAAAAAAGCAGTTGCTCTTGTAAATAAAGATCTGGGAAAGTTAGATGCAAAAAAAGCGGATGCGATTGCTAAAGCTGCTGATGATATGCTTGATGGAAAACTTGATGACAACTATCCACTTGTTGTTTGGCAGACAGGTTCTGGTACTCAATCAAATATGAACAATAATGAAGTTTTAGCAAATCGTGCAACTGAGATTTTAGGTGGTGATTTTAGAGTCGAAAAATTAGTACATCCAAATGATGATGTAAACAAATCTCAAAGCTCAAATGATACTTATCCAACAGCTCTTCATATCGCTGCTATTATTGCTGTAGAAGAGAGTCTGCTTCCTGCTATTTTAAAATTAAAAAATACACTTGATGAGAAGTCAGCTAAGTTTGAGTCAATTGTAAAAATAGGAAGAACACATCTCCAAGATGCAACACCTATAACTCTTGGGCAAGAGATAAGTGGCTGGAGTGAGATGCTTAAAAAATCACACAAGATGATAGATACTTCACTTGAAGCTGTAAGAGAGTTAGCTCTTGGTGGAACTGCTGTTGGAACAGGTTTAAATGCTCATCCAGAGTTAGGTGAGAGAGTTGCTAAAAAAATATCCCAGTTAACAGGACACGATTTTATAACAGCACCAAATAAATTTCACGCACTTACTTCTCATGATGCACTTGTTTTTACTCACGGAGCCATAAAAGCACTATCTGCTGATATGATGAAAATAGCGAATGATGTAAGATGGTTAGCTTCGGGTCCAAGGTGTGGAATTGGTGAAATTTCTATTCCTGAAAATGAACCAGGAAGTTCAATCATGCCTGGAAAAGTAAATCCAACTCAAAGTGAAGCTGTAACTATGGTCACTTGTCAAGTTATGGGAAATGATGTGGCAATTGGGGTTGCTGCATCTCAAGGTAACTTTGAGTTAAATGTATTTAAGCCAGTAATTGCATATAATTTTTTACAATCAGTTAGACTTATGAGTGATTCTATTGTCTCATTTAATGATAATTGTGCAGTAGGAATTGAGCCAAATGTGGAAAATATAGATCATTTTTTACATAACTCATTGATGTTAGTAACAGCTTTAAATCCTCATATTGGGTATGAAAATGCAGCAAAGATTGCAAAAACAGCTCATAAAAATGGTACAACTTTAAAAGAAGAGACTATAAACTTGGGCTTTTTAACAGAGGATGAGTTTGATAAGTATGTTAAACCAGAAGATATGATAGCACCAAAAGCATAAAAAAATTTTAAGTAAATCTAACTACAAGGAGATTATATGAATATACACGAGTATCAGGCGAAGCAGATTTTTAATAAGTATGGCATACCAACACCTAAAGGATTACTTGCTTTAAGTGTGGATGAAGCGGTTTTAAATGCTAAAGAGCTTGGCGGACCTATTTGGGTTGTGAAAGCACAAATCCATGCAGGTGGTCGAGGGCTTGGTGGTGGTGTAAAACTAGCTAAAAGTTTAGATGAAGTTAAGCAGTTTGCTGATGAGATACTTGGCATGACTTTGGTGACTCATCAAACTGGACCTGAAGGAAAGCTTGTTAAAAAACTCTATATTGAAGATGGTGCAGATATAAAAGATGAGCTTTATCTTTCTGTTGTATTAGATAGAAAGTTAGAGATGCCTCTTATTATGGCTTCAACTGAAGGTGGTATGGATATTGAGACTGTAGCTGAAGAGACTCCTGAAAAAATTATTACAATCCCTGTTGATCCTGCTATTGGTTTTCAGGGTTTTCACGGGAGAGAACTTGCATTTGGTCTGGGTATAACAGATAAGGGTGAGCAGAAAAATATCATCACATTCGCAAAAAAACTATATCAACTTTATATGGATAATGATGCTGAAATGATTGAGATAAATCCACTTGTAAAAACAGGAAGTGGTGAATTTATCGCACTTGATGGAAAAATGGGATTTGATAACTCAGCTCTTGGGAGACAACCTGATATTTTAGCTATGAGAGATCTTAGTGAAGAGGATGCGGATGAAGTTGAAGCTTCTAAATATGGTCTATCTTATGTAGCACTTGATGGTGAGATTGGTTGTATGGTAAATGGAGCTGGACTTGCTATGGGGACTATGGATACTATAAATTATATGGGTGGAACACCTGCTAACTTTTTAGATGTTGGAGGGAGTGCTAATGCTGAAACTGTTGCAAAAGGTTTTGAGATAATTTTGAAAAACCCTAAAGTGAAAGCGATTTTTGTAAATATTTTTGGTGGAATTGTAAGATGTGACAGAATTGCAAATGGTATTATTGAAGCCACAAAGATTACAGATGTTAATGTACCTGTTATTGTTAGACTTGATGGTACAAATGCGATAGAGGCTTCTGAAATTTTGAAAAAAGCAAATATTGCAAATTTAATTGTTGGCAATGATTTAGGTGATGGAGCTGCAAAAGCAGTTGCAGCAGCGAAAGGAGCATAAATGAGTATATTAGTAAACAAAGATACAAAGGTAATTGTACAAGGTTTTACGGGGAAAGAGGGAAGTTTTCATGCTGAACAATGTATCGCATATGGTACTAATATTGTAGGTGGTGTTACTCCAAATAAAGGAGGACAAGAGCATCTAGGTAAACCAGTTTTTAATACAGTGAATGAAGCTGTTAATAAGACAGGGGCAACTGTTAGTATGATTTTTGTTCCACCTGCATTTGTTGGTGATGCGGTTATGGAAGCGGCTGAGGCTGGAATTGAGTTAGCTGTTATTATAACAGAAGGTGCTCCTGTAAAAGATATGCAAGCAGCTAAAGCTCATGCTACAAAACATAACATGATGACAATTGGACCAAACTGCCCTGGTATTATCACAGCTGATGAGTGCAAGATTGGTATTATGCCAGGTTTTATTTTTAAAAAAGGTAATGTTGGACTTATATCAAAGTCTGGAACATTAACTTATGAGGGTGCAAATCAAGTTTGCAATGAGGGGTATGGTATTACGACAGCAGTTGGAATAGGTGGAGATCCGATAATTGGTCTCTCATATAATCAAATACTACCAATGTTTGAAGCAGACCCTGAGACTGAAGCAATTGTAATGATAGGTGAGATTGGTGGAGATTTAGAAATTCAAGCTGCTAAACTTATAAAAGAGCAAATTACTAAACCAGTTGTTGCATTTATCGCTGGACAGACAGCTCCTAAAGGTAAGACTATGGGTCATGCAGGAGCTATTGTGAGTGGTAGTGCAGGAACTGCAAAAGAGAAGATGGAAGCATTAGAAGCGGCAGGCGTGAAAGTTGTTGTAAGCCCGGCAGAGATTGGTAAAGCAATCGCTGAAGTATTAGCAAATAAAAAATAGGAGAAATTTAATGGAAAGTTTTAGAACAAAAAACCCAGGCGATCAACCTGTGTGGATAAATACAAGCAACTGTAAAGCATGTGATATTTGTGTATCTGTATGCCCTGCAGGAGTATTAGGTATGATATATGCAGATTCATCAACGCTTGGTGCGATGATTTCAATCGAACATCCTGAGTCTTGTATAGGTTGCAATGATTGTGAGCTTAATTGTCCAGATTTTGCTATTTTTGTAGCAGATAAGCAAGAGTATAAAGCAGCAGGACATAGTTTTGCAAAATTAACAGACGAAGCAAAAGCTAGACAAGCAGCAGTAGCTGCAAATAATTTTATGTCACTAGAAGGAGCTAAATAATGGCAACAAGAGAGATAATTTCAACTGGTAACGAATTAGCAGCAATTGCTGCAGTTGATGCTGGATGTACATTTTTTGGTGGATATCCATTAACACCGTCAAGTGAAATAATGCATACTATTTCAGATTTTTTACCCGAAGTTGGCGGTACTTGTATTCAGATGGAAGATGAGATAGGGGCAATTTGTGCTGTTATTGGTGCAGGAATGTCAGGCGTTAGGACAATGACAGGAACTTCTGGTCCAGGCATGAGTCTAAAAGCTGAAAACTTAGGTTTAGCACAGATGGCAGAAGTGCCGTTGGTTTGTGTAAATGTTATGAGAGGTGGTCCATCAACTGGTCTTCCAACTCGTGTATCTCAAGGAGATATTTTACAGTCTAAAAACCCAAGTCATGGCGATTATAAATCAATCACTCTTTGTGCTGGTAGTTTGGCTGAGTGTTATACAGAGGTTGTTAGAGCTTTTAATATAGCTGATCGTTTTATGCAGCCGGTAATTGTTTTATTAGATGAAACTATAGGTCATATGCACGGAAAAGCTATGCTTCCAACAAAAGAGGAAGTAAAAGCTGGAATTGTTCCTAGAAAAAGCTTTGATGGTCCGGCTGAAGAGTACTTTCCATATCAGTGTGGACCAACTGAGCCTGCGGTTTTAAACCCAATGTTTAAAGGGTATAGATACCATTTTACTGGTCTTCATCATGATAAAAGAGGTTTTCCAACTGAAGAGATAGAGACTTGTAGAAAGCTTATTCAAAGACTTGAAGATAAGGTTGAAGCACATAAAGATGAGATTGAATCTTATGAAGAGTTTATGATGGATGATGCAGAAGTTATGATTATTGCATATGGTTCTGTATCTTTGGCTGCTAAAGAGTCTATTAGGCATTTAAGAGCTGATGGCATTAAAGCTGGTCTTTTTAGACCTATAACTATTTGGCCATCTCCTGCTGAAAAGATGAAAGAGTATGCAGATAAGATTGAGAAAATATTGGTAGTTGAGTTAAATATCGGTCAATTTCATAGCGAAGTTGAGAGAGCTACTTCAAGATTAGATATTGAGGGTCTCTTTAAAGTAAATGGAAGACCAATCTCTCCACATGAAATAGTTAGTAAAGTAAAGGAGTTATAAGATGGCATTTAATTATGAAAAATATTTAAGAATTGAAAAAATGCCGACACTTTGGTGTTGGGGGTGTGGTGATGGTGTTATACTTAAAGCCTTTGTAAGAGCTGTTGAAAAGATGGGTTGGAATCAAGATGATGTATGTGTAGTTTCTGGGATCGGATGCTCAGGAAGATTTTCATCATATGTTGATTTTAACACAGTTCACACAACTCATGGTAGGACTGTAGCTTATGCAACTGGTATTAAGTTAGCTAATCCAACAAAGCATGTTATCTGTGTGGCAGGTGATGGGGATGCATTGGCGATTGGTGGTAACCATACAATTCACGGATGTAGAAGAAATATTGATATGACTATGATTGTAATTAATAACTTTATTTATGGTTTAACAAACTCTCAGACTTCTCCTACTACTCCAAAAGGTATGTGGACAGTAACCCAAAAAGCTGGAAATATTGATCCTACTTTTGATACTTGTGCGTTGGCGATTGCATCTGGTGCTTCGTTTGTAGCAAGAGAGAGTATGATTGATCCTAAAAAGTTAGAAAAGATGTTTGTTGCTGCATTTTCACATAAAGGTTTTTCAATGGCAGAAGCATTATCAAATTGCCATATTAACTTAGGTCGTAAAAATAAAATGGTAAGTGCTATGGATAACCTTCAATGGATTGATGATATTACTATGCCTAAAAAGAAATATGATGAGTTAAGTAAAGAGGAGCAAATAAATATACTCCCTACTGGTATTTTACACCATGATACAGAGGCTGATGAGTATTGTGATATGAATGAAGAGATTATAAAAGTACATCAAGGTAAGAGAAATAAAATTACTCAAGATGACTTTACTAAAAAAATATAAGGAGACATAGTGGCACGAACTTTGATGAGATTTACAGGTGTTGGTGGACAAGGTGTTCTTCTTGCCGGTGAGATTTTTGCAGCTGCAAAAATTAAAACTGGTGGATATGGACTAAAAACTGCAACTTATACATCACAGGTTAGAGGTGGACCAACTGTTGTTGATATCACTTTGGATGATAATGAAATCTATTACCCTTATGCAAATGATGGTGAAATTGGTTTTATGTTATCAGTTGCAGATGTAAGTTATAAATCATTTAAAAATGGTGTTCAAGATGGTGGTGTTATAGTTATTGACCCTAATCTTGTTCATCCAACTGATGAAGATAGAAAAAAGTGGAATATTATTGAGATACCTATCATCTCTATTGCTAAAGAAGAGGTAGGGAATGTTATTACTCAATCAGTTGTAGCACTTGCTATTGCAAACACTATGATGAATGCAATTGATAAAGATACTCTTATTGATGTTATGCTTTCAAAAGTACCACCTAAGGTTCATGATGTGAATAAAGTAGCATATGAGCTTGGTGAGAAGTATGCTAAAGAAGCTATGGCTTAGATTAATATTTAGAGTTTGGGAATTTTCCAAGCTCTAAATAAAATATTTATATTTGATTTGTGTACAAATATAATTTTAACTACACTTCCCCCTTTCATGTTTTTTCAAGAATACTTATTCAGAGGCTCAAATAAATAATCAAAGTAATCATTGTAGAAATTTCAGCTAAAGGATGTTATTATAAAATGAAAAGGGTTATCATAAAATCATGAGAAACAATCAACAATCATCAGCAACAAATTGGAATCTTGCATTTTTTGCTTGGTTAGTAGCTATTATCGCTACTTTAGGGAGTCTATTTTTTAGTGAAGTTATGGAGTTTCCTCCTTGTACTTTTTGTTGGTATCAGAGAATTTTGATGTATCCTTTGGTTTTTATCTTTCTTGTTGGGCTTTTCCCATTTGATAAAAATGTGGTTAGATATGCTTTTCCGCTTGCTTTTGTAGGTTGGCTAATAGCTATTTATCACAATCTTTTACAGTATGAAATTATACCAGAGAGTGCAGCACCTTGTTCACAAGGAGTACCTTGTTCGGCTAAATATATCTCTTGGTTTGATATATTAACAATCCCTATGCTATCATTAATTGCATTTTCGATTATATTGATTTTGCTAATTATATTAAAAAAAAGGTTATCATCATGAATAAACAAAAAGTTATACTGTTTTCCATTATTGGATTGGCACTGTTATTTGTACTTGGGAGTTATCTTTATAAAGGTAGTCAAAGTGAGAAGATAGATGAAATATCTAAGAGTAATAATGAAGTTTTTATAAGAGAACACTCTACCATAGTAGGTCCTGAAGATGCAAAGGTGACTCTTGTTGAGTTTTTTGATCCAGCTTGTGAAGCTTGTAGAGCTTTTTATCCACTTGTTAAAAAGATTATGCAAGAGAATCCTGGTCAAATTAGACATGTTTTCAGATATGCGCCATTTCATCCTGATTCTGATTATATAGTGAAAATTTTAGAAGCTGCGAAAAAACAAGATAAATATTTTGAAGCATTAGAAGTTCTTTTTCACCACCAAAATAAGTGGGCAAGTCACCATAAACCAAATATTAAAATGGTATGGAGGATTTTACCAAGTGCAGGAATTGACACTGAAAAACTTCAAGAAGATTTGAAAGATCCAAAATTAGAGGCTATAGTTTTACAAGATATAGCAGATGCAAAAACTCTTGGTGTTAGAAAAACTCCAGGTTTCTTTGTAAATGGAAAGCCTTTACAAAAATTTGGATATGAAGAGTTAAAAGCGATGATTAAATCTGAAATTGATAAATAAGGAATAATTATGAAAAAAATACTTACACTGCTTGTTGCTTCTGTTTTACTATTTTTTACAGCTTGTTCTGATTCAAAAGATGCAAAAGAGGTTAAAGAGACAAAAAGTGGGCCTAAAACATTTTTATTAAAAGATATAAACTCAGGGGCTCAGTATAACCTAAAAAAAACAGATGATGGTTTTGTTGTTGTGGGTCATGAGCATAAAGTTGTTATGTTTGATATGTATGCGACATATTGTGCCCCTTGTCAAAAAGAGGCTCAACACTTAACTGAACTTCAAGTAAAATATGCAGATAAGTTTTTGATAATTGCTCTTAATACTTTTGAAGAGGTTACAAATCAATATGTAAATGATGAGTTTAGATTTAAGTATGGAGGGTATTACTTTATAACTAACTCAAAACAAAATGAAGAGATTATATCTTTGATTCTTAAAGATATAGGCTATAAAAGAACGATACAAATACCTTTTAAAGTTGTTTTAAAAGATGGAAAGTATCAGACATTAACGGACATCTACAAAGCTGATCCTGATAATAAATATTATATAGGTGAGATTGAGACAAAGACTATTGAAAAAGATCTTAAAGAGATTTTTAAAAAATAATTTAGAGTGATATTTTAGGTATCACTCTAGTTTTAAAAAACCTTTTTTTCTCTTAATTGGAGGTAAAATGAAAATAGTTCTCTTAGTTTTACTTTTTATATCTTCGATTTTTGCAAATGAGGTAAAATTAGAGAAAGTAAAACTTCAACTACAATGGAAACACCAATTTGAATTTGCTGGATTTTATGCAGCAAAAGAGAGAGGTTTTTACCAAGAAGTTGGACTTGATGTTGAGTTTATAGAGTATACAAATGATATAAATATCATCGAAGATGTTTTAAATAATAAAGTTCAATATGCCACAACTTATGCAAACCTTGTATCTAGTTATCTTGAGGGTAAACCTGTAGTTTTTATGGCAAACTTTTTTAAGCAGTCAGCTTTAGCTTTAGTATCTCAAAAAGATATTAAGCTACCTAGTGATTTAATTGGAAAAAAGATTATGAGTGTTGAAGAAGAGCTTATGATTATGATGATGTTTAAAAAATTTGGGTTAGATGCAGACCAATATACATTGGTAAAACCAACATTCAATATAGATGATTTCATAGATAAAAAAGTAGATGCTATGACTGTATTTACAACAAATGAGACTTATTTTTTAGATAAAAGAGGTATAAAATATAATGTTTTTAATCCTACAGTTTATGGTGCAGAGTTTTATGATGTTAACCTTTTTACATCCCAAGATGAGTTAAATAAAAATCCACATAGAGTAAAAGCTTTTAAAGATGCTAGCATAAGAGGTTGGAAATATGCATTGAAGCACCAAAATAGAGTAATTGAGCTAATTTTAAAAAAATATAATACACAAAATAAATCAAAAGATGCACTTATTTATGAAGCTAAACAGATAGAGAATCTTATATTACCAAAACTGTATCCAATAGGCAGTATTGATATTGAGCGAGTTAAAATGATAGCGGAAAACTTAATAGAATTAGAGATAATAGATAAAAATTCAAAATTAAACTTTGATAATTTCATTTATGATAATTTAGTAAAAAATATCAATCTTACATCGAAAGAGCGTAGTTATTTGAATAAAAGAGATAGTATTACTATGTGTATTGATCCAAATTGGTTTCCTTTTGAAAAGATAGATAAAAATGGTGAACATAAAGGGATGAGTTATGAGTATACAAAGATTTTCTCTAAAACAATTGATATACCCATAAAATTAGTTAAGACTAAAGATTGGACAGAGTCTTTGGAGTTTTTAAAAGAGAAGAAATGTGATATTTTACCATTTGCTATGCGAACACCTAAAAGAGAAGAGTATATGGATTTTACAAAACCATATTTTTACTCTAACTTAGTTGTTATTGGGCAAGGGAGTAAGCCATTTGTTGGAGATTTTAAAGAGTTATCAAATAAAAAAATTGGTATAACAAAAGGGTATGCTTATTTTGAATTATTGAAAAATAAGTATAAAAATATAGATATAAAAGAGATAGATACTCTAGAAAATGGTTTGAAGCTTATTGAGAATTCTAAATTAGATGGCTATATAGAGGCACTTGAAGTAGTTGGGAGTAAAATTCAAAATGAATATTTAGGTGAGATAAAAGTAATCTCTAAACTTGATGAACATTTAGAGTTATCAATTGCAACTAGCAAAGATGAACCACTTTTAAATAGCATTTTTCAAAAAGCAATAGATAAATTGACACCAAAAGAGCATGCTAGTATAAAAAATAGATATCTATTTGTAACTGTTGAAAATAAGGTAGATTACTCTTTTATCTACAAGGTACTGTCTATATTTTTTGTAATAATACTATTTGTACTTTATAGACAATATCTTTTACATAAATTAAATAGAGATTTAGAGATAAAAATGAGAGAAGAACTTGAAAAATCAAAAGATAAAGATAACATGATTAATCAGCAGAGTAAACTTGTATCAACAGGAGAGATGATTACAAATATTTCTCATCAGTGGAGACAGCCACTTGCTAGTCTAAATGGTCTTTTAGTTAATTTAGACTATGATTATGAAAATAGTAGACTTAATAAAAATAGCTTTAATAACTATTTAAATGAAGCTGAAAAATTAACAGCATATATGTCAAAAACGATAGAAGACTTTAGTGATTTTTTTAATCCTAAAAAGAAAAAAGAGATTTTTAGTATTAAAGAACTATTGTTAAGTACTCGGAGTTTACTCTCTGTATCTTTAAAAAATGAGAGAATATTGTTAGAGATAAAAGGTAGTAGAGATATAAAAATTAACTCTTTTAAATCTGAACTTATGCAGATAATCTTGACAATAATTAGCAATGCAAAAGATGCTTTTATCTTGAATGATACAAAAAATAGAGTTATAATTATCTTTTTATATAAGTGTGATAAAGAGATAGTTATAGATATTCAAGATAATGCAGGTGGAATTGATGAGAATATAATCGGCAATATCTTTGAACCTTATTTTACAACAAAAAATAATTTACAAGGAACAGGACTAGGTCTTTACATCGCAAATTCTATTGTTACAGGGAGTTTAGGTGGAGAGTTGTTAGTGCAAAATAAGAAAAAAGGTGCAAAGTTTACTATAAAATTTAAAAAACTTTCTTTTTCCTAACTATTGGAGGGTACAATGAATATATGAACCTTTTAAAGCAGATGGTATTGCTATATGCTGAAGATGAATTAGATATTCAAAAGCACTATAGTAGCTATTTCCAAAATTATTTTAGATATGTTTATACGGCTGTTGATGGAGAGCAAGCTTTGGCTATTTATAAAGAGAATAGACCTGATGTAGTCATCTTAGATATCAACATGCCTTATTTAAATGGCTTAGAGGTAGCTAGAAAAATAAGAGAAGATAGTAGTGAGATTAGTATTATCTTATTAACCGCAAGATCAGATAAAGAAACTTTAATAGAAGCGGTTGAAATTGGTTTAGTGACATATCTTGAAAAACCTATCCAAAGAGATATCTTAAAACATGCATTGGCAAAATTAAATCAAAAATTGAAATCAAATAACAAAATAAATTTATGGTTTTATAAAAATAGTTTTTATACTTGGAATAAGAGTAAACAACAACTTTTTTATAAACAACAGCAAATTTTACTTACAAAGCAAGAGATTAGCCTATTAGGAATTTTAATATCAAGTAATGGTGCAAAAGTTAGTTACCAAGATATTTATGAAGAGATTTGGTTTAATGAAGATAGAGAGTATAAAGAGTCTACAATTAAAACATTGATAAGTGCTTTACGGGTTAAGTTACCTCCAAAAGCTATAGAAAATGTTTATGGTATGGGTTATTATTTAAATATTTATTAATCAGACTATTTGCTAACTATTTTTTCTTATAATATTTGAAATTTGAGTTACAACTCAGGTTTAAACTAAAATTTTAGGTTTCAGATTGAAAAAAATATCTATAAGCGGTAGAGAGAAAAAGCTCAATGATGAAGATTTTATAGTATCTAAAACAGATACAAAAGGTAAAATTATATACTGTAATGAGATATTTGCAAAAATGGCTGGATATAAGGTCTCTGATTTGATAAATGCAAATCACAATATCATAAGACACCCTGATATGCCAGCTCTTGCTTTTAAAATTGCTTGGAGTTTAATTCAAGGTAAAAAAGAGTTTTTTGGATTTGTAAAAAACTTATGTGCAGATGGTAGTTACTACTGGGTATTTGCTTGTATTACAGCTGATTTGGATACTAATGGTGATATTATTAGTTATACTTCTGTTAGAAGAAAAGCTCCTAAAAGTGCCATTGAGACAATTATCCCTATTTACAAATTACTTCTTGATGCTGAAAAAAAGGAGAACTTAGAAGCTTCATCAAAGCTTTTAGATGATTTTCTTAGCCAAAATCAAACTACTTATGATGAATTTATCATAAATCTTCAAAATAGTATTAAAGTAAAAAATTGAACAGTATTAAAAATTTAAAAGTAATTGTGCTCTTGGTTTTAATCTCTATATCTTCTATCTTTTTAATTATAAACTCTTATTTTCTTATAGGTGTTGCATTGATTGTATTGGCGATTTTAGCTATTTTTATTCCAACAAAAAGAGCAGTTAATTTATATGAAAATGAGTTACTTGATAAAATTGCAAAAACTTTAAAAGATGCAAAAAACGGTAATTTATCCACTCGTGTAATTGTGCATAAAAATGAATCTAAACTTGAAGAAATTGCAATCTATATTAACAATACTCTTGATCAGATGGAGATTATTTTAAGAGAGACAAGATCTACTATATCAGCTGTTAGTGAAGGTAAAATGCATAGAAATATGTATCCAAGTGGTTTTCACGGGGAGTTTATACAAACAGCCAACTCTATACAAACAGCAGTATTATCAATAAAAGCTAGTCAAAGATATAAAACGATGGGAGAGCTATCAACTGCATTTAGTGGATTCAATAAAGGAATGAAAGGAAGCTTTGATACTATTACGGCTGATATCAATAAGACACAAGACTCATTTACAGCAGTTACAGCCTTAACCAAAGATGCAGAAACATCTGCCAATAAAACTTTTAATTCAGCTCAAAAAACTGCAAAAGAGATCTCTAAACTTAGTGAATTAGTTACAAATACAGCAGATGCCATAGAGCAGATGAATGAAAATGTTAGCAGTATTACAACGGTCATAAGTCTTATAAAAGATATTTCAGATCAGACAAATCTACTTGCATTAAATGCTACGATAGAAGCAGCTCGTGCAGGAGAAAACGGTCGAGGTTTTGCTGTTGTTGCTGATGAAGTTAAAAGGCTTGCAGAGAGAACCAATAAAGCAACTGGAGAGATAGGTATAACAATTGGAAGTCTTCAAGAACAATCAAGTAGTATCTCTAAAAATGCGACTAATATGAGTGTAATTGCTAATAATACAAATAGTACAATGCACAATTTATCAGATGCCATGTCTTCACTCACTAAAGATATTAGTACAACTTCAAAACATTCAAGTCAGAGTAGTTTTGCTCTATTTTTGGCAAATTATAAGATACATCATATCATATATAAATCAGCCGCATATTCAGCAGTTGTAAATGCAAATGCAACAAAAAAGCTTATGAAATCTCATAAAGATTGTGGATTTGGTCTTTGGTATTATGGTGTTGGAGCTGAGCTTTTTGGATCAAATAGTACATTTAAAATGATGGATTCTTATCATGCAAAATTTCATAAACTTATAAATGAAAATTTAGAGGCTGTTATGATAGCTGATGGTATAACAAATAGTAATCAAAAAGATGAGATAATGAAAAGATTTAAAGAGGCTGAGGAGTGTTTTAACTCTTTATTGACTTTGATGGATAACTTAACGGATGAGTTTGATACAGATAAATCATTAGTGTTTTAATTTAGCCCATTATTGCTAACTTTTATATTTTTGATTTTACTATAATTTTTGAAGGCTCAAAAAGTTCTTGGGCCTTTTTTACAAACTCATTTTGCATAATATCATCTTTGTCTATCTCATTGTCGCTAGTTACAACTTCATTTGAGATGCAACTATCAGTTTTTTTTGTAGCTATTGGTTCTTCAATTTTTGGTTCATTTTTTGGTATCTCTTTTTTATCACAAGCGAGCATAGAGATTTTTGTCTCGATTGTAAAACACTCTTGTACAAAGTGTTTTATGATACCTGAGTTTTGTCTAAGGATTTTTTTGCACTCATTTTTTGCACAAGATATGAGAGTTAGAGAGTTTTCTATAAAGTCTACAAATTTTATAGAGTTTTTAAAACACTCTCCTAGCTCATAGTTTCTATCATAAAGTTTTTCTACCAAGTTTTCAAATTGAGAAGATGAAGATTTTTCTAGAGTCTGCTTGGGTTCTTGCTTTTTTTCAACAGTTTCAGGAGCTTTGGTAGGAGCTGTTTGCATCTGTATAGCTTGAGGCTTTTTAATGGTTATTTTCCCTTCTAACTCATCAATCATCTGCTCTATATCTTTTATCTTTGTAGCTTCTATCATCTTGAAAAACACAAGAGTCAAGACAAAACTACTATCTGCATTTAAAAATAGTAAATTTTTTGATTCACTTAAAATTCTAAAAAATCGCTCTGTTATCATCATAGAAAAGCGAATATCTTTTTCAAAAAATCGCTCCTTTACAAAAGATATAATTTCATCTATTACAATTTCACTCTCATAATTTTCAAGTTCTTTAATTAACTCTATAAGCTTTTCTCTATCACTTATAAAAATTGATTCAAAAATACTATCTATAAACTCAGGATCTAAAATTCCAAGCATTAAAGCTACATTTTTTGCATCTACAAAGTTTTTAGAGAAGATTATAGCTTGGTCAAGCAGAGTTAGGGTATCTCTTAAAGAGCCGTTACCTGCACGAGTTAGCATATGTAGTGCATCTAATTCAAACTCAACATTTTCAAGATTTAAAATATGGCTAAGATGCTTCACAACTTCAGGAGAGTTTATCTTTTTAAATCGAAAATGTTGAGTTCGTGAGAGTATAGTTGGAGGTAGTTTCATAGGATCTGTTGTGGCTAAGATAAATTTTATATACTCTGGTGGCTCTTCAAGAGTTTTTAAAAGTGCATTAAAAGCCTCTTTTGTAAGCATATGAACTTCATCAATTATAAAAATTTTAAATCTTGCAGAGTTTGGCTTGTACTTTGTCTGCTCAACCACACCTCTTATATCATCAATCTTTCTACTACTTGCTGCATCCATCTCTATGATGTCTATGTGTCTATTTTCATTTGCACTTATACAGTTTTCACAAACTTCGCAAGGTCTTGAAGTCGGTCCATTGTCGCAAACTAATGCTTTTGCAAAGATACGAGCAGTTGAAGTTTTACCACTTCCTCTAAGTCCTGAAAAAAGGTATGCATGAGAGAGTCTGTTTTTCTCTAACGCACTTGTGAGAGTCTGTGTTATAGTCTCTTGTCCGATTAATGTTTCAAAGGTTGATGGTCTGTATTTTAAGGCTAAAACTTGTGACAATTAACATCCTTATAACTTTTAAGTATGGATGATTATAGCAAAGATAATGTGAAGTTTCGTTTTTTCTCTTTTAATGTAGTATAATTACTAAAATTTAATATAAAGGTTTAAATAATGAAAAAAACTATATTTAAAGATAAGTATCCAGTTTGGAGATTAGAGCTTAAAAAAAGTGAAATTAGAGAGACAAGTCTTGAAGAGATTATTGATTATTTTAAAAAAGAGATAGAAAATCATTCATTTGCTGAGTATATTGCTTTTTTTGACCACTATGAGCATATAAAAAGTATTAATGGGACAATTATACCTGAAGTTCTAGATATGCAAAACATCATTTTCTGTTTTGGACCAGATATCTTAGATACACAAATAGCAGCAGTAAGACCAAGATCTATAGGTGTTTGTCAGTTAAAAAATAGTTATATCATAGAGTTTATGCAAGCTCCAAGCGACAAAGCAAATGATACTATGATAGAGTGGACAAAAACACTTGAAAATATGTTGAAAATTTAAAAGTTGA
>Ga0256834_1000320_pt1 | contig 35224 bp, 32 predicted proteins | sample 4281140metaG_FD_190536 | JGI IMG/M metagenome (GOLD analysis project Ga0256834, IMG submission 190536) | Hydrothermal vent microbial communities from East Pacific Rise, Pacific Ocean - 4281-140 | ecosystem: Environmental > Aquatic > Marine > Hydrothermal vents | place: Pacific Ocean: East...
AACTGCGGCTTGGCAAGTGGCTTCAGTTGAGCCAGCCGATCAATCGCACTATTCAGCTTAGATAGATTCAGTTCACTCTTTGGTAATAGCGATAGGTTATCTTGCTGCATAATCAGCTTTGCCGCATCAAATGCCTCACCAGCCTCTGTTTTCTTCCCTGCATAAGCCAGCAGTGAGAAGAGCAGTTCACACTCCTCTTTTAGCAAATTCAATGAGCCATATTTAGCTCTGGGTGGTGGTCGTTGATTAAATGCTGCCTCTAAATGGTGCCGTAGAATACGTTGCAACGCCCACTCAAAGAGGCTGATCCGATTATCGGCCTTGATCAATGCATCAAGATTCTGTTTAAAGAGTTGATATTGGTGATTTGAGAGCTGCCGCAATGAAGCGATTGCAAGATCAATCAATGGTAAGCGCATGCTGACATCTAGCACTTTAACCACAGGCAGAAGTTTTAGGGTTAATCGGTAGACACCCTCATCACCATATTGGTGTAGATGGGACAACTGAATCTTTCTAATATCGTCAGCAGGACTGATCAACAGAAGGTAGATCACTACTCTTGCGCTGTATGGCTCACGCACTGCGGCCAGAATCTCCTCTGGCACCCCATCCATCAGCTCTCTAGCATAACCAATATTGACATCACTCACCTGTCCGATCGTACCCAGTGCCTGCATCGCTTCAGCCGCCACTGTGACCACGGCAACATTCATGGCGGCTTTTTTGGTGTTAGAGGTTTCTACTTCAGCCGTCTGTTTTGTCTCTATAATGCGCTTATCAAACTTGCCGTCCCAATTTGGTTGAATGCTGTGAATCCGTTTTTCCAACGGGGGATGAGTGGCAAACAAGGAGCCAAAAAAGGAGTGTACAGCAGTGCCAAAAAACAGATGGCTACTCTCTTGAGCGGCTGAACTCTCCACATAGGCATGGGACTTAAAACCACCAATACGTTTTAAAGCACCCGCAATACCATCGGGGTTGCGCGTAAACTGTACCGCAGAGGCATCAGCAAGGTATTCACGTTGACGACTCACTGAGGCCTTAATCAGATTGCCGAAGAGAGTGCCAACATAACCAATCACCATCAATCCACCACCCAAGGCCAACGGTATAACGGCACTATTTCCACTATTTCTGCTGCCACCTCTGTAGCGTGAGCGGCCCATTGAGCGCAGAATGTAGTAACCGATGATGCCGATAATCAGAATGCCATGCAGCACCCCCATCAAACGGATATTAAGGCGCATATCACCATTTAAAATATGGCTAAATTCATGCGCGATCACCCCTTGCAGTTGGTCACGGCTCAACTGCTCAACACAACCTCGGGTGACCCCAATGACGGCATCACTTGGGCTAAAACCGGCCGCAAAGGCGTTGATTCCCTCTTCATCTTGCATGATGTAGACCGGCGGTACGGGTGTGCCTGCGGCAATCGCCATCTCCTCAACCACATTCAATAGTTTGCGCTGTAGTGGATCTTGGCTATTTTGGCTAACCAGTTTGCCCCCCAATGACTCAGCAACGACCTTACCACCACTGTTGAGCTGAGCCATTTTATAGAGGCTACCCACCAGCACCACCGTGGCAACCCCAGCGCCAACTAGGCCGAAAGTCTGCCAATCAAATGCAGATTTGATACGCTCAACGGTGAGCACATCATATGTACCCATGCCCATCCAGGTGATCACACCAGTTATCAGCACATTGGTCAGGAGAATAAGTGAGATGACGGCAAAGATGAAATAGAGCACCAGTAAACTGGTACTTTTACGAGCCTGATCTTGGGCGGTAAAAAAATCCATTAAAAAGAGATTTTAGGTGCAGCCTGTATCGCTTGGCTATCTTCAAACTCTAACAGCTCAGCATCAACCGCATGACCAAAGGGGCCAGCCAACATATTCTGTGGGAAGGACTGTTTGTAGGTGTTATAGGCCATCACCTGATCATTAAAGGCTTGGCGAGCAAAGGCTACCTTATTTTCTGTGGTGGTCAGCTCTTCACTCAGCTGCTGCATATTTTGACTGGCTTTCAAGTCAGGGTAGGCCTCCATCACAATATTGAGCTTACCCATCGCGCCGGCAAGTCCACCCTCTGCACTGGCTAATTGGCGCATCGCATCTGCATTGCCTGGATTAGCGGCGGCTTGTGCTAAACCTTCTGCTGCTGAGTTTCTGGCCGCTATCACCGCCTCTAGCGTCTCACGTTCATGTTTGAGATAACCTTTTGCCGACTCTACCAAGTTGGGTATCAAGTCATAACGTCGCTTCAGTTGAATCTCAATCTGTGAGAAACCATTTTCATAGCGATTTTTCAGTGCTACCAACTGGTTGAAGATGGCCACCACATAGATCACCAAAACGGCAATAACCACCAGCACTACAATTGTCGATATCTCCACAAAACTCTCCTAATAGCTCTAAATATCAAGTCGAAGCGTGCCAACTGGCGCCTCTCTTCTCTTTTTTGCCTATTTTCTCAGTGTAATAAAACTGGATCGTAGACCATAAAACCGCCCAATCCGACAAATATCACACCGACGATCAAGATCACTATTTCCATAACAGCTCTTCAACTCAGAAAGAGATAGGTTTTAAGTATAGTGAATGAACAACGCAACAGATTGTGTTCCGAAAAGCGATTACTGAACGTCAGACAATCCACCCTCATTTATAACATTGGTATAACCCATCTTTTCCAGTCTCCTTTTTGCAATGCCAGCCCTAACGCCTGCTGCACAATAGAGGTGGATCTCCGCATCTTTATCTGTGGTTAATTCAGCAATCCTATGGCCAATGATGGTGTGGGGTATGTTAATAGCATCGACCTTATGGCCACGCTGATATTCACCCACAGTACGTACATCAACCCAGATAGCTTCACCTGTTGAGCTAACCGCCTGAGCAGCATTAAAAAACAGAAAAAAGGCAAATAGTGCCATGACAATTTTTTTCATATCAATCTCCCTAAACGGTGCGCTCAGAGTAGTTCACACCCAATGCCATACAGAGGTATGACATAAACAGGCTAGCCTGAGCAAAATGTTTAGCAACATATTGGCAAAAACCAGGCTTCATAATCTCTGCTTGATCAAAATAGGCACAGGCGATGAAATCCTTCCATTTTAGATCATCCAGCAGAGGATGATCTGCGGGATAACCACGAGGCGCTCTTTTAAGACGATCCCCTTCAAGCTGAAAATTGGTTTTAAACGGTTGATGGTTTTTAGCCCGTCCCCATGCCACAGGGTTATCGACAATAAAGTCTCTAATTTTGTTCAACGATAGACTATCAGGCCGCCAAATACCCACACCAATGAAACAGCCCCCCTCCTCAATATGCAGATAGAAACCAGGCGCATGCACATCTTTACCCAGCTCATGCCGAAATTGAATACCAATATTGGTTTTATAGGGTGTTTTATCTTTAGCAAAGCGCGTATCACGATAGACACGCATCAATGAACCACCCACTTTTTTGGGGAGCGCTCTAAAATGCGGTGAAATTTTCTCAAGTTCAGGTGCCATCGCCTCAATAAAATTCAACGCGGGTTCACGAATCACTAACTCATAATTGGCTTTATTCTCATGGAACCACTCCCGATTATTGTTCTTTACCAACATTTTCAGGAAAGGGATCGTCCCCTCAGGGAAACAGACAGGTCGAGACATTATTACTCCTTTAAGCAGTATGAAATTGCTGCAATATCACCTGGATATATTCTCAATAATGGCTAAGAGAGTCCACACACACACCCTAATTTGTGGTCACACACAATCTAATTCCTAAACATTGCTAAGAAGCAGCCGATAGAGCGTTTAACATGGAAAACAGCTTCATACATTGCGCGTGTTTAAGCACAAACTCGAATGGGTTCTAACTCAACAACAGCCCAATCGTATCGTAGTAGAACAGATGCTTGTTAATTGATAAACAATCACAGCTAGGTGACTCAAATGGGACAATCTCCTTCCAGTTCAAACATTGCGACACAACTCTTACTCAATCTACCTGTTGGCAAAAAGCTAGCGGCTGGTTTTGGCATTGTGCTTCTCATTTTAGTGATGCTCGTGGCATTCGTTGAAATTAAATTAACGGCACAAGGCACACTGCAAGACCGTGTGATTGAGCTACGTTTCCCCACAAATGTGGCTGGCCACGATCTCGTTAATGGCATCAACTACTCACTCGCAGCTTTACGTGGCTACATGATTCTTGGCAAGGATAGGTTCAAACAGCAGCGCCAAGAGGCGTGGCAGCAGATTGACCATAACCTTGAAACCATGACCAAGATGTCAAAAAAATGGACGGTTGCTAAAAATTTAGAGATGTTAGCAGAGTTAAAATCAGTTCTAGCTGCCTTTAAAATAGCACAACAGCGGGTCGAAAATATCAGCCACACCATCGATGAGCAACCTGCCATGAAGCTGTTGCTAACAGAGGCCGCGCCACGTGCTACAAAAATTGTTGGCGCAATTACTGGGATGATTAATGAAGAGAAAAAGCAGGATGCCACTGCCGACAGAAAAGCACTGTTAGCAACCTTTGCTGACTCACGTGGCTCTTTTGCAATGGGTTTAGCCGCCATACGGGGTTACTTAATCAGTGGCGAGCAGAAGTGGGCCGATGATTTTAATCAGCGCTGGGCAGTCAATACTGCACGCCTAAAAACCATTCAAGAGAAAAGTTATCTTTTAACAGCGGCCCAGCAAGCGCATTTTAAGATCTACATTGAGATGCGTAAAGAGTTTACCCCACTACCTCCTCGAATGTTCCAAATTAGAGGGTCAAATAAGTGGAACATGGCTAACTACCTTCTCGGCAAAGAGGCGGCACCACAGGCCAGCAAGGCATTAGAATTACTCACCACTATGGTCGATAACCAAAACAGATTGGTCAAAACCGATGCTCAGTTACTAAAAGAGGGGAGTGCTAACCTAAAAATAATCTCTATGGGTGCCGCACTGATCGCCTTAATCATTGGTGTATTGGTTGCTTGGTTAATCACTAAAATGATTGTCACCCCATTAACTGAGGCATTGGCTATTTCAAAACGCATCTCTGCGGGTGATCTATCAAGTGACATTAGGGTCATATCAAAAGATGAAACAGGGCAGCTTCTACAGGGCATGAAAGAGATGCAAGAGCGGCTCACACAGGTGATTGAGGTCGATGTACAGAGCTTAGTTGATAGTAGTCGTAAAGGTGATCTAAGCCAACGCATTGAGCTATCGGGTAAACAGGGGTTCTACAAGAGGCTCAGCACCGGTGTCAACGATCTTGTTGAGGTGAGTGATAGCGTGGTCAATGACACAGTGCGCGTCTTTGGTGCACTTGCCAAAGGTGACCTTAGTGAGACCATCAGCAAACCGTATGAGGGTGCATTTAATCAGCTTAAGCAGGATGCAAATGGCACCAACCAGAAGATCAAGCAGGTTATCGAAGGGGATATCCAAGCCATCATCGATGCTGCACAGGTTGGAGATCTAAGCCGTAGGATAGATCTGCAAGGTAAGGAGGGCTTCTTTCGGGAGCTAAGTAGCGGTATTAATGAGCTACTCAACACCTTAGGTCAAGTGTTTGAAGAGGTCGCTGATGTCATGGGGACGATCGCCAAGGGTGATATGACAAAAGCGATGACCGGCGATTATAAAGGTCAGTTCACCGTGGTGAAAAATGATATCAATGCAACTAGAGACAATCTAGAGGAGATCATTTTCAAGCTACGGGACTCTGCGGTACAGATAAACAGCTCATCAGAAGAGATTACCGCAGGCAATACCAGCCTATCCAACCGTACAGAGCAACAAGCAAGTGCATTAGAAGAGACCGCTTCAAGCATGGAGGAGCTGACCAGCACAGTAAGAAATAACTCCGATAATGCCCAACTCGCTAACAAACTGGCCACCACCGCAAGGGAGACTGCAGAGCATGGTGGTGAAGTGGTTGGCAATGCCATCAAAGCGATGGATGAGATCAACACCGCCAGCAGTAAAATTGCTGAGATCATTGGCGTCATTGATGAGATCGCCTTCCAAACCAATCTCCTGGCATTAAACGCCTCAGTTGAAGCCGCTCGTGCCGGTGAACAGGGCCGAGGTTTTGCTGTAGTAGCAACTGAGGTGCGTAATCTGGCTGGTCGCAGTGCAACAGCAGCTAAAGAGATCAAGAGTCTTATTCAAGATAGTGTAGAGAAGGTCAAAGCAGGTGCCGATCTTGTCAATGAGTCTGGTGAGACTCTCAGCGAGATCGTCATCGGTGTTAAAAAGGTGGGTGATATTGTTTCTGAGATCGCAGCCGCTAGCCTGGAGCAGTCATCAGGGATTGATCAAGTCAACCAAGCAGTAACCAGCATGGATGAATTAACTCAACAAAACGCCGCACTGGCAGAAGAGACCTCTGCTGCATCAGCTTCAATGACCGATAAAGCAAGTGAGATGAATAACATGATGAACTTCTTCACTATCACCAGCCACAAATAGGGCACTGAACAACGGTAACCAACAGGCACAAAAAAACCGGCTAGTAGCCGGTTTGATTATTTGTTTCATTGGAGCGGGAAACGAGATTCGAACTCGCGACCCCAACCTTGGCAAGGTTGTGCTCTACCAACTGAGCTATTCCCGCATACCGTTGAAACGCCGGCTATTGTAGCTTCAGGAGCTTTTCTGTCAAGCCTATTTTTCGTTACCCCGCTCTTTATTTTCATTATGTTGTCCACTCAGTGTTGGCCATGCGGCACGAAGATAGACCACCATTGACCAGAGAGTCAAAATGGCGGCAACATAAAGTAGCACATAGCCGATAATGGTCACGGGAATACCCCAGATATCCTCTTTAAAGATTAGAAAACCAATGGCTGCCATCTGCATAGCTGTCTTTAGCTTTCCGATAATGGAGACAGCAACTTGAGCGCGTGAACCAATTTCAGCCATCCACTCTCGCAGGGCTGAAATGGTAATTTCACGCCCAATAATGATCGCACAAGGTAACGCAAGTATCGGAGTAGGGTCAGCTTCGATCAGTAGTATGAGGGCAACGGCCACCATCAACTTATCTGCCACGGGATCAAGGAAGGCGCCCAATGGGGATGATTGCTGCCAACGTCGAGCAAGATAACCATCTAACCAATCAGTAAAACCCGCTAAAGCAAAGACAACTGTGCAGGCGATACGTGCCCACTCAAAAGGCAAGTAGAAGACAACGACAAAAACAGGAATCAACACAATACGCAGCATTGTGAGGAGGTTTGGGATGGTCCAGAGACCGTGATCGTTACTCTTGTTCATGAAATGTATGGTAAATCTGTTGGGCCAATGTTCGGCTGATGCCATCTACCCGAGCGATATCTTCCACTCCGGCCTCGGAGAGCGCTTGCAGACCACCAAACTGCTTTAGCAGCCGCTGGCGGCGTTTTGGCCCGATACCTGCAATCTGTTCAAGGCCGGACTCCCTTCTACTCTTAGCGCGTCGTTTTCGGTGCCCAGTAATCGCAAAGCGGTGCGCCTCATCCCTAATCTGTTGGATAAGGAGCAATGCGGGCGAGTTGGGCGGAATCATTATAGGGGCATCTTGGCCATACAAAAAGAGCTGTTCCTTCCCGGGTATGCGATCAGGCCCTTTAGCGATACCCACCAGCAGCGGCACAATGCCCACCTCTTGTAGCGCTCCATGCACCGTATTGATCTGCCCTTTACCACCGTCAATAAAGAGAATATCGGGCACACACCCTTCCCCTTTTTGGATGCGGGTGTAGCGACGTGTGAGCGCTTGATGCAAGGCCGCATAATCATCTCCTGGCGTGATGCCCTCTATATTAAAACGGCGATAGTCTGAAACCAATGCTCCAGCAGCATTAAAGACAACGCATGAGGCAACCGTTAATTCACCACTGGTATGGCTGATGTCAAAACACTCGATGCGGTTAGGAATCTCATCCAAATTCAATAGATCACGCAGTGACTCAATTCGACACTGATGGTCGGCATTGCTAGCCAACCGCGCCTTCAAGGAGAACTCTGCATTATTTATTGCCAGCTGCAACCAACGTGCCCGCTCTGAACGAACTTGACTGCGAATGGCAACTCGATGTGATGTTTGACTAGAAAGCGCCTCTTGTAATAGCACCTGATCCTCCGGCATGTGGCTAACAATAATCTCAGATGGCACCGCTTTGCCAAGGTAGTGTTGGGCGACAAATGCAGAGAGAATCTCTTCACAACTCGCCCCTGGAGGGATCTTGGGGAAAAGGACTTTATTACCAAGATTACGGCCATTTCGGATAAAAAACAGCTGTACACAGGCGGTGCCGGCGGTGAGTGCAACAGCGATCAGATCAAGATCACCCCGTTCACCGCTAACATACTGTCGCTCCTGAACCTTTTGCAGGCTGCTGATCTGATCACGGAAAAGCGCCGCTTGCTCAAATTCCAACTCACTGGAGGCCTGCTCCATTCGAGCCACTAGGCCATCCACCACTTGGTTACCTTTGCCCTCTAGAAAGAGAATGACATTATCAACATCCTTGGTGTACTCCTCTGCACTAATCAAATCAACACAAGGGGCGGTGCAGCGTTTAATTTGGTACTGCAAACAGGCGCGTGAGCGATTGCGATAGAAGCTCTCTTCACACTGCCGAACGGGGAAAAGTTTCTGCAAAATATGCAGTGTCTCGCGCATAGAGCTGGCGCTGGGATAGGGGCCAAAATAACGCCCTTTCGCCCTCTTTTTGCCACGAAATGAGCTGATACGGGGAAAAGTCTGCTCCGTTGAGAGGTGGATATAGGGGTAACCTTTATCATCACGCAACAGAATGTTGTAGCGAGGTTTTAGCGATTTGATCAGGTTATTTTCAAGGATCAGCGCCTCCGCTTCGGTGTGGGTAACAATCACCTCGATCGAGACAATTTGTGACACCATCACCTGTAACCGGCGATTCAGGCCTCGTTTAAAGTAGCTACTAACCCTTTTTTTAAGGTTTTTTGCCTTGCCAACATAGAGGATTTTCTCCTCAGCACCCACCATGCGGTAGACACCAGGGCGACCGGTTAGGCTCTTTAGGAAAGCATCGGCATCAAATGGCTGATCGGCTGTTTGCTCGCTCATGGCGATGGTTAGCTAATGAGGTCTCGCGCTTGGGCAAACACCTGTTGGAACATCTCCGGCGTAAGCCGACGGGTTTGTGTGTTGTAGCGACTACAGTGGTAGGAGTCGAGCAGCTGTAGGCCATTATTGAGCGGGTGAAGTGCCGCATGGGCAAATTTATAGGCACTCAATTTCTCACCACACGCCTTCAACACTGCTCGGTGAGCTATGCCACCTAAAGCGAGTACTACGGCATTTTCTGGCAGCACTTCTAGCTCTTGTTTGAGGAAGAGATTGCAGAGGTTAATCTCATCACCGGTCGGCTTATTTTGTGGTGGCAGGCACTTTACCGCATTGGTAATACGACAGTTGAAGAGCTGTAGGCCATCATCAACCGAGGTGGCTTCTGGCTGGTTACTGAAACCATATTGATGCAGTGTCTCATAGAGCAAAATACCCGCATGATCACCTGTAAACGGGCGTCCTGTCGCATTTGCACCATGCATACCGGGCGCTAGACCAACAATCAGCAGACGTGCCGCTGGATCACCAAACGGCGCAACAGGCCGTGCATGGTAGGTGGGATGGTCAATTATCACCTGGTCGAGAAAGGTGGCTAAACGGGGGCAGAGTCGGCAAGCAGGGTCAAACAGCGTCATTCAATAATTCCAAAACGATAGGCTAATCGGGTCAACTCAACATCATTGGTCACATTTAGCTTCTCATAAACACGCTGACGATAGGTGCTAATTGTTTTTGGACTGAGGTTGAGAGTATCGGAGACATCTTGGTTTTTTTTGCCTTGAAGAATCAGCATCGCCACCTGCATCTCACGATGAGAGAGTACCACAAAGGGTGAGGTCACTTGGCCCTGACCACCCCACTCAGCCAGAGTGTGTTTTTTGGCCACCTCAGATGAGATGTAAGGGATGCCTTTAGCCACCAAGTGAATGGCACTCAACATCTCATCGGCAGGTGACCCTTTGGTCAGATAACCCATCGCTCCCGCCTCATGCAAACGTGCCGGAAAGGGGTCATCATCATGCGCCGACAATGCAATCACTTTGAGTGTTGGGATGCTACAGAGAATACGGCGAGTCGCTTCAATACCACCCATGCCGGGCATGCTGACATCCATCAATACAACATCTGGCTCAAGCCGGCGAACCTGTTTCAGCGCCTCCTCCCCTGAGGAGACCGCACCAACTACATCAATCCCCCCCGCCTCCATTAAAATTTGTTGGATGCCCGTTCGTACCAATTCATGATCATCGACGAGAAGAACTTTTATCACCTCGGCCTCGCTTCACTTATGCTGAGTCAAAATTTCTGATGGATAAAGCACCACGATCCTGTAGGCACTCTTAGTAGGATGGTCGAACATAACCATACTATCAAGCGTCATTGATCAAAGCTTTCATCTCACGTACGGCCTCATACAATCCAGTAAAGACCGCACGACTAATAATGGAGTGGCCAATATTTAGCTCACAAATTCCCGCTATCGCCGTAATGTTGGCGACATTATGGTAATCAAGGCCATGTCCAGCATTGACCTGTAAACCTAAACCCAAACCATGTTCAGTCGCTTGAATGATACGTTGTAGCTCCCTATCTCGATCAGCACCCGATGGCAGCTCAGCGTAGTGGCCTGTGTGCAGCTCAATGACGGGGACACCACACTCTGCTGCCGCATCCAACTGGCGTAGATCGGCATCAATGAAGAGTGAGACACGGATATTAGTGGCCGCAAGTTCCGCACAGTAATCTTTTAAGTAGGCAAGATTACTCAACACATCGAGACCACCTTCCGTAGTCAACTCCGCTCGCTTCTCAGGCACTAGACAGCAGTCATGCGGCTGGATACGGCAAGCGATGGCTTTCATCTCTTCGGTCGCTGCCATCTCTAAATTCATCCGTGTCTGGAGGATATCAGCCAACATATCAACATCACGATCTTGTATATGTCGGCGATCTTCACGTAGATGCAGAGTAATCACATCAGCACCCGCCTGTTCGGCCACCAGTGCCGCCTGAATCGGCTCAGGATAACGTGTTCCACGCTGCTGACGCAGAGTCGCAACATGGTCGATATTAACACCCAACAGGCGCTTTTTAGTGATCTCTTGGTGGCTCATACTCTTCTACTAATGGTTGGATTTAAAAGATGGGTTTATAGGCCGAAATAGCTCTCGGCTCTTCAACGGTTTAGCACCCAAGTAGTACGCCAGAACTAGGCGCATCAATCGCTTAGCCTCTTGTGCTGCTATGCGCGACAGTGGCTCACCACCACTTAACGCCAACAGTGTGCTACCACGGATAGTCATCTCTCCCATACTACACGCTGATATTGGTTCAGGGCCATATTCAATTCGGTAGTAGTAGTGCTGATCTGGCTCTAGAGCTTCACCGGTTGCCTGGCAATTAAGCAGTAGGCCATAACCTAGCGTTTTTAGCATATTAATCTCAAAATAGCGCAGGGTATGATCCAACAATTCACCTTGAGCCAGTGCTGATAAAGCCTGTTCATACTGCTCAAACAGAGCTGGGTGCGGGTCATTTCTCGCCGTCATCCGCATCAGTAGTTCACTAAGATAGAGACCACAGTAGAGCGCTTCTCCCGTCAAAAGATGGGGGCGCTGCTCTGAGTCAATAGTGGTAATGGTGCGTATCTCACCTCGACCAACCAAACCCAGCTGCAATGGATAAAAAGATTGCAACTCACCCTGTTTTTTTGATCGGGCCGACTTCACCCCTTTGGCAATGGCTGGCAGACGGCCCAGTTCCCGACTAAAAAGCTCTAGCAGCAGACTGCTATTTTGGTAGTCTCGCCGATGCAGGATATAACATTCGTACAGTTGCATGCTATTGAGACCAGGGAACCTCTGAATAAGTCTGGTTGAATTTCAGCCCGTATAAAACAATCATGACTTATTCAGAGGCTCCCTAGGCGACTCAAAAACGGGCGCTATTCGCCATAACCCAGACGGGTCAGGGAGGACTCATCACTAGACCAGCTCTTTTTCACCTTGACCCAAACCTGTAGAAAAACCTTTTTATCAAAAAACTTCTCCATACCGATACGAGCATGTTTGGAGACCTCTTTCAACGCAGCACCATTTTTACCAATGATGATCGCTTTTTGGCTCGATTTCTCTACCCAAACAATGGCAGCAATGCGATAAAGATTGCCCTCCTCTTTGAACTGCTCAATCTCAACGGAGAGGGCATAGGGCAACTCTTGAGCATAACGTCGAGTCAACTGTTCACGAATCAATTCAGCGGCAAAAAACCGATCTGAACGATCACTCAATTGATCCTCAGGGAAGATGTTAACCCCTTCAGGCATACGTGTCAGAACCTGCTCTTCCAACATCTCAACATAACTCCCCTTACTCGCCGAAATAGGAATCACCTCATCAAATGCATAGCGTTGTGACATCTCTTGTAGATAGGGCAACAGTCGCTCTTTTGACTTCACCTGATCACATTTATTTACCGCTAAAATGACTGGGGATTCCTGCTTGAGCAGAAAGTTAAGCACCTTCTCATCTTCACGTGTCCACTTGAGCGCTTCAACCACAAAGATAATCAGATCCACCTCAAACAGCGATGCCTTAGCGGTTCGATTGAGGTAACGGTTCATAGCATGGTCAGCACGATCATGGATTCCAGGCGTGTCAACGTAGATGATTTGGCCTGTCTCGGTCGTTTTAATACCGAGAATACTGTGCCGTGTAGTCTGTGCCTTGTGTGAAGTAATCGCCACCTTTTGACCAATAACACGGTTAAGGAGTGTCGATTTACCAACATTTGGTCGCCCAACTATCGCAACATAACCACAATGGTTACTCATGCCCAATCTCCTTCAGCATCACTTCAGCGGCTGCCTGCTCCGCTTTTCGGCGACTGGTGCCAGTTGCAACGACCTGGCGTTTTATCTGTTTCTGCTGACAACTCACTTCAAATGTCATCTCATGTTGGCTGCCGGTTGTAGCGATAACATCGTAAATTGGCAGCTCATACTGTTTAGATTGGAGATACTCTTGCAGACGCGTTTTGGGATCTTTCTGCTGAGTATCAAGGCTGATCGCATCAAGGCGACTCTGAAAGAGCTGACAAATCACTTTGCGTATCGCTTGATAACCTGCATCAAGATAGATTGAGGCAAAAATAGCTTCCAGCGTATCGGAAAGAATCGAGTCTCGCGTCTGGCCGCCGCTCCGCAGCTCCCCTGCCCCTAGATTAAGAGATGGGCCAAGTTTAAGCTCACGAGCGATATCGGCCAGTGTTTCACGCTTTACCAGTCCTGCCCGCAACCGGCTTAACTGCCCCTCATCAGCCGACTCAAAGAGCCTGTAGAGTTCATCAGCGATAACAAAACCGAGTATTGAATCACCCAAAAATTCAAAGCGTTCGTTATTGATGCCACTGGCGCTTCGGTGTGTCAAAGCTCGTTCTAACAACCCTTTGTCGGCAAACGTGTGGCCAACAGCACGGATAAGCGGTTCAATTGGTGCTCTCAAGGCCCCAACTCAATCTCATCACTAAAGGTCATCAACACTTCCATATTATGAATTACTGGCTGTTTTACTTGGTAATTCAGCTCTATAAACATCCGGCGATCCTTTCGATTGATCGTGATATCTTGGCCTGAAACACCAGTAATCATATTCATATTAAAGCGTTTTGCTAATAATTTACGGATCTCAGCTCGCGATTTTCGGCCAATATCAGGTTCTGTCTGGAGCGACTCAATAATGGTAATCACCGTGGCATGTTGCAAATAGACGGGGACGATTCTAAAAGCCATCACAGAGATGACGGCAACAATTGCGATAGCCAATAGCCAACCGGTGTAGCTTAAACCACGCTGTTTATAACAACTTTTTCTCATTTGTCATCCAACCTTAGTTGATACCACTGCCAAGACGCTCCCATGCAATTGGGATTGCACCCGCGCGACCTGAGTCCCAGTGCATCCATATCGCAAAGGCTTTTCCAACCAAATTTTCTTCTGGTACAAAACCCCAACAGCGACTATCGTTGCTATTATCTCGATTGTCACCCATTACAAAGTAGTGCCCCTCAGGCACAGTAATGGTACCAGGGCGTAACACCTGACAACCTGCTGGCATGTTGGGCGCTCTCGGATTACGCAAAATAGCATACTCCTTCTCACCATTGCTCTCTATCGATGTTGTCCAACCCGTCTGACCAATGCCGGAACCCACACCTAAATAACGCCCTACCTGAACCTGCGGCAATATCTCACCATTAACTTTCAATATTTTATTATGATAGGAGATGGTATCTCCTGGAATACCAATCGTGCGTTTAATATAGTCAACGCTTGGCTCTTTTGGATAACGAAAAACTATCACATCACCCCGCTCAGGCAGGCTGATATCGACCACTTTTTTGTTGATTGATGGCAACCTGAGTCCGTAGGCAAATTTATTAACTAAAATAAAATCGCCCACTAACAGTGTCGGCATCATGGAACCTGATGGAATACGGAAAGGCTCTGCAATAAAGGAGCGCAGAATTAAAACGGCAAAGATAACAGGGAAGAAAGAGCGCGCATATTCAACAATTAACGGCTCTTTGACATGGATTTCAGCAATGGGCTCTGTTATCTCATCCTTTGCTGCCCCTTCAGCACTTAACTTCGACTGCGCTTTTGCTTCATTCTCTGCATCAATGCGTCTCTGTGAGGCAAATAGCAGTGTATCAAGTAACCAAATCATGCCAGATACAAAGCTGGCAACAACAAGCACGGTTGGAAAATCAATATTCATAGAGATTAATCCTCCCTACCAATTTTCAATACGGCTAAAAATGCCTCTTGTGGGATCTCTACACTACCTACCTGTTTCATTCGTTTTTTACCCGCTTTCTGTTTCTCTAGCAGTTTGCGTTTACGTGATGCATCACCACCGTAACACTTAGCAGTTACATTTTTACGCAGTGCTTTTACAGTAGTTCGGGCGATGATGTGGCCACCAATGGCCGCCTGAATAGCCACTTCAAACATCTGGCGTGGAATCAGATCTTTCATCTTAACAGTCAGCTCGCGCCCACGATATTGGGCCTGATCTTTGTGTACAATAATCGATAGCGCATCAACCTTTTCTGCATTAATCAACACATCAAGTTTGATGAGAGGGGCCGCTTGGAAACGGTTAAAGTTGTACTCAAAAGAGGCGTAACCACGACTAACTGATTTCAGCCGATCAAAAAAGTCGAGTACCACCTCATTCAGAGGCAGCTCGAAATGGATTTGCACCTGACCTGCTAAATACTGCATATCTTTCTGTACACCACGTTTTTCAATACAGAGCCCCATCACGGAGCCAAGGTACTCCTGTGGCACGAGGATATGTGCATCGATAATCGGTTCACGCACCTCTTCCATCTTATTCGGTTCTGGCAGATCGGCTGGGTTATCGACCATGATCAAATCACCGTTAATACAGAGCACTTCATAGATAACCGTGGGTGCAGTGGTGATTAGGTCTTGATCATACTCGCGTTCCAGCCGCTCTTGGATGATCTCCATGTGCAGCATACCGAGGAAACCACAGCGAAAACCAAAACCAAGCGCCTGCGAAGTCTCTGGTTCATAAAAGAGCGAAGCATCATTGAGACGCAGTTTGGCAAGGGCGCCACGTAGATCTTCATAGTTATCTGAGGAGACAGGATAGAGGCCTGCAAAAACACGCGGCATGATCTGCTCAAAACCAGGCAACTCCTCCTCAGCCGGCCTATCTGCGTGAGTGATGGTATCACCGACGGGCGCACCATCAATCTCTTTAATTCCGGCAATAACATAACCCACTTCACCACACTTAATCTCAGGGAGGTCGTGACGTTTTGGAGTAAAAACGCCCACTTTATCGACCTGAAAGATACGCCCTGAGGAGAACATCTTCATCTTCTCTTTCGGTTTTAGCGTTCCAGCCATCACGCGAATAAGCGAGATCACACCGACATAACTATCGAACCATGAGTCGATGATAAGTGCCTGTAGCGGCGCATCTACATCACCAACCGGTGGTGGGATTTTGGCCACTAGCTCCTCTAATAACTCAGGAATACCAAGGCCCGTTTTGGCGCTAACGCGTAACGCATCATCCGCATCAATGCCGATGATCTCTTCAATCTCATTGATCACCCGTTCAGGCTCAGCTGATGGCAGGTCAATTTTATTGAGTACAGGCATCACCTCTAACCCCTGTTCAATCGCGGTGTAACAGTTGGCTACACTCTGCGCCTCAACACCTTGTGCTGCATCAACAACCAACAGTGCGCCTTCACAGGCTGCAAGCGAGCGGGAGACTTCGTAGGAGAAATCAACATGCCCTGGAGTATCAATGAAATTGAGTTGGTAGGTCTCGCCGTTATTCGCTTTGTAGTGCAGGGTGACACTCTGTGCCTTAATCGTAATGCCTCGCTCACGCTCAAGATCCATTGAGTCGAGCACTTGGCTATCCATTTCGCGTTCTGACAGGCCACCACAGAGCTGGATAAAACGATCGGCAATGGTCGATTTGCCGTGATCAATATGGGCAATAATTGAGAAATTTCGTATGTGTTGGAGGTCGGTCATCTATGCGTCTACAGTGCGTTGGCTGCCATTTAGCTCGCTGTTTTTATGGAGTGAGCAGACAACAAAATTTAATGCGTAGCACCAACCCATTGAAAAACGGAACATCCAATTCAGGAGGTTCCGTTTTTCAATGGGTTGGTGCTGCTGCTATCGAATAGAGGAATGATAGCAGATCAAAGGCCTTGCAAGTAACTGTGTAGGCGCTTTTCGTCAAAATGGTAGTGGAAAATCTCTGTCGTGCCATCCATCAAAACAGGAACCAATTCGCCATACTGCTCATCCAAAGCGGGGTCCATATCAACATCAACCACAGTGATCTCAAATGGGAGAGTCTTTTGCTGTTTTTCAAGCGCCTCCAGCATCACATCACAAAGCGAACAGTAGACACGGGAGTAGAGTGTAAACTGCCTCATTATTCAGGTACTTTAATCGCTAGAAAGGTTGGCCCACTACGACGTTGGAGTAATACAGCAACAGATTTACCGGCAGGTAGATTTTCAACCATGCTAGTAAACTGCTCAACACTGGTAACCTGCTGGCTATCAACCATCAAAATAATATCACCCACTTCAATACCCGCCTTTGCCGCAGCACCCTCTTTGAGAGCCTCAACTAACACGCCATACCCGCTCTCTATCTGGACCTGTTCACGCTGCTGATCAGTCAATGCAGTTACGACAATCCCTAAACGCCCACTTTTTGGCTCTTTTTTACCGCCTTGCGCCAACACTTGGTCATCCTCTTGTGGTAACTCTCCAACCGTCACTTGCATCTTCATCTCAACGCCATTGCGCAAAATGACCATCTCCGCAGGCCGATCAATCTGAGCAATACCGACCAATGGAGGAAGTGCCGAGGAGTCGGGGATATTTTTCCCATCAAAGCTCAATACCACATCGCCCGGCAACAATTTAGCTGCAGCAGCAGGACTCTCTGGCAGTACACGTGCCACCAAGGCACCGCGTGGATGTGACATGCCAAAGCTATCGGCCAGCTCACGTGTAACATCTTGAATCAACACGCCTAACCAACCTCGGGTTACACGGCCTTTGCTTCTCAACTGATCCACTACATCTTTGGCCACATTGATTGGAATGGCAAAAGAGAGTCCCATAAAGCCACCAGTGCGGCTGTAGATTTGTGAGTTAATGCCCACCACTTTTCCCGCTAAATTAAACAGCGGACCGCCAGAGTTGCCGGGGTTGATTGCCACATCAGTCTGAATAAAGGGCACATAGTTTTCACGTGGCAGTGCACGCCGTTTGGCACTAACGATCCCGGCTGTAGCACTTTGTTCAAAGCCAAATGGTGAGCCAATAGCCAGCACCCACTCACCCACCTTGAGTGCATCGGCATCACCAAATTCAACCACTGGTAGCTGCTCTGCATCTATCTTGATCAGTGCCACATCTGAACGTTTATCACTACCAATCACGGTTGCAAGATATTCACGTCGATCACTGGTACGGACGATAATCTCATCAGCCTCAGCAACGACATGATGATTCGTCATGATGTAACCATCACTTGAGACAATAAAACCTGAACCGAGTGAAGTACTCTCAAACTCTTGATCAGGCATTGAGCCAGGCGCACCAAAGAAGTGACGGAATAGCTCACCAAAGGGGCTATTTTCTGGAATTTCTGGCAGATTAAACTGCTTCAGTTGACGATTAACAACATGCTGTTTAGTACTGATATTGACGACAGCTTTACCCTGCTCTTCAACTAATACCGTAAAATCGGGTAGCGAATTAGCCGAGACTGACGGTATCGCCAGAGCAAAAAGAGCAAACAACAGAAGAGAGAAACTACCAACGGTGAGTTGTGTCAACTTCATAAAAAAACACTCCGGAAAACAGGGTAGACTAGCGAGGAAACACTTTTATTAGAACTGGCTAGAACTCAGCCAATATAGGCATATAAAACTTAAGAGAGTTCAGAATGGACTGGATTAAAATCAACCACTTGTGAACTCACATCGTGACGCAATAGCACCGCTTGATAGCGTGAATCAAGCTCCAATTTTATCGACAACCATTTTACAAAAGCCAAACCAGAAAGAAGGCCAACAAGAGAAAACGAGATGGTTGCAACTTCACCAACACCATCGTCGATAAAACGCCCCAAAAGCGCAAAGAGGAAACAGCTAAAGAGCGGTGTTAAGTAGAAGAGAAATGAGGTCTGTAGCAGCGCTCGCTCATGTAGACCAAGAATAATAGTATCTCCCACCTGCGCATGGATGGTGTTACGTAAACGCATACGATTCGCGCGATTGCCAACTACTTTAGAGAGCACTGCGGTGCCACAGCTTGTTTTAGCTTCGCAGCTACCACAGGTCGATTTGCGGATCGTCTCAACCACCGCATACTGACCATCAAGCTCAACAACAGTTGCACTCTCTTCAATCACTTTTTATATCCACCAATCAGAAACATCACCATTTACAACCAAAACGCCACTAACGGTCGCCTCATAGCGATATTATTGAGTTTTTCGTGTCTCAGTACCATAGCTGACAACTGAGGTATAAGGCAACATGCCCTGCATACTCGACATTGGAGCAAACTCTTTTTGATTCACAAAAAAGCTATTCATCGTGCCATCAAGACCTGGTTTACCTAAGTTCCAATGAGTGACGGGCTGATTAACCACATAACTCTGTTCGGAATAGTAGGGTTCAGCAGGTCTGTTCAAAATAGATGTTGCTGTAGGGGCTGTGTGTTTTGCAATCTGAGCAGAACCACTCTGTTCAGGTGCAATAAAATTGGGGGCAACCATAACGGCCATCATCGTGACCGATGCGGCAATAGCGGCGCCTGTTGCATATTGCATCCACTGTGAACGCCATGTCGGCTTATTAGTTCGACTCGCTGCTGGTGAAAAAACTGTCGGTTCATCGGCAATCTGTTCACGCACGCGATCAGCAATTGAGATCGCACCTAGAGTGGCTGATTCACCGCGAATAGCATCGCCAATTAGGTGGTAACGGTTCCAGCATTGTCGTAGTGCCTCATCATTTGTAAGTGATGAGAGTGTTGTAGATAGTTCATCTACAAGCATTTCGCCATCAACCATTGCAGAGAGTTTTTCGCTTCTATTGTTAGTCATCAGTACACCTGATTCAGTCTTGATCCAGTAACGGCCTTAGCCGGTTGTCTATCGCTTCACGTGCCCGAAAAATACGTGACCTTACGGTACCTACTGGGCATGACATCGCACTGGCGATCTCCTCATAGCTCAAACCTTCAAGCTCACGTAGTGTGATTGCTGTCCGCAGATCTTCAGGCAGTTCATCAATCGCTTGATGCACGGTATTCGCAATCTCAGCCTCCAGCAGTCTGTTTTCAGGTGTTGCGTACTCTTTGAGTCGTACACCCACATCAAGCTGTTCGGCCATTTCGGCATCGACATCACCTGCTGGTGGTCGACGCCCCTGTGCAACGAGGTAATTTTTTGCCGTGTTGATTGCAATTCTATACAACCAAGTATAGAAGGCACTCTCACCTCGAAAATTGGGTAGCGCTCGATAGGCTTTGATAAAAGCCTCCTGAGTCACATCCAGAGTTTCGGAGTGATCGCGGATGTAGCGTGAGACCAGATTGGCAATTTTCTGTTGGTATTTGAGTACCAACAGGTCAAATGCTTTTTTGTCACCCGCCTGCACTCTGGCGACTAACTCCTGATCGATTTGTTTCTCGCCCATCCGGGCATTCCCCTCGTTTTACAGCTGCACGCATCGCTGCGTTCTAACTGAATTGACAACCGTTAATTGGATAAGTTCTAAAATAACCCTAAAAAACAACAGCTATTATAATTAGGACATTTTTGATGTGTGCTTCTGTTAACCAAGAGGTCTCTTGAATAACAGAACTTTTCTACATTATACGATTTCAGTGTAGGATTAAGAACCTTTGAATAAATTTGCCTATTATCTCTGTAAACATAATCACCAGCAAATATGAGTTGTAACCATACACACGACGTTCTTATCATAGGCAGCGGAGCCGCAGGGCTCAGTCTCGCACTACGCCTAAGCACTCATCTCAACATCGCAATTATAGCCAAGCGTTCAATTGATGAGGGTAGCACCTACTACGCGCAGGGCGGTATCTCAGCGGTATTGGATGCTCATGACTCTGTCGCCTCACATATCGATGACACACTCATTGCAGGTGCAGGGCTTTGTAACGAAGAGACCGTTCGCATGGTTGTGGAGCATGGCCCCGAAAATATCACCCAACTGCTCAATCTTGGCGTCAAGTTCACACGTAGTAAAGAGAGTGATGACCCAAATCAGCTACACCTCACCCGCGAAGGGGGGCACTCACATCGACGTATTATTCATGCTGCCGATGCCACCGGCCGAGCCGTTCAAGTGTCATTGCAGGATCAGGTTAAGAGACGCTCAAACATTACACTTTACGAAAACCACAACGCCATTGATCTCATCTTAGATAAGCAGAAAAAACAGAGCAAAAAGCGTTGTGTCGGTGCCTATATTCTTAACACTGAGAGAGATTGCGTTGAGACATTTAGCGCCCGCACCGTCACCTTGGCAACCGGCGGGGCCAGCAAAGTTTATCTCTATACAAGTAACCCCGATGTCTCTACCGGTGATGGTATCGCAATGGCTTGGCGTGCAGGCTGTCGAATAGCCAACATGGAGTTCATTCAGTTCCACCCTACCTGCCTCTACCACCCCGATGCCAGAAACTTTCTGATTACCGAAGCGGTACGTGGTGAAGGGGGCAAGTTGCTACTGCCAGATGGCACGCGATTTATGGATAAGTTTGATGAGCGAGCTGAACTAGCACCCCGCGATATTGTTGCTCGCGCCATCGACCATGAGATGAAACGAATGGGTGCCGACTGTCTATTTCTCGATATCAGCCACAAGCCAAAAGCCTTCATTATCGAGCACTTCCCAACCATCTATGAGCGCTGTCTCGATTTTGGCATCGACATCACCAAAGAGCCAATCCCAGTGGTACCGGCTGCCCACTACACCTGCGGTGGCATTACAACAAACCAACACGCTAAAACTGACATAGCCAACCTCTACGCCATTGGAGAGTCAGCCTACACTGGCTTACATGGTGCCAACCGTATGGCTAGTAACTCCATCTTAGAGTGCCTGGTTTACGCACAAATGGCCGCTGAAGATATCGAAGCAAATATCGACACTATTGAGATCAGTGATAAGCTTTCACCCTGGGATGAGAGTCGAGTTACCAACTCAGATGAGCGGGTTATTGTCTCTCACAATTGGAATGAACTACGCCACTTCATGTGGGACTATGTCGGCATTGTACGCAGCAACAAACGGCTACAACGTGCCAAGCGGCGCGTCAATCTACTGCGACATGAGATTGGTGAGTACTACGGCAATTTCCGTGTCTACAATGACCTGTTGGAGCTACGCAACTTGGTTGATGTTGCAGATCTAATCATCCAATCCGCCCAGCGACGCCGAGAGAGCCGAGGCCTGCACTACAACCTGGATTTCCCCAAAAAAGATGATCTGCACCAACGCAAACCGACCATTCTTATCCCCGACAATTACTTTCCCAGTTAACATCGCCTATCCATTTAAGACGGGCAGCTCACTACCCACAAGTTAATTGCCCAGCAGCTGCCACAGTGCATAACAGCCAAAAAGAGTTACCATCGCCCCGGCCAATCGACGAATACGGATATCTCGGCTCCAACGAGATAAGGCAGTTGCCGCCACGCCCATTGCAATCAAGTTTGGCAGTGTGCCCAAACCAAAAGCGAGCATTAAAGCTGCTCCCTCTAATACACCACCCGATGAGATACTCCAGATCAGCACACTGTAAACCAATCCACAAGGAACCCAGCCCCATGCTAAACCCAACACCAACGCCTGCCCAGGGTGGCTGATCGGCAGTAGCCGTTTAGCCAACGGTTCAATAGCACGCCAGACCGGCCCACCTATCTTTTCGATACGGATGAACCCACTCCACCAGCCACCAAGATAGAGACCAAGCAGAATCATAAAAACACCTGCAAAGCCGTAGAGTATCTGCTGAAACTGGTAGATGGGTATCAACTGACCCAGCATCATACCCAGCCCACCCATGATGGCTCCAGCAATAGCGTAACTGGTCAGACGTCCTACGTTATAGGCCATCTGAAAAGGGAGAATAGTTGAAAAAGAGCTTCGTTTATTTTCCGGCAAGCCAAAGGTGAGCACACCTACAATACCGCCACACATGCCAACACAGTGCACACCACCCAGCAGCCCGACAATAAACGCCCCAAGATAACCCACCTCAATCATTTTTTACCTCTCTCCTGCTGCATCAAACCACGATCACGCAGCCACCAGAGTAGCGCCAACCCTGGTAGAGCAATCAAGGCACAAAAACTGAAGAAACTGACCCACCCCATCGCCTCTGCCATATAACCTGTAGGGGCGGCAACCAACACACGCGGGATGCCCATAAAACTGCTTAATAGGGCATATTGAGTAGCGGTAAAGCGTCGATTCGTTAGGCTGGCCATGAAGGCTACAAAAGCGGCAGTACCCATTCCGGCAGTCAGATTTTCAAAGGCGATCACCCCAGTCAGACCCGCTAAGCTATAACCCATCATCGCAAGTAGTGCAAAACCGGCCGTAGATAACCCCTGAAAAATACCAAAGACCCAGAGCGCTCGATAGATACCGATGCGGAGAATTAACAGACCACCCAGCAGACCACCCAGGATAGTCGCCCAGAAACCAAACAGCTTTACTACCGAGCCAATCTCACTGGTTGAGAAGCCAATATCGAGGTAGAAGGGGATGCTCATGTGGCTGGCCATGGTGTCACCCACTTTATAGAGCAGAATAAAAAAGAGAATGAGCAGTGCATCTTTCCGGCTGAAATACTCTATGAAGGGGTCAATAACCGCTTCACGCAACCGCTTTGGTTGGCCCTCTGGAATCTCTGGCTCTGGTGCAAAGAGGGTGGTGGCAACGCCGATCAACATAAAAGCGGCCATCAGCAAATAGACTTGGGTAAAGCTGATGAAATCAGCCAAAATCAGCCCACCACCAGAGGCGAGCAGCATGCCGATTCTATAGCCATTAACATAGAGTGATGAACCAAAACCCAACTCCTCATCACTCAACGCCTCACGCCGATAGGCATCAATAACAATATCCTGACTGGCAGAAAAGAAGGTGAGCAGCAGTGCAGCAAAAGCAACACTAAGTGGGCTATCGGCAGGTGAGGTGAAGGCGAGTAGCACGATGGAGAGCATCAGGCCAAGCTGTGCCAACAACAGCCAACCACGTCGTCGCCCCAATAGGCTGGGTGTATAGCGGTCTAGCAATGGTGCCCAGAGAAATTTAAGAGTGTAGGGCACACCAACCAGTGCAAAGAGGCCGATAGTTTTCAGATCAACCCCCTCTAGCTTCATCCACGCCTGTAGCACTGACATAGTCAACAGCAGAGGTAGACCACTGGAAAAACCCATCATCAAGGTGATCAGCATTCGCCCACTGAAGATAGTTTTTATAAGTGAGGAGGAGGGAGTGGGCATTAATAATCCAGAATGATTTTTGTGGATCAAAGTATAACGAAACCAGAGTGCCAATGTTTAGTGCTGCCCCCGCTTCCGGTTACAATAAGGTCAACTATTTTCGACAGCAGGAAAACCCCATGCACAAGTATCAACACGATTTTCTAGATTTCGCTCTCAGCGTCGATGTACTGCGTTTTGGCGAGTTCACGCTAAAATCAGGCCGTATCAGCCCTTACTTCTTCAATGCTGGGTTATTTAACACAGGGGCCAGTTTGGCTCGTCTTGGTCAAAATTTTGCTCAAGCCATTGTCGATTCTGGCATTGAGTTTGATCTGCTCTACGGCCCTGCTTATAAAGGTATTCCACTGGCAGCTGTCACCTGTGCAGCATTGGCTGAGCACCACAACATTGATATCCCTTACTCCTTTAACCGCAAAGAGGCAAAGGATCATGGTGAGGGGGGCAACATCGTGGGTAGCCCACTAAAAGGCAAGGTGTTGATTATTGATGATGTGATCTCTGCGGGCACATCGGTACGTGAGTCTGTCGAAATCATCCATCAGCATGGTGCAACACCAGCGGGTGTGATCATTGCGCTGGATCGCCAAGAGCGTGGCACAGGTAAAACCTCCGCCATCCAGGAGGTGGAGGAGAGTTTTGGCATACCTGTTGCCGCTATCGTGCGTTTGGAGCATCTCATTGAGTTTCTGCAAGAGAAGGGGGAGACCACATCTCTCACCGCTATTGAGGCCTATCGAGAGCAGTACGGGGTAAGCTAAATAATCTGGGCAGGAGTTGCACCCTGCCCTATTTTTTTACCACCTCATTAAGTGACCAATCATATTGATAGCCGCTAATCTCCTTAATATTTCGTAACTTAGCAGCTAAATCAGGATTTGCAAAATGTTTAAGATGGTTAATAACAGCCTGGTCGCTCCCACCAAAATCCTCTTTAAACCAGCGATAGATACTGGAGACATCCAGCTCTCCATTCACCACATCGACACCCCTTTTGTGGTTAATAAATGAGGTGGCTGCTTGCTCCAGCAGTGCTTCATTATTCTCTACAGTAAAAACTTGCTGTTGCAAATTTGGGCAACCAAGGGAGGCACAATTCAAGGCATAATGTAGACGAGGATCTTTCCAAATTGGCCTTAAAATTCGATGCTCAATATCATCCAGGCTAACCATCTGCCCCTCAATCTTGAACAGTTTTTTGCCCCATGGGCCATCTGAAAACCAACCCGGTGAGATATCAATATCTCGAATTGAGGCGACAGGATAGTATTTAAGTATCACCCATACCGTGCCTGCGTTATAGAGGTTGATCCAATAAGCACGCTGCTGATCTCGGCTCAGTGAGGAGACTGGGCTGCGCTGCAACTGGGCCAAATAGTGGTCCAATAGGTTTTTGTCACCCTCGCTAACACCCGCATAATTCAGTCGAGTGATCTCATCATCACCACGCTGAAGGTGGTTATCTAGAAAATTCTGCCAATTTAAATGGTCTATTGGCTCCCCACCCTGCCGATCATTTTTTTGCCAAATTGACCATAGGTCAGCCTTTGGTGCAGCTATTGACGATTGGCTCACCAATAACAGAATAGTCACTAAACCCAATCGTATGTGTGGCATCACGGTTACCCCAGACTAATGGAATGGTAGAGCGTTTCAATGGTCGTATTTCAGAAGTCGTTAAACAGACACGCTTTGAATCAATCGCTGAACTGAAAGAGACCTTATTGAGATACATGGCGATCTATAACCATCATATCCCTTAGAAAGCACTGGATCATAAATCACCCATTGAGGCTATGAAGGCGTGGCAAAAAAAGGAACCGAAGCGATTTAAAAAACAAATATATAAACAGGCGGGACTTGACACTTAGTGAACAAGCACCTTGAAAAATACCAGAGTTTGATGCTGTCTAGAAAACTATCCCTCATCAATCTTGGCATGTGCACCTTTAACTTTTTTACGAATCAGACGCACACCGAAAATCAGCACGCCTGCAATCACTGGAATTGCAATCCCCATTACCAGGTCAGGCTTAATCGGCAAACCGGCCTCCTTACCCGCTTTGGCTAGATAACCCACCAGACTTACGCTGTAGTAGGTAATGGCTGCAACAGATAGCCCTTCTACCGTCTCTTGTAACCGCAACTGTAGTTGAGCACGCTTATCCATCGACTCCAGCAGGCTTTGATTTTGGCGTCCTAGTTCAACATCAACGCGTGTGCGCAACAACTGTCCCGCTTGGGCGATCCGCTTTGAGAGTGATTTTTGTCGAAGGTTGACTGAACGACAGGTGTTCATTGCAGGAGCTAAACGCCGATCCATGAACTCACGAAAAGTCTGCAGGCCAGGAGTACGCACTTCACGCAGATCCTCAATACGCTTATTGACCAGTTCAATGTAGGCCTGAGCAGCCCCTAAGCGGAAGTGACTTGATGAGAGGCTATTCTCAACCTCTGTAGCCAACTCTGTTAGCTCATCCAGCAGTGCGGCAGAGCAGCGAGTGGGATCTTTTTCATCACCCTTCGACATCAAGGTTGTAATATCAACCAGACGTTTATCTCTGATATTCAACTCTGGCAGCATCTTACGCGCCACTGGAAAGGCGAGCAGGGCCATCATGCGATAGACCTCAATCTCAAACAGGCGATGCAGCAGACGGCCCGCCTGACGGCTGCTATGAAAATTGTGGTCAATAACCAAGAAACGACTGAAACCATCGGCATGAATGCGGAAATCAGTGAATGCGCTGGCATCCCCCCCCGCCACACCCGAACCGATCAGCGTATTGCCCTCAAACATCGGGCTGATGACATCTAAATTAACCGGCTGACGTGTCTCTGCTTTGCCTTTATATTTACAGCACATCATGCCGGCATGAATCGCTACAATAAGCTGCCCAGGCAGACTCTTCAGCCATGCATCAGGCACGCTACGCAGGGCGGTTTCAGCAAAGGGATCACTGCAGTTCCCCTCGGTGTAGAAGGTGTAGGTTGCAAACTCACTATGCTGCTCCCAACGTAGCTGAAATGCGCCAAATTCACCATTGAAATGGTCGGTATCGGCTGCAGGTGGTGGGATCAAATAGCGTTCACACAAGGCATTCAATGCGGCACGATCATCCTCCTTCTGTTCCGGCGTCAGCAGTATCGCAAGATGGCTGGCTCGTGCAGGGACATAGATATTCGCGTAGGGACGAGCATGTACCTCATTGGTGAGCTGGAATCGTTGCGGATGATTGACTGGGATGGGCATAAATCTCTCTACGTTCTATTTTCTAATTGAGGGTATTGTAGAGCATATCTAACAAATAATTACCCTTTGATTACAGCAGGTAACAGCTGATTATTAATCAGGCCATCACGCCGAGCTCTTGTAGTTTTTTAATCTGATCACGCATCTTGGCCGCCTCTTCAAACTCAAGATCCCGAGCGTGTTTGTACATCTTATCCTCTAGCTGTTTGATCCGTTTGGTCATCTGTTTTGGTGTCATGCTGGCATATTCTGCCTGCTCTTCAGCTACTTTTGCGTACTCTTTGGCACTCTTTGGCGACCCAGGATAGGCCCCTTCTAGAATATCAGCCACCGATTTTTTGATAGTCGTTGGGGTGATGCCATGTTTTTTATTGAAGGCGTTCTGCTTTTTGCGGCGACGATCAGTCTCATCAATAGCACGCTGCATGGAGCCGGTAATTTTATCAGCATAAAGGATCGCTTTGCCGCTGGCATTGCGTGCTGCACGACCAATGGTCTGAATTAGCGACCCCTCTGATCGCAGAAAGCCCTCTTTATCTGCATCCAGAATGGCGACCAGTGTCACCTCGGGTATATCAAGCCCCTCACGTAGCAGGTTGATACCAATCAAGACATCATACTCACCAAGGCGTAGATCACGGATAATCTCAACCCGCTCAACCGTATCAATATCTGAGTGCAAATAGCGTACTCGTACACCGTGCTCGTGCAGGTATTCTGTCAGATCTTCTGCCATACGTTTGGTCAATGTGGTGACCAGTACCCGCTCTTTTCGCTCGGCACGAACGGTGATCTCTGACAACAGATCATCCACCTGATTTGTGGCAGGGCGCACCTCCAATTCAGGGTCAAGCAGTCCAGTTGGACGTACCACCTGCTCAATCACTGCACCGGAGTGTTCAATCTCATACGCCTTTGGTGTGGCGGAGACATAGATAGTCTGCGGTGAACGCACTTCAAACTCATCAAAGCGCATCGGGCGATTATCCAACGCAGATGGCAGGCGGAAACCAAACTCCACAAGGGTTGTTTTGCGTGAGCGGTCACCTTTATACATAGCACCAATTTGCGGGATGGTGACATGCGATTCATCAAGAACCAACAGCGCCTCATCAGGTAGATAGTCAAATAGCGTGGGGGGTGAGTCACCCGAGTCTCGGCCCGAGAGATAGCGGGAGTAGTTCTCAATGCCGGAGCAGTAGCCCAGCTCCATAATCATCTCAATATCAAAGCGGCAGCGCTGCTCCAGACGTTGCGCCTCAACCAATTTATTCAAATCACGCAGCTGCTCCAGCCGCTCTTGCAGCTCCACTTTGATCAGCTCCACCGCCTCCAGCAGCTTCTCACGCGGTGTTACGTAGTGGCTCTTGGGGTAGATAGTAAAACGCGGTACTCGGCGCAGCACTTCACCCGTCAGTGGGTCAAACAGAGAGATCTGCTCAATCTCATCATCAAACAGCTCAATCCGCACCGCTTGGTCATTCGACTCAGCAGGGAAGATATCAATCACCTCACCTCGCACCCGATAGGTGGCACGATGCAGTTCGATATCATTGCGTTTGTACTGCAACTCGGCCAAGCGACGCAGGATAAAGCGCTGATCAACCCGATCACCCCGATCCAGATGCAGCACCATACTAAGGTAGGAGCGTGGATCACCTAAACCATAGATCGCCGATACTGTCGCCACAATGATTGTATCGGGCCGTTCCAGCAGCGCTTTGGTGGCTGAGAGCCGCATCTGCTCAATATGTTCGTTGATTGAGGCATCCTTCTCAATAAAGGTATCGGAAGCAGGAACATAAGCCTCTGGCTGGTAGTAGTCGTAGTAGGAGACAAAATACTCCACCGCATTATTAGGGAAAAAAGCCTTCATCTCACCATAGAGCTGTGCTGCCAAGGTTTTATTGTGCGCCATAATCAAGGTTGGCCGCTGAATCGACTGAATCACATTGGCGATAGAGAATGTCTTTCCTGAGCCTGTCACACCCAATAGGGTCTGACCCGCCTCGCCATTATTCAAACCCTCAATCATACGGGCGATAGCAGCGGGTTGATCACCTGCTGGGGCAAACTCACTAACCAGTTGAAATTCTTTACTCATAGGGATTCTGTAATGCCAGCGAATTCGATATTATACTTAGTTCTAAATTTTTAAAGCTTTTGGATTAACACTAGATGAGCACAAAACTCTCACACCGCGTAGAGGCGGTAAAACCTTCCCCTACCCTAGCAATTACCGCTCGTGCTGCTGAGATGCGCGCTGCAGGTAAAGATGTTATTGGCCTTGGCGCTGGCGAACCTGACTTTGATACCCCAAACCACATCAAAGCGGCTGCTATTCAAGCGATCAACGATGGTTATACCAAATACACCCCCGTTGATGGCACTGCCTCACTGAAGCAGGCGATCATTGAGAAGTTTAAAAGAGATAACAAGCTCAACTACAAACCTGAGCAGATCCTGGTCTCCTGTGGTGGTAAACAGAGCTTCTTCAACCTCGCTCAAGCGCTAATCAACCCAGGTGATGAGGTGATCATCCCTGCCCCATACTGGGTTTCATACCCCGATATGGTGCTGCTGGCCGAAGGTAAACCTGTCATCGTTGAAGCGGGAGCCGAGCAGAATTTTAAAATCCTGCCGGCACAGCTTGAAGCTGCAATTACCGACAAAACGCGTCTCTTCGTCATCAACAGCCCATCCAACCCAACCGGCATGGCCTATTCACACGATGAACTGGCCGCACTGGGCAATGTACTAAAAAAGCACCCACAAGTGATCATCGCCACCGATGACATGTATGAGCATATCCGCTGGTCTGATAAGCCATTCGTCAACATCCTCAACGCCTGCCCTGAACTCAATGATCGCACCCTAGTACTCAACGGCGTATCAAAAGCCTACTCAATGACCGGTTGGCGCATCGGTTATGCCGGTGGTCCAGCTGACATCATCAAGGCGATGAAGAAAATTCAGTCACAGAGTACCTCCAACCCTGCATCAATCTCACAATACGCCACTGAAGCAGCCCTCAGCGGCTCACAAAGCTGTATTGCAGAGATGTTGGTTCACTTCAAACAGCGTCATGACTACGTATTAGAGCGGCTCAATGCGATGCCCGGTATCACCTGCCTGCCATCTGACGGCACCTTCTACCTCTTCCCCAATGTCAGCAAAGCAATCAAAGCAATTGACGGCATCAACACCGATAGTGAATTGGCTGAATATCTCATCGAAAAAGCAAGTGTAGCTATCGTACCTGGTAGCGCCTTCGGCCTAGATGGCCACGCCCGTCTCTCCATCGCCACCAGCATGGAGAACTTAACCAAAGCACTGGACAGAATTGAAGCTGCACTAAGCAACTAAAACAGCCATCTGCAGGGTGGGTATACCGTTATGCCCACCCACTCATACCATGACATTCGCAGATAGCACTCACTAGAGTTTTTCAGTTCAGAGAGAAAATAATATTTGCCCCCAAAAGCGCTAGGAAGCCACTGAGTAAATCGTAATTGCTCAAGGGAGCTTTGGGTCTCACAATATAAAATTGGGCATCCCAGCCGCTCTAAAATAGATGCTATTGATCCAGTAAATAAAGGATGGGAGTTTAGGCACTAAATCAGAACGATGCGGCTAAAAAACAAAAGGGTTACAAGAAACCTTGTAACCCTTTGTTTTAGATGGTGGGTCGTACAGGAGTCGAACCTGTGACCACCTGATTAAAAGTCAGATGCTCTACCAACTGAGCTAACGACCCCGATTTGAGGCGCGAACTATACCCTACGATTTTCAATATGGGAAGCGATAGTTCTATTTATTTTTTATCACTGCCATGAACCTTGCCCCGAAAAAGTTGACACCTTTGATCCAGCAATGGCTTCAGAGTTAAAGCGGGAGAGTTTGGCACTACCCAGGTGATAAAGACAATGCATCTGTGCAGAAATATTCTCAACAATATCCGCAGTGCCAAGTGCCAGAATTGCTGTAGCTATTACACTAATACTCAATTTACCTTTTTCATCAAGAATGAAAGGCATTATGAATAGTTGTAATTCATTACGGTGATAATAAGGAGCAACGTACCAAGAACAGGTATTCTTGGAAAATCAAATTTTACTGTTTTTGAAAACTCCATACGGCTTGATTCATTTTTATGCTAACTCTTTTCCTCAATCACTCTTTCGAGCGGTGCGCTCGATCACTGACACGCATCACTTTCATTAAATTGGTCTGCCCCTCGACACCTGACCGATCCCCTTTTGTGATGATAACCAGCTCATCTTTAGAGACCGCTTTGCGTGCTAACAGCTCATTAATCAGGTCACGGTTAACATCTTCTGGGTGTGAATCACCCATATCAAAACTAACAGGATAGACCCCTCTGAATAGGGTAACGCGGCGGCAGGTGGTGGTGTGGCGGGTCATCGCATAGATGGGTATACCTGAGCTAATACGGGACATCCATCTTACTGTTAAGCCTGACTCAGTCAGTGCTGCAATGGCATTGACCCCAAGATGGTTAGCGGTATACATCGTAGCCATTGCAATCGACTCATCAACACGGCCAAAAACAGTATTTAATCGATGAGAGGATTGGCGAACAGTGGTATGTTTTTCAGCCTCAAGGCAGATATTGGCCATCGAGTAGACCGCCTTAACAGGGTAACTACCTGCGGCTGTCTCGGCAGAGAGCATCACCGCATCGGTGCCATCAATCACCGCATTGGCCACATCAAACACCTCAGCTCGTGTTGGGGTCGGTTTTTCAATCATCGACTCCATCATCTGAGTCGCTGTGATAACGGCCTTATTCAGCTCAATCGCCTGCTTGATCAGACGCTTTTGTACCTCTGGCAGTTTTGCATCACCAATCTCTACGCCAAGGTCACCACGGGCCACCATAATGGCATCCGCTGCTTCAATAATCTCTTCAACCACATCCAGCGCATCCGCTCGTTCAATTTTTGCGACAATACCCGCATCGCTTCCCGCTTCAAGCAGCAGGCTGCGTGCTTCATGAATATCAGCTGCATTACGTACAAAAGAGACCGCCAGATAGTCCACTCCAAGCTCTGCCGCCAGCTTAATATCATGGTGATCTTTCTCCGTCAGAGCGGGCGCTGAGAGCCCTCCTCCCTGCCGGTTGATCCCTTTGTTATCGGATAGCTTGCCAGCCACATGCACTCGACAGTGGATTTTCGCCCCCTCAACACGACAGACCCGTAGAGAGATTGCACCATCATCAAGCAGCAGGATATCATTAACCGCCACATCACCTGGCAGCTCTCGATAGGTGATACCTACGCGGTCAATATCACCACCCTCTAACGAGTGATCAGCATCCAAAATAAAGCGTTCGCCTTTGACCAGCTCAACATGACCATCGATAAATTTACCCGTGCGGATTTTTGGCCCCTGTAGATCACCCAGGATACCAATCTCTTTGTTATTGGTTTCTGCCCACCGCCGAACTCGCTCTACACGACGTTTATGCTCACCCGCTTTTCCATGGGAGAAATTGATACGCACCAAGTCTGCGCCCGTTTTTAGCAGCGCCTCAAGCACACTGGGTTGATCGGTAGCTGGGCCCAATGTCGCCACAATTTTAGTTCGCCTTGGCATGGTTCCTCACTTAATATTTAAAAATAATTTTTAAGACAACTATTTAGTCTATCTATACTGTTGTCTCAAATTGTGGTGATTTCACAAGGAAGCATATATGACGTATGTGACCAGATGATTACACTACTTATTGCGCGGCCTAACAAAAAACGCGGGCTTCATGGCCCGCGTTTCTCAGATCCAACATGGCGGTTTAGGCTATCCAGCTGCACGCTCTTCCAATATAGCGACAGCAGGCAATTTCTTACCTTCAAGAAATTCAAGGAAGGCTCCACCACCGGTTGAGATGTAGGAGATTCGTTCGCCAATGCCATATTTATCCACTGCAGCGAGGGTGTCTCCACCGCCCGCAATTGAGAAGGCATTTGAATCAGCAATAGCATTACCAAGAATTTTAGTCCCTTCTCCGAATTGGTCAAACTCAAATACACCGACAGGGCCATTCCAGACGATAGTGCCGGCCTGCTGCATCATCTCGGCAAAACGGGCGGCGGTCTCTGGGCCAATATCGAAGATCATATCGTCATCAGCGACATCCTCAACTTGTTTAATGGTCGCTTCGGCAGACTCATGGAACTCCTTGCCTACCACCACATCAGTCGGTACAGGAATCTCATTGCCTTTCGCCTTGGCCTGCTCCATCAGGCGTTTCGCCTCTGGAACCAGATCAATTTCATAGAGTGATTTGCCCACGTTGTGACCCGCCGCAGCGATAAAGGTATTAGCAATCCCCCCCCCTGGAATGAGCTGATCAACAATATGAGAGAGTGCTTCCAATACCGTTAATTTGGTTGAGACCTTAGAGCCTCCAACAATAGCAGCCATTGGTCGTGTTGGATTATCCAGGCCATTGGCCAACGCCTCCAACTCACCCGCCAATAGCGGCCCAGCGCAAGCAACAGGGGCAAATTGTGCCACACCATAGGTGGAGGCTTGTGCACGATGGGCAGTGCCAAAGGCATCCATCACAAAGATGTCACAGAGTGCCGCATATTGACGCGCTAACGCCTCTTCATTCTTCTTCTCACCTTTGTTGAAACGGCAGTTCTCTAGCAGTACCACTTCACCATTTTTTAGCTGTGGCACACTCCCCAGGTAATCGGTCACCAAGCGCACCTCTTGACCCAATAAACCGGAAAGGTGTTTGGCGACAGGCTGTAGGGAGTATTTATCCTCTGGATCATCTTCAGTTGGGCGACCTAGATGAGAGATCAACATCACCTGGGCACCCGATGCTACGGCCTGTTTGATGGTGGGTAGTGAAGCGATAATACGTGCATCTGAAGTGACACTATCCTGTGCAATCGGCACGTTGAGATCTTGCCTGATCAGCAGTCGTTTTCCAGTCAGATCAAGATCGGTCATTTTTATCACAGACATGCCATGTACCTCATAACACTCTTGTAAGTGCCCATACTGCTTTGATGCTAGATGAATTTAGGTGAACAGCAACGGTGCTGTCCACCCTATATGCAGTTAGGCATTTATCAGTGCAACAGTCGTATCTAACATACGGTTGGAGAAACCCCACTCATTGTCATACCAAGAGCAGACTTTGACTAGCGTACCGCAAGGTGAAACGCGCGTCAGCGTGGCGTCAAAGTTTGAGGTGGCGCTGGTGTGATTGAAGTCAATCGATACCAGTGGGGCATCATGGTAAGCCAACACAGTGCCATCAGCTGCCTTCTGCATGATCTCATTCACCTCGGCTACCGTAGTCGCACGACCAGCAGAGAAGCTAAGATCAACCAGTGATACATTGATGGTCGGTACGCGGATCGCAAAACCATCCAGCTTACCTTTCAGTTCGGGCAGCACTAAACCTACCGCAGCAGCAGCGCCAGTACTGGTTGGGATCATCGACATGGTGGCAGAGCGTGCACGACGCAGGTCTGAGTGGTAGCTATCCGTCAACACCTGATCGTTGGTGTAGGCATGAATGGTGGTCATCAGACCGGAGTTAATACCAATTTGCTCATTCAATGGCTTGACCATCGGTGCCAAACAGTTGGTGGTACAGGAGGCGTTGGAGATGACAACATCAGAGGGTTTCAGAATACCCTCGTTAACACCATAAACCACCGTGGCATCTACCTGTT
>Ga0256834_1000321_pt1 | contig 35211 bp, 37 predicted proteins | sample 4281140metaG_FD_190536 | JGI IMG/M metagenome (GOLD analysis project Ga0256834, IMG submission 190536) | Hydrothermal vent microbial communities from East Pacific Rise, Pacific Ocean - 4281-140 | ecosystem: Environmental > Aquatic > Marine > Hydrothermal vents | place: Pacific Ocean: East...
CTAGCATATCACTACCGTCTTAATCTCCGTAAACTCCTCTAAAGCATATTTTGGTCCCTCTTTTCCAATACCGCTAAATTTATTTCCGCCATAAGGCTGTATATCAAACCGAAGTGTTGGAATATCGTTAACAACAACTCCACCACAATCAAACTCTTCAATAGCCCTTTTTGTAAGATTTAAATCGTTTGTAAATATTGAGTATTGGAGTCCATATGGAGAGTTATTTATCTTAACCAATGCTTCATCAAAATCTTTTACTTTGATAATACTTACAATTGGAGCAAAAACTTCTTCACAAACGATACTCATATCATCTTTTACTTCACTCATCACAGTTGGAGGGAAAATTTTGCCCTCTTTTTTGCCACCACTTAAAGCTATAGCTCCTTCATCTATGGCACTTTGTACCCATTTTTCAGCCCTTAGAGCTGATTCTTCATCTATCAAAGGTCCCATAAAAGTGTTTTCATCATAAGGATCACCTACTATGAGCTGTTTAGTCTCTTTGGCTAAAGCTTGTGAAAACTCATCTGCTACACTCTCATCAACATAAATTCTTTGAAGTGAGATGCAAACTTGTCCAGAGTTAACAAATGCTCCAAGAGCACACTTTTTTGCAGCACTTTGTAAGTTGGCACTTTTATCAATATAAGTTGCAGCATTTCCTCCAAGCTCAAGAGATACTTTTTTAATCCCTGCTTGCTTAATAATAATCTCTCCAACAGGAACTGACCCTGTAAAACTAACAACTCTAGGAATTTCACTCTTTACAAGTGCTCCTCCAACCTCTGCATCTCCATAAACAAGACTTAAAGCATTTGGGCTTTTATGTTTACTTTGAACAAATAATTTTGCAAACTTATAAGCAGTAAGTGGAGCTTCAGGAGTTGGTTTTAAAACTATGCTGTTTCCAGATATCAAAGCAGGTCCTAACTTGTGAGCTATGAGATTTAGTGGAAAATTAAAAGGAGTTATAAGTGTCGCAACTCCAACAGGCACTCTTGTAAAATAACTGATACTCTTTCGCCCTGTTGGCATTGCATCTGAGTTAAATGTCTCTCCATTTTTCTCTATCGCTGCTGATATGGTAACTCTTAAAGTCTCTATACATCTATCTACTTCAATTCTTGCAAATTTTATCGGTTTACCAACCTCATCGGTGATTGTTTTTGCTATATCTTCTTTGTTTTTTCTAAGATTTTCAATAACATCTTCAATCCACAAAATCCTCTGTGAAAGTAAAATATCTCTATTTGTTATAAACGACTCTTTAGCAATTCTCAAAGCCTCATTTGCATCACTCGCATCACAAATAGGAAAAGTAGCTACTACTTTATCTGTATAAGGGTTCTTTATCTCCCCTACTTTAGTTTTTGTAACCTCAACATCACCAAAAAATATTTTTGCTTCCATATTTTACCTCCAAATTTTATTAAATTAGTTTATAAACCTTTGCAACTCTATTTTTAGGATAAACTAACTTGTTTTAACTCATAAGTTATAGGAGAAGATGGCATGTGCACCCATTTTTTACTGTTAAATACCTATTGAGATATTATACCATAAGGATTACTACTTTTTTGTTAATACTGCCAGTCATTTTTTTAGTTTTAAATTATGGGATGACTTATATTTTAGTTTCTTTTCTTGTAAAACTCAGGTTATAAGAAAATTATGCTAAAATACTTATCTTATGGGGTATTAGCTCAGCTGGGAGAGCGCTTCGCTGGCAGCGAAGAGGTCAGCGGTTCGAGCCCGCTATACTCCACCAAACTTCACTTGAAAATTAAAGAGCATCTATAGATTTTAAAAGATGCTCTCATCTATTCTATTTAATTGATGCCTCGTACATTTTTACAGCTTTATTCATATTTTTTAGTAGAGGAATGTTTAATTCTAGTGCTTTTTTAAGAGCTTCATCAGAAGTATCCACTTTTTCAACAATTGGCTTATACTCTGCTAACAGTTTTTGAACCACTTCAAGTTGTTTTAATATATTTGCATCTTCTGTACCTTTAAGCCCTAGACTTTCATCTCCTTTTATTAAACCATTTAAAGTTTTTTCAAAAAGCGCTACTGTCTTTTTTGCACTCTCAGTATTTGCTGGTGCATCAATTCCATTAGCTACTAAAAGTAACTCTTTAGTCATTTTTTGTGTTAACATTCTTTGTTTTCCAGCAAGATTGATTGTTTTTGCCATTTGAGGGTCAAGTTTTGAGCCACTCGCTTTAGCATACATCTGTACAGCTTTATTCATATTTTTTAATAAAGGGATATTCTCTTTTGCAATTGCTTCAAGAGTTGCTTTATCTGAATTTCCACCTGCAACTTTATCGATGTTTACTTTAAAGGGTGTCCAAAGCTCAGTAACTTTTTGAAGTTGTGCTAAAATTTCTGCATTTTCTGTTTTTGGTAAATTTAGACTCTCATCACCTAGCGCTAACCCTTTAAGTGTTTTATCAAAAAGAGCTGCCGTTTTTTTAAGACCTGCTTTATTCGCATCAACATCTATACCTTTGGCAATAAAAAATGCCTCTTTGCTCATCTTTTGTGTTAACATTCTCTGTTTCCCTGCAAGATTAATTACAGTTCCGCTTTGTTGTTTGGTTTGAGTCAAAGTACTTTTGACCTCTGCTTGTGCTACCTCTTTGGCTTGCAATCCTACAGCTAAACAGATGCTTAGAGCTGTAATTGACAATAACTGCTTCATGATAAAACTCCTTATAAAAATTTTAAGTCTGTATTATAACATATATATTTTAAAATTTATTTAAAATTAATATAATATAGGAAAATTTCCAAAATTTAAATCAATTTAGCTATGCCATCATATGCAACATCCATCATCTTTTTAATCTCTTTTTCACTCATAATGTATGGTGGCATAAAATAGACAACATTTCCTAAAGGGCGAAGAAGCACTTCATTTTCTAAAGCATATTTATAGATTTCCAGCCCTACTCTTCTTTTAGCTTGATACCCTTTTAACTCAACAGCAGCAATCATGCCTCTTTGTCTTACCTCTTTAACATTTTTAAGTGTTTTGAATTTTTCTAACTCTTTTTTTATAAAATCGATTTTAACTAAGTTTTTTTCTAAAATATTCTCATTTTCAAAAATATCCAATGTCGCATTTGCAGCAGCACATGCAAGAGCATTTCCTGTATAACTATGAGAGTCTAAAAACGATTTTCCCTCATTATAATCACAATAAAATGCTTCATAAACTTTATCGCTAGTGAGTACAGCAGACAGAGGTAGATACCCGCCTGTTATACCTTTTGAAAGACACAAAAAATCGGGTGTAACATTAGCACTCTCGCATGCAAACATAGTTCCAGTTCGTCCAAATCCAACAGCAACCTCATCAGCAATTAAAAAAACATTGTATCTATCACATAATATACGAAGTTTTACAATATAACTAGCATCATACATACCCATACTTCCAGCACACTGTACTAACGGCTCTATAATTACAGCAGAAACTTTTCCTTGATGTTTTACTAAAAGAGTCTCCATAGATACTAATGCCTCATCTTCACTCACAAGTGCGGGAGATAAAGCTTGGTGTGTTTTTATCAATATCTCACCATATATCTCTTTATATAAACTCACATCACCCACAGCTAAAGCACCCATAGTTTCACCATGATAACTATTTTCTAAAGAGATAAAAACATCTCTAACTTCACCCCTATTTTTATAATACTGAAAACTCATCTTTAAAGCTATCTCAACCGCACTAGATCCATTGTCTGCAAAAAAGACTTTTTGAAGCTTTTTTGGTGTTAACGCTATAAGTCTCTCTGCCAATGTAACCGCACTTTTGTGGGTAAATCCAGCAAATATAATATGCTCCAAAGTCTCTAACTGCTCTTTGATTTTTTCATTAATATAAGGATTTGAGTGTCCAAAAAGATTTACCCACCAAGAACTAATTCCGTCAAGATAGCGATTGCCATCAAAATCATAAAGATAAGACGCTTTAGCTGATTTTATAGGTATAAAAGGAACACTCTCATAATCTTTCATTTGCGAGCAAGGATGCCAAATATTTGCAAGATCCCGTTTTCGCATATTTGCATTTGTTAACACGAAGCATTTCTTAATAAACTCTCATCTAATTTTAACTCTTCATTACTCATAACACCAACTCCCTTATCAAGAACCTCTTTTGCAATCTCTTTCGCTTCGTCCAATGAGTGCATCTTGCAAGTTCCACATTGATAGATATTAAGCTCTGGTATATCACTTTGGTTTTGAACTTTTAAAACATCTTCCATAGCTTTAGTCCAAGCTTTTGAAACTACTACTTCATTAGGAGTTCCAAGCAAACTCATATAAAATCCTGTTCTACAACCCATTGGAGAGACATCAATAATCTCAACATCATCACTATTTAAATGCTCTCTTATAAATCCTGCAAAAAGATGCTCTAAAGTGTGTGTTCCTTTTTCACTCATAACTCCTATATTAGGTGCATAAAATCTTAAATCAAAAACAGTGATTGTATCTCCACTTGGGGTACTCATGGTTTTTGCAACTCTTGTTGCAGGAGCCTTCATTTTTGTATGGTCTACCATAAAACTATCTAACATTGGCATAAAAAATTCCTTTTCAAATATTATATCAAAACTTGAGCAAAATCAATCTATCTACATAGTTTTTTATATACAATATCAAAAACAAAAGGAGGAAACCCATGGAGATAGATAGTAAACAGTACTGCAACGTCTGCACAATTGGCTCAGATGCTGGTCAAAAGACAGTTTATATAAAAGCAATTTGTTTAGGAGAAGAGGTTCATATCTGCACATCTTGTATACCACAAGTCATACACGGAAGTGGTGAAATTGTCAAATCAAATGATGAAGTAAAACAGAAAATTAGTTAGAGTGTTTGGAACTTATATTTTTCATAAGTTCCAAGCACTCTCACATCTTCTGCAAAAAAAGCTAACTCTTCGAGTGCTAACATCAAGGCTTCAGACTTGATATGTCCATCTATATCTATATGAAACTGACTTCCAATGAGAGAGTTTCTTCCCATATAGCTCTCGATTTTAAGTAAATTTACACCATTAGTTGCAAAACCTCCCAATGCTTTATAAAGAGATGAAGGAATATCTTTAACTTGAAAAATAAGCGAAGTGATATATGATTTACTCTCTATAAATGGTGGAGTATACTTATCTCTTGATAAAATAAAAAAACGAGTAGTATTGCCTTTTATATCTTCAAAGTTTTCTCTTAAAATCTCCATATCATAAATTTTAGCTGCTAGTTTTGAAGCTATCGCCCCTTTTGAAATATCTCCAAGCTTCGCTATCTCTTTTGCAGCACCTGCTGTATCAAATTTTGCTTCAGCTTTTAGTTTTAACTCTGTTATAGAGTTATGACACTGTGCTAATGCCTGAGGATGAGATGCAACTACTTTTAAATCTTCCAAACAAGAGCCTTTTACTCCAACAAGACAGTGAGAAACTCTCTCATAATGTTCACCAATAACATGAAGTTTCATCTTAGGAATAAGTCTATATATCTCTTCAACTCTTCCTGCTGTTGAGTTTTCTAAAGGTATCATAGCTATCTCTACATCACCTTGTTCTACAAGCCACATAGCTTCAAAAAAAGTATCACAAGAGAAAGTCTTTAAGTTAGGATAGGCATTTAAACAAGCTTGTTCTGAATAAGCTCCTTTTACACCTTGGTATGCGATTGATTGGTCCATTTATTTTTAAAAGTTTCTAGTGGGAAGTCCCACTAAAAATTATACTCTTGCTTCTTCTCTTTTTTGTAAATAATCCCATTGAGCATCTACATTTTTTTGCCACTCATCTAATATATGTTTAAATTCAGGTCTAAATAGATGTTTAAATCTACCTTGAGCTCCTAAATAATCTTTTACAGGAACAACATTTTTAGGACGATATGTGATATTTAATTCTCTTCCATTGATAATCTCATAAAGAGGAAATACCAAAGAATCTGTTGCCAAATCAGATACTGCGATAGTATCTTTAGGATCAAATTTCCACTCAGTAGTACATGCTGAAATCGCATTTAGATAAACAGGACCTTCAGTTGATAGTGCTGTTTGCATCTTTTTTAACATATCTTTCCATTTATTTGGAGACATCTGTGCAACATATGGAGCACCGTGAGCTGCCATAATAGCAACAATATCTTTTTTCATCATCTTCTCACCATAACTAATTCTTCCAGAAGGACTCGTTGTAGTAGATGAACCAATTGGGGTAGCGGAACTTCTTTGTCCACCTGTATTTGCATAAACTTCATTATCAAGACAGATATATGTAAAATCATGACCTCTCTCAATTGCTCCACTTAAATACTGAAAACCGATATCAAAAGTTGAACCATCTCCACCAAATGCTACAAATTTTACAGGTGCATCATTGTCTTTTAATGTGCCTTTTCTTTTTCTAGCTTTATGCATAGCTTCAGCACCAGTAATAGATGTTGCAGCATTTTCAAATCCTATGTGTATCCATGAAGTATCCCATGAAGTATAAGGATAAACAGCTGTAGATACCTCTAAACAACCTGTATTTGAAGAGATAACTAAGTTGTCATCTGTACAGTTCATCAACTCTCTAACGATAATTGAGTGGGCACATCCTGGACATAAAAGATGAGCTCCTTCAAATCTATCATTTGATGTTGACAACTCTTTTAAATTTTTTATTTTTTTAATAGTACTCATAATTTTCCCCTATTCCTAATCAAAAAATTCTAATTGAGGACCTCTAACGCCCACAAACTGCTGAATTTTTCCAGAGTGTTTACCACTATTTGCATTTTCTTGTAACTCAGTGTATATTTTTTTAATAGCATCAAGAGTTAAATCTCTACCACCCAAACCATATATGTAATTTGTCACTAATGGCTTATTGTCACTTGTATACATTGCACCTACAACTTCATTATAGAGTGCACCCAAAGCACCACCTGGACTACTTCTATCTAAACATGCAATCGCTTTAACATTAGCAAATATATCTCTTATATTATCAAATGGGAAAGGTCTAAAAACTCTTGGAGCTACTACTCCAGCTTTAATCCCTCCATTTTCTCTTAAATCTTTAGCAACCAATCTTGCAGTCTCAACACTTGTACCAAGAGCAACTATAGCAACATCAGCATCTTCCATCATATAAGACTCTACTCTGCTATATTTTCTTCCAGTTTTTTTCTCAAAATCTTCAAAAACTTTATCAATAACAGGACGAGAATCTATGATAGCCTTATGCTGTTTTGCTTTATGCTCAAAATGCCAATCTTCCTCTGTCTGAGCACCATAAGTAACAGGTTTAGAAAAATCAAGCATCTCATTTACAGGCTCATATTTGCCAATAAATGCATAAGCATCATCATCTGTCATAGGGTTGATGTTTTGTGCAGTATGAGATGTAATAAATCCATCTTGGTGTACCATCACTGGAAGTCTAACAGCTTTATCTTCACCAATTTTAAATGCCATAAGAGTTAAATCATAAGCTTCTTGTGCATTAAACGCGTCCATTTGAATCCATCCTGAATCTCGTCCAAGATACATATCTGAGTGATCTCCACGAACATTTAAAGGTGAAGCTAAAGCCCTATTAACAACTGTTAATATTATCGGAAGTCTCATGCCTGAAGCTTGATAGAGAACTTCAGCCATAAGAGCAAAACCTTGTGAACTTGTAGCAGTCGCCACCCTTCCACCAGATGCAGCCGCTCCAACACAACCACTCATCGCAGCATGTTCACTCTCAACCATAACAAACTCACCATCAACATAGCCATCTGCTAAAAACTGTGCATAACCCTCAACAATTGGAGTTGATGGTGTGATAGGATAAGCTGCCACAACATCTACCTGAGCTTGTCTCAAAGCGTGTGCCGCTGCAAAATTTCCATCCCATACTTCGGTCTTTTGTATATCCATTTTTTCTGCCATTATTCTTCCTCGCTTTTTTTCTCAGGCCACTCTTCTAGTGAATCTTCAATACTTGCATACTCTCCAAACATCAACAGTGATTTTGGATTTGTAGGGCATACCTCCACACAAATCTGACAACCTTTACAGTGATCATAATCAATTCCTAACATCTTCTTATCTCTTGCAATGATTGCAGTATCTGGACAAAAAACCCAACAAAATTGACAATCAATACAATAATCTCTGTTAAATACCGGCTTAATAACTCTCCAATCAGCAACACTTGCAGTGTATGAGTTAGTCTCAGCATAAGCTCTCTCTTCTTGTTTTAAAAATGCTGCATTTTCGACTTCACCAACAAATGAATTTAGTAAAATACCTTGATTTACCTCATCCCAACCTAAAAGCTCTTCACTTCCTAAAAACTTTGGATTTTCACTCTGTTTCATTAAAACACCTTTCTATTTTACTTCATTAAATGCACGATCAATTGCCTGCATGTTTGCATCGATAATTTTCTGCGGAAACTTAGATAAAACTTTATTCATCTTCTCTTTAAAATAATCTAATTCAAACATACCAGACACTTTTACAAAAGCTCCCAGCATTGGAGTGTTTGGAATTGCACGACCAATTGTGTCCAATGAAACTTGAATACAATCAATAACAAAAACCCTATCCTCTTTACCGTGAAGTTTTGGAATATCTTTTATAAGTTCCTCTTTTGATAAATGTGTAGTAATAATGTACTTTGTATCATCAGTCTCATGCTCTGTAATATCATCACTATACGCAAGTGCTGGATCTATAACAAATACATAATCAGGATGCATAAACTTTGCATGATTTAAAACCTGCTTATCATCAATTCTGTTATAAGCAGTCATTGAAGCACCTCTCTTCGCTGACCCGTAAAGTGCAAATGCCTGCACCTGCTTGCCTGTAGTAGAGATAACATCTCCAAGACCTTTAGCACCTGTCACTGCACCTTGTCCGGCACGACTATGCCATCTTATTTCAACCATAAATACCCCTTATAATAAAATTGCTATCAATATAGTTGCACAATTTTAGGTTATTAAGACTTAACTTCGGCTTTTAATTAGTAGTTAAATGCTTTTTAATGTGTAAAATGGCACTTTTCGTATCACTTTTTATAACACTAGCATGTTTTTGAAGCTCTTGCAATGTGCCATAACCACAGCTCACACCGATGTTTTGAACCCCCGCTTCATTTGCACTAATCATATCAAGACAAGTATCTCCTATCATCCAGATATCGTTACAATTAGTAACACCCATCTGATGTAAGGCTTTTAAAATTGGTTCGGGGTGTGGTTTTGGGTGTGTAACATTTTCTCTTCCTATCAATACTTCAAAATAATCCATAACACCCATATGTTTTAAAAGATCAATTGAATAACTACCTGTTTTTGTAGTTACTACTCCAAGTCTTGCAAATTTCGCCGCCTCTATTATAGCCTCTTTTGCATTTGGTAAAAAGTATGTCATCTCTTTGGAACGTTTTCTATAATAAAACTTATATCTATCTACAAAATCCAAAACTCTATCTTTTTCCACACCCAAATGCTCGTACATAAAATCCAATGGATGCCCTATAAGAGATTTTATCTTCTCTCTTTTTGGAGCCCTCTCTCCAAAATCAGCATATGAGTCTTCAAAACATAAAAGTATAGCCTCGGTTGAATCAAGAAGAGTTCCATCAAGATCAAAAAGAATAACAGTTTGTTTCAAGGTTTAATCCAATCTATTACATTATGCATAACACCAAGTTTTGACAAACTTACATTTTGGATTTTTTTATCTACTACTGTAATGGAGTTTGGTATGTATAAAAAAAGATAAGGGTTGTCTTTAACAATATTTCTGTAAATTTCCTTATAAATAACTCCAAGTTTTTGCCTATCAACTGTCTTTTCAGCTTTTTTAATAAGTTCATCTACTCTTATATTTTTATAACTAACAAAATTAAAACCACCTTTTTTACTTCCCTCACTATGCCAAATACTATAAGCATCTGGCATAAGTCCCAAAGACCATCCAAGAACTACTGCTTCAAATTTTCTAGGCATTACAACGGTGTTTAAAAATGCTTGCCACTCCATTGTCTTAATTTTTACTATAACTCCTACTTTTTTTAACTGATGTTGCATAATTTCTATAGCATTTACACGTGTTTGATTATTTGAGTTTGTTACTATCTCAAAAGTAAATGGATTTTTCTCATCATATCCTGCATCTTTTAAGAGCTGTTTTGCTTTTTTTATATCCTGCTTTGGAGAGGTGATATTTTCATCATATGCAAAAGTTCCTGGCATAAAAGGACCATTACAAATCTGTCCATGACCAAAAAATAAAATATCTACCATCTCTTGTCTATCAATCGCCAAAGAGATAGCTTCTCTCACTTTTGAATTTTGAAACTTTGGATTGTTATGGTTAAACCCCAAGTATGTATAAGAGTTTGAAATTTTTTCAAAAAAATTAAATCTCTTTTGAAAATCTGCATCAATCTGTCTCTTCATCTGCAATGGACTAAGAGAACCAACATCTAGTTTTCCTGATTTTAACATCAAAAATTCTGTTGAGGGGTCTGGCATGAAATGATAAACAATTTTTTTAATATTTGGTTCTTTTTCAAAATAAGTTTTATTAGCATTTAATATAATATCTTTTGAAACTTCAAACCCATCTATTGTATATTTTCCTGTACCTATTGGTTTTTGATTAAAACTACTTGTCATAATCTCTTTTTCATTTTCTAATTTATGTTTTGGAACAATATCCATCATCCAAGTCTCAAGTGCTTTAAAATATGGCTCTTTGTATTTTATCTCCACTATATACTTATCAATAACATTAACACTTTTTACATATCGAAACTGATTTTTATAAGGTGTAAAAATTTTAGGAGAGTTTATAAGATTAAAAGTAAATAGTACATCTTCAGCAGTAAATTCTACTCCATCACTCCAAGTCACATCATCTCTTAAATTAAAAACTACCGTTGTGTCGTCTATAAACTGATAACTTTTTGCTAATTCTTTTTTAATCTCTCCATTTTTATCGTATGTTAAAAGTGAAGAAAATATCCATTCACCTATCTGGGAGCTTGCACTATCTGTGGAAATGAGAGGATTTAATTTGCTAGGACTTGATGAGATTGAGAGATGCAAAGTTGTGCCAAAGAGATTTAATGTAAAAAATAGAGCTAAAACTAAGGTTTTCATGAGGAGATTATAATGAAGTGTATCTTAAAATTAAGCCAACAGGAGATAATTATGAAAAAAATAGCGATACTTATATTACTTATAAACTTAAATATTTTTGCAACAACTAAAGCTTCATTTGGGCTAAATGTAAATCCAAATGATTTAGAGATTGAAGGTAAAACCTCTATTGCTTTTGCAACTAGCAATCTTGATTTTAGAAATTTCTATATAGATGCAAACTTTATAAACTCAGAGGAGACTCTTGTTGGCTTAGGGTTATTTGTAGAAAACTCACCAACAAATTATGAGAATATTGCATTTTACATAGGATTGAGAACGATATTTACTGAACACAAATTAGGAAGTAGCTTTACAGCAATTCCTATTATGTTTGGAGCAAAAGCTAGAATGTATCTTGGAAGCCTACCAAAAAGCAATTTAGGACTAAAGTTTGCTTATGCTCCAAGTCCTTTAACATTTCAAGATGCTGAGTCTTATTTTGAGTACAGGATAGAGGTTGATATGAGTATTATTGAAAATATAAATGTTTACCTGGGTTATAGAAGTATTGACACAAACTATAAACTTTTAGATGCCAATTATAATGATGCTCTATATATTGGGTTTAAATTTGTACTTGAGTGACACATGTTACTATTTGTAACATGTGTCAAAATTTTCTTGATATAAATCAATAAAATAGTTTCTAAAACTTATTTTAATCTAAGGTATTCAAAAGCTCTAAAACTTGGTATAATCCATACTTCCATAGTACTTTAACTTGACATATCTTAACTAAAATATAAAATTTTTATAACAACTTACATTATTAAACAAAAAGTAAACAAATCGGCAAAAATTTCACACTTTTTTCACAATTTTCAGCACACTTTCTGTTATAAGCCTATATAATACACCCATCATGTTAAAGTTCGCGTGACATTATTTAATTCATAAGGAGGTTTTAATGCAATCACACAATGCATTAGAGTATGACTACACAGTCGCCAAAATGTTTACAGTTTCGGCTATTGTGTTGGGTATTGTAGGTATGACAATTGGTGTTTTGCTATCTTTTCAGTTAGCATTTCCCGATTTAAACTATCTATTTGGAGAATATGGTACTTTTAGTAGGCTAAGACCGTTGCATACAGATGCTGTTGCATTTGGTTTTACACTTAGTGGTATCTGGGCTGCATGGTATTATTTTGGACAGAGGATTTTAAAAGTCTCTATGGCAGAATCACCATTTATGATGTTTATCGGAAAGTTGCACTTTTGGTTGTACATAATAGGTGTTGCAGCAGCTGTTATTACTCTATTTATGGGTATTACAACTGCAAAAGAGTATGCTGAATTTGAGTGGCCTATAGATATTGCTATTGTCCTAGTATGGGTTATTTTTGGTATTAATCTTTTTGGAATGATTGGTATTAGACGAGAAAAATATCTATATATTTCCATGTGGTATATGATCGCTTTTTATGTTGCAGTTGCTATGTTATATCTATTTAACAATATGGCAATTCCTACTTATTTTGCATCTGGCGGTATTGGCGATTGGTGGCATTCTGTATCTATGTACGCTGGGACAAATGATGCGATGGTTCAGTGGTGGTATGGGCATAATGCGGTTGCATTTATATTTACAACTCCAATTATTGCGATGATTTACTACTTTTTACCAAAAGAATCTGGTCAACCTATCTACTCATATAAGCTTTCACTTCTAGCTTTTTGGGGATTGATGTTTTTATACCTGTGGGCTGGTGGACACCACCTTATCTACTCTACTGTTCCTGATTGGGTTCAAACATTAGGTTCTGTTTTCTCAGTTGTACTTATTCTTCCTTCATGGGGTAGTGCCATCAATATGCTACTTACGATGAAAGGTGAGTGGGGTCAACTTCAAACAAATCCTATACTCAAGTTTATGATTATAGCTTCAACTTTCTATATGTTCTCAACATTAGAAGGATCAATTCAAGCTGTCAAATCAGTTAATGCACTTGCGCACTTTACAGACTGGATTCCTGGCCATGTTCACGATGGTACTTTAGGCTGGGTTGGATTTATGATTATCGCGGCACTTTTCCATATGACACCTAGAATGTCTGGAAGAGAGATTTACAGCAAAAAATTGATGGAGTTTCAACTTCGGATTCAAACAGTGGGTATTGTTCTTTACTTCACAAGTATGTGGGTTGCCGGTATCACACAAGGTATGATGTGGAGAGCGACTGATCAGTATGGAAATCTTGCTTACTCGTTTATAGATACAGTAACAGTTCTTGCTCCATACTATACAATTAGAGGTGTTGGTGGTCTACTATACCTAATAGGTGTATTCTTGTGGGCATACAATATATATATGACATTCAAAGCTGGTAGAGTATTAGAGAAAGAACCTCAAAATACTACACCAATGGCGTAGGGGAGGAGATATTATGTTTAGTTGGTTAGAGAGAAATCCATTCTTTTTTACGGTAGTGGTGTTTGTTACGATATCATTTGCAGGCCTTATTATGATTTTGCCAAATTTTGCACAGTCATCACAGCCTGTGGTTGGCACAAAACCTTATACAGTTTTACAATTAGCAGGAAGACATGTATACATCAAAGATAGCTGTAATGCATGTCACTCACAACTTATCCGTCCATTTAAAAATGAGACTGATAGATATGGAGCTTATAGCTTAAGTGGTGAGTATGCTTATGATAGACCTTTTCTTTGGGGTTCTAAAAGAACAGGTCCAGATCTTATGAGAATTGGTAACTATAGAACAACAGATTGGCATGAGAACCATATGTGGGATCCTATATCAGTAGTTCCTGGCTCTATTATGCCAGCATATAAGCATCATTTTACAAATCTTGCAGATATTGATACAGCCTATGCTGAAGCAGTAACTGTTAGAGATATATTTGATACACCTTATGATCAAGAGGGCATGCCTCAACTTGGTGGACTTGAAGATTCTAAAGCAACTGCCTTAGCAGATGCAAAGCTAATCACAGCTAATATGAAAAATCAAGCTGTTAAAGATGCAGTGGAAAACGGTCAGATACCTGAGATCGTTGCTCTTATTGCATATATGAATAGTCTGAAATAGGAGGATTTTCTAATGGAAATGAGTGTTGAAACCATACAGGTATTTCAGGCATATGGCTATCTTATAGCCACAGGTTTTTGTGCAGTTATGCTATATGGATATATCCATCATCTATATAGTAGTGAAAAAAATGGCACTAGAGATTATGAAAAGTATGCAAATATTGCATTAGATGATCATATTAACTCTACTCCATTAGAGACCACTTCCCCTTGGGATAAAAAGAAAAATAAAGGAGAGAAAAAGCATGTTTGAAAAATTTAACTTATCAACAGATGATGTTAATCAGCTTGGTCTTTTGGGTGCACTATTAATTGTATTAATTTCAGCTGTTATTATTGGAAAATATATAAAACAGATGAAAACTGACACAAGCAGTGGTGATTTAACTGGAGAAGACTGGGATGGAATCGGTGAGTATCGAAATCCAATCCCCGTAGGATGGGCCTTAGCTTGGTTAGGAACAGTAGTTTGGGCTATGTGGTATTTTTTATTAGGATACCCGCTAAATGCATTTTCACAAATCGGTCAATACAACGAAGAAGTAGCGGCTTCCAATGCAAGATTTGAAAGCAAATGGAAAGATCCAAGTAAAGAAACTTTAATGAATATGGGTGAAGGCATTTATCTTGTTCAATGTGCTCCTTGCCATGGAATTGAAGGTGACGGCATTGATGGAAAAGCAACTGGATTTGATAGATGGGGTACAGCAGCAGGTGTATTAGATGCTATTAATAACGGATCAAAAGGTCTTGGTTACCCAATGGGTGATATGCCAGCAGGACTAGCAAGTGGAGATGATGCAAAAGCAATTGCTGCTTATGTAGCAAGTGGAATGAAAGGTCAAAAACCTGCATCTTTTTCAGCTTGTTCTAGCTGTCATGGTGAAGATGGTAAAGGTTTAGGTGGGCAGTCTCCTGATCTTACAATTTATGGAACTCCTACATTTGTTACTGAAATATTAAATCGTGGTAAATTAGGAAGTATCGGAGATATGCCTAAGTTTAATGATGGTAGATTAACTGATATGCAAAAAGAGGCAGTTGGTCACTATATTCTGTCACTTGGCGAAAAGTAAGGAGATAATATGGAAAATAAGACAAGAAGAATGTGTTTTAATCTAAATGGACTTTTAGGTGGCATAATAGCAACTTTATTGTTATTGGCTATATTGGCATTTTTAACTATGCAAGCCATTGCAGTACAAAAAGCAAATGCTACTAACTTTTATGAGATTAAAGATCCAACACACATCAAAGCAAACAGTGCAGCAAATGCTGATCACTGGGTAAATAAGGAGTAAAAAATGGCAGATGCACTATTTTATGTAATTGGTTTAACTATGGCTGGTTTTGCAGCTTTCACAGCTTGGATTGTAACAACTCCAGGTGCTTTTTTGTATGTTGGTTAATTAGTGAACATACTATATAATTTCAAAACAGCTTTTAAAGCTGTTTTGGTACTTTTAATCTTTTTTACAAACTCTCTTCAAGCTTCTTTTACTTATGAAGGGGATGATTTAATAGGTGAAAAAGCTTTAGGAAAAATCAAAGAAATGGGAAATGAACTCTATCAAAAGACTGGAGTTTCTACTGTTATTGTTGCAAAAAAACATCTTACTCAAAAAGAGTTTTTAGAGGCAAAAAATAGATATTTAAAAGAGCTGAAAGACCCTTATGTTTTATGGCTCTTTTCAAAAACATATATGGATAGGGAAAAAATCGGTATCAATCAGATGTTTAACTCTGAGAGTTTAAATGATAAGTTTGATCAAAATTCACTCTTTAGTCCTTGGGGAGGAACTTTTTCAAAAATAATTGTTATCCAAAAATCTGATTCAGACCCAACAGCAGCAGCTTTTTTAAATGGTTATGGAGATTTGGTAGATATGATTTCTAGTTCATATGGAGTTACACTAAATTCAAGTATAGGAAATGAGAGCAAAACGGCAATCAACTATATAAGAATTTTCTTTTATGCAACAATTTTGTTTTTCCTACTAAGATATATAAGAATGAGATATTTTAAAAAGGAAGAAAATTGAAGATAAGTCCAATGATATGGCCAATAGGTATAACAATGTCTATTTTAGCAATAGGAGGAATGTGCATCTGGACAGTAGCAATCGCACAATCTATGCCTATACAGATGGATAATTCATATTTTAAAGATTATAGAGATGTTGATATGAATATTAATGAAATTATAACAAAACAAAAAGAGTTTGACACAAAGTACAATGTCTTGCTTCAACAAAAAGATTTAAAAATTGGAGAAAACTCTATCTTAGTTAGAGTAACAGATAAACAAAACTCTGCAATTAACAATGCGAGTGTCGATGTACTCTTAACAAGGCCTCATACAGTTGAAAATGACATAAAGTTAACTTATAGCACAAATAAAGATGGGGTTTATAAATTTAAACCATTTAATGTTCAAGATTTAGGAAGATGGCAGATACAAACAAGAGTTACAATAGATAAGCTAATCTCTTATAACAAGCTTGAGGTAAATGCCACAAACTAGAGAGTTGGTAATCTACCCAACTTCAAGAGCTGTAAGAAAAAGAGTTCAAAGTGAGCTTAAAATAGATGCTCTTCTTCCAAAAATCCTAACAATTGGAGAGTTTGAAAATAGAGCAGTTGTTGTAAATAACAGAACCTTCATAGACCAAGACACAAGAGTACAACTTTTAAACAAAGCATCTGAATTTTCAAACTTTAAAGAGCTTCAGATAAAAAGAGAATTCTTTGCATTTTTAAAAAATTCCTCTTTTTTATTTGGATTTTTTGATGAGTTATCAGTTGAGCTAGTAGATATAAAAGATTTACATCTTAGTGACACTTATGCATCTTACCATGAGCATATTGAGATATTATCTACACTTTTAAAAAGGTACAAACAGTTATTAAAAGAAAATAACTATGTTGACAAAATCACCCTACCCTCTTTGTATACTCTCAACTTAGCTTATATAAAATCTTTTGATAAGATTTGGCTTCACCTAGAGGGATATTTAAACAACTTTGAGTTTAAGCTACTTAGAGAGATTTCAGAAATTTGTCCTCTTTATATATATATATCTACAAACAGTTTTAATAAAAAAATGATTGCAAAATTCTTAGAGCTGGGGATAAAACTTGATTTAAATTATGACTATATTATAGATTTATCAAAATGCTCAATAAAATCAAAAAGTAAAAGCAGTCAAAATAACACAAACTTTACAACAAGCTCATTTCAAACAGCAATTATGCAAGTTGCCTTTGTCAAAAAAAGAATTTATGACTATATAAAACTTGGAATTGAAGCAGAAAATATAGCAGTAGTTTTACCAAATAGCTCATTTTCAAAGATGATAGATCTATTTGATGATAAAAATAATTATAACTTTGCGATGGGAACCTCTTATACAAAAAGTGAAATTTATCAAAATCTATTAGCAAAATATGAATACTTCTCTCTAAAAGAACAAGATAGCAAACATAGACTACAAAGATTAAACATAGATATAAAAGAGCTTGAGTTAGAACAACAAAACTGGAGTAAAAAACTCTCATCAAATGAGTTAAAAGAGAAGTTTAATACCTTTGTAAAACAAAATGATGATGAGCAGAGTGAGATATATTTTGAAGAGCTTCACCTCTTTTCAAAACTATTTCCAAGCTTAAATCACCAACCTTTTCATAAGCTATTGCATCTATTTCTAAATAGACTCTCTGTTAAATCAATTGACGATGTAAAAGGTGGAAAAGTAACTGTCATGGAAGTATTAGAGACTCGTGGGGTATCTTATGATGGTATAATTGTGGTTGATTTTAATGAAGGAGTTGTTCCCAAAAGTAGCCATAAAGATCTATTTTTATCATCAGAAATTAGACACTTTAGCTCCTTGCCAACAACAAATGATAGAGAGAATTTACAAAAATATTATTATAAAAGAATGTTTGATAATGCAAAATTTGTATCAATCTCATATATTGAAGATGAAAAAAGCCAACCTTCAAGATTTTTAGATGAGCTAAATATACCAAAAAACTCAGATGAATTTTCAGATTTAAGCTCCATTTTATTTGCTAAAAACATGAAGCTTAAGCATTATCAAGAACACAATTTAGAGATAAAATATGACTTTAGTAAAACAAAACTATCAGCTACATCACTAAAGAGTTATTTTGATTGTAAAAGAATGTACTATTTTAAATATATACAGAAATTAGAAAATTTCGAAATTCCAAAAGATGATAATAGCGATAGAGTTATCGGGCTTTTATTACATGAAGCACTAAAAAATGCTTATACAAAAAAGAGTTCATATTTTGATGAAAAAGAGCTTTTTTTTAAACTTGAAGAGTATCTACATCTAAAAAGCAATTACCAAGATAATTTACGATTTTTAGTAGATGTCTGGATGCAAAGATTAAAACCTTTTATAAAAAATGAGATAAAAAGAGCAAACGATGGCTATGAAGTTTTATACATTGAAAAAAGTTTTGATTTAAAAATAGATGATTTTACAATAACAGGTCAAATTGATAGAGTAGATAAAAAAGATGATTTTCTTGAAGTTATAGATTATAAGAGTGGCAGTATTCCAAAAGATAGTCAAAAAGCTATAAAATCAACAAGCAATTTTCAACTTCAAATCTACCATCTTTTGGCTTCACAAAAAAATAGAGAAGTAAAACAGAGTTACTATTATGATTTGGCTAGCGGAAATATGATTTGTGATGAATATTTTGATGAAAAGCTAGATATTTTATATAAAAACTTAGAAGAGTTAAAAGGTAAATCTCATAACTTTTTAATGACTGAGGATATTAAAAAATGCACCTTCTGTCCATATATAAAAATCTGCAATAGGATGCTTTGATGGAGTTTCATAAAAATTTAGCTTATGAAGCAAGTGCTGGGAGTGGAAAAACTTTTGCTCTTGTTATAAGATATATCTCACTTCTTTATCTTGGTGCAAAACCAGCCTCAATTGTCACTTTAACTTTTACAAATAAAGCTGCAAATGAGATGAAGATAAGAATTAGTCAAGTTTTAAGTGAGCTTCATACAGCAAGTAGAGGAAGTGAGCTAAAAGAGATAGCAAAATCCACAAACCTTTCACCACAAGAGATATGTAAAAAAAGGGAAAAAATATACCTCTATTTTTTGCAAAGTGAACTCAAAATTTCAACCATAGATAAATTTTTTGCTCAAATTTTAAGAAAGTTTTCACTCCATCTTGCTTTGATGCCTGATTTTAAAATAGAGCCTGATATTGATGAGCAAAAATTTATAGAGAGTTTTTTAAAAGGGGTAAAAAAAGAGAAGAGATATAAAGATCTCATAAGATTTGCCACAAATGAAAATAAAAAACTAGGAAGTATATTTACTTTTTTAGAAGATTTATATGCCAAAGATGGAGAATTGAAACATATAAGAGTAGATACAAATTTTAGCAATAATGAAAAAGAGATTTTAAAAGTTGCGAAAGAGCTAGAAGAGCTGTTTTTAAACTGTGAGAATCTATCACCAAGTGCAAAAAAAGCAATTACAACAAATAGCTTAGAAGAGTTGCTAAACAAAAGCTGGATAACTAAAGAGAGTTTGGATTATCACTATTTTAAAAAATGCTTCACTCCTGTGGCAGATGAGCTATTTTATAAATTAAAAGAGCAGTTAACTATATACTATTTAAGTAAAGATGCCTCTTTAAAACAGAGCTATTTAGAACTTTATAAAATTTATAAAAATACAAAACGAGAGTTAAACATAACTCAAAACTTACTCTCTTTTAATGATGTAACAAACTCAGTTTTTGACCTACTTCACCACAATATAGATAGTGATTTTCTATATTTTAGATTAGATGCAAAGATTGACCATATTTTAATAGATGAGTTTCAAGATACAAATGTTATTCAGTATAAGATATTAGAACCTATTTTAGATGAGATAAATGCAGGACTTGGTACAAAAGATTTTAAAACTCTCTTTTATGTAGGTGATATTAAACAATCAATTTATCGTTTTAGAGGAGGAGCAAAAGAGCTTTTTCATCACACAAAAAACTCTTTTGATGTTACACTTTTAGCCCTTAGAACAAATTATCGAAGCACTTTTGAAATCGTAACTTTTGTAAATAAAACTTTTAAACCCCTTATAGATGGATACAAGGAGCAACTTAGCTTAAATAAAAATGGTGGATATGTCAAAGTTAGCATAGAGCAAGAGCCACTTGATGATATAGTTTTAAATGTTTTTTCACTTTTAGAAAAAGGGGTCAAAGCTGATGATATAGCGATATTAACCTATACAAATGCAGATGCATATATCATAGAGGAGTCGCTTTTAAAAAGAGAGAAAAGTTTAAAAGTGACAACTCAAACAAGCTCAAAACTCATAAACAATTGGGCAGTCTCAGCAATCATAGAACTCTTAAAATATCTCTACTTCCATAAAGCCATAAATAGAGCAAATTTTTTAACAGCTATAGGTTTTAGATGGGATGCCAAGCTTGATATTAGTAAATTTAATAAAAATCAAGACCTACTTACACTTGTAAAAAATATCATTAAACATTTTAATCTATATAGTGATGATGGGGTATTTAAGTTTTTAGAAGTTATTGCATCTTATAAAGATATTGAAGAATTTTTATTTGAATCAGAGGAATTAAATACTCAATCACCTTCAAAAAAAGATGAAGGTATCAAGATACTAACTATTCACAAATCAAAAGGTTTAGAGTTTGAACATGTTGTGGTTGCTGATAGATTTAAGAAAAAAAGTGCCGATAGGTCATCTTTGATATTTGAGTATGATGATATTAAATTAAAAAACCTTCATGTAAGGATAAAAAATAGAGAATATTTTGATAAAAATTATGCCAATGCAAAAGAGTCACTAAAAAAACTATCTTATGAAGATGAGCTAAATCTTCTATATGTTGCATTTACAAGAGCAAAAGAGTCACTTACAATCTGCCAAAAAGAGGAGAAGTCAGCATTTTCAATATTAAACCTAGATGCATCTGAAGTTGGGCAAATAGAACCTAAAAAAAGAGAAAAAGAGATTAAAGAGATTAAAAGACTAGAGTATCAAGAGAGTTCATTTGGAGCTCAAGAGAAAAAACAAAAAACAGAATTTATTGACAATACAAACTTAGAAGCCAAACATTTTGGACTTGGGCTTCACTATATGTTGGAAATTATTGAAGATTTTGATTTAAAACATGTAGAGAGTGCTTATTGGGCTATGAAAAATCGTTATGAGATATTTTTAGAGCCTGATACTCCTATGGAGATTAAAAATCGAGTTATTAAGCTTTTAAAATATAAACCTTTTTTAGAACTTATAGTAGATGGAAAAATTCTAAAAGAGCAACCAATCTCTTATAAGGGTGAGTTAAAAATCATTGATCTTTTTATAGAACTAGAAGAGAATTTTATTATTATCGACTATAAAAGCTCCCAAAAACAGCAAAAAGAGCATATAAAACAGGTTTTAGGATACAAAAATGCTATGCAAAAAATAGTAGATAAAGATGTCATTGCCTATCTTTGTTATATTAGAAAAGATGAGATAGAGCTGGTTATTATATAATTTTAACGCCACTAATATTGTGACAATAAACAAGAAGTTTCCCTTCTGAAAATATAAACTTATATATTACTTAATTTAAGCAAACCATAAGCAACAATATCCTAAACTCTCGCTTCAATTAAAAATTACAAAGGCAGATTTGTGAAAACAACAAAAATGATCAAAACAAGTGAAGTTCAAAGAGACTGGGTTGTTGTAGATGCAACTGGAAAAAAATTCGGTCGTCTTTTAACTGAAGTTGCAACACTTCTTAGAGGAAAACACAAACCTTATTACACTCCCAATGTTGATTGTGGTGATTATGTCATTATCATCAATGCTGATAAGATTGAGGTAACAGGAACAAAGTTAGATACAAAAATATACCATAGACATACGGGGTATTTTGGTGGAGTAAAAAGTGATAAATTTGGAGATTTATTAGAGAGTAATCCTCTTAAACTTTTCAAATTAGGTGCTAGAGGTATGCTTCCAAAATCAAACCTTGGAAAAGAGATGATTAAAAAGCTCAAAGTATATGCAGGAAGTGAGCATCCACACACTGCACAAGTAAGTAAATCAAAAGGGGCTATTTAATGGCAAAAATTTATGCAACAGGCAAAAGAAAAAGAGCAATCGCAAAAGTATGGATAACTCCTGGAAGCGGTAAAATGGCTATCAATGGACAAAGTCTAAATGAATGGCTAGGTGGTCTTGATTTGATTAAAAAAAGAGTTATGCAACCACTTGATTTAACAAAACAAGTTGATTCAATGGATATAATAGCAACTACACTAGGTGGTGGTTTTTCAGCACAAGCAGATGCACTTCGTCACGGAATATCTAGAGCTTTATGTGAATATAACTCTGAGTTTAGAAGCATCTTAAAACCAAGTGGTCTCTTAACAAGAGATTCAAGAGTAGTAGAGAGAAAAAAATATGGAAAAAGAAAAGCAAGAAGAAGCCCACAATTTTCAAAAAGATAGTCACTTCTTTTCTATTTGGTCGAGTATTTTCTCGATCAAATCTATACTTCTTATTTTCACCCTTGCACTTCTAATATTTTTAGGAATTAATGCTACAAAAAATACAAATAACTATCTAAATTTAACTAAAGATATATCTAAACTTCACAATGCAGAACAACTTTTTCACTCAAAAATTGATAAATTTTTGGAAAACATAACAGCAGGCATCTATGACAATCACTCAAAAAAGCAAGAAAATATTAAAAAACTAAAACTTCAAGCCCAAGATAGTCAAAAAAGAGCAGAGATATATCTATACTATTTTTTTGGCACAATTATCTTATTTATCATAATTTTTATGCTAATTGATAGAGATTTTTTAATACTTTTTATAGCTCTTTGTTCATTAATAAGCCTATATTTTGGATTAACATCTCCACTTTTGATGGTAATTGTCCATAAAACTCTTCCTCTTATTGGCTTAACAACTCTCTCATTTGAGACAAAAACCATAATATCCACAATAGAAAAACTATTTTTAGATAAAAACTACCTTGTAGCAACTATTATAATTGTATTTAGTATAGTTATCCCGTTTTTAAAAACCATGATTATCTTAACTTATGGATTTTTAAAACAGAGCAAAGCTTATAAAAATATCATTAAAAAGATAGATAAATTAGGCAAATGGTCAATGGCTGATGTTTTTATAGTAGCATTTTTAATAGTCATTTTTGGAACCAAACAAGATATAGATAGCTCTTTGAAAATTGAAGCAGGACTCTACTTTTTTATAGGCTATGTACTTTTATCGATGATAGGATCATCAATGATTGGAAAAAAATAATCTATGTTTAGAGTTGTGGTTTTTACTGCTGAATGGTTACGATTAAAGCTATCTAAGCTTGTGTATCTTTTTTTTTCCAAGCTTAAAGATTTGAGATGAATTACTCTCATAAAAAGCTCTACTATCTTCTACAATTATCTCCGCAGAAGATTTAGCATAATCTAAATCAAACTTTTTTTTGTTTATATTTGCAGAAGTTGAGTATAAAAAATCAAACTTTTTTAAAAACGAAGAATGATGTGGCTCTTTTACAACTCTTATAGCTCTTTTATTTAGATACAAAAAGCTTTTTTTCTCTACTCTTCTTATGAGTTTTTTATGAGTTTTTGGAACTCTTGTTAGTTTTTTTAATTTTTTATAAGAGTCGACACATATCAAAAAAGGTTGATTTGGATCTCTCTTTTTTGCATCTGAAAGCTTTTTAGGACTTTGTGATAAAAACCCAACGGTGGTATCACTCTGAGCTAAAAAAAGCTTTTTTGCATTCACTGAAGATAGTCTTGAATTGCCTTTGGAGTAAGTACTGAATCTCCACTTTTTAAAACAGCTATCGCTTCAGCTGCTGCACTTGCCGCTGCAATAGTTGTAAAATAAGGCACATTTACTCTAAGGACATTTTGTCTTATCTGTTTTGCATCATTTTTGGTATCAATTGAAGCACTTGTATTTATCACTAATTGGACATTGTTGTTTCTGATTTTATCTTCTATGTTTGGTCTGCCTTCACTAATTTTGAGTACTTTTTGAGATAAAATTCCAGCATCTTCTAACACTTTGTGTGTTCCACCAGTTGCAATTATCTCAAATCCTAAATTAGCAAAGAGTCTTCCTATCTGTGGTGCAAACTCTTTATCTGCATCCGCTAATGAGATAAATGCCGTTCCCTCTACTGGTAAAGTATTATCACTTGCTAATTGACTTTTTGCAAAAGAGAGGGCAAAACTATCACTAATACCCATAACTTCGCCCGTAGATTTCATCTCTGGACCCAAAATCAAATCAGCACCAGATAACTTTTTAAATGGAAAAACCGCCTCTTTTACTGAGATATGCCCTAAATCTTTAGGCTTAAAAACTCCATTTTCGCTATAAACAACACCAAATTTATCATAAAAGCTAAGAGCCTCTTTTAAATCTCCTTGATACATAACTCTAGTTGCAACTTTTGCCATAGCAATGCCCGTAGCTTTACTCACAAATGGCACAGTTCGACTTGCTCTTGGATTTACCTCTATCATGTAAATCTCATCTTGATATACAGCATATTGGATGTTTAAAAGCCCTTTGATATTTAATCCAAGAGCTATATCTTTTGTCTTTTTCTCTATCTCTTTTTGTATCTCATCAGATAGTGAAATAGGAGGAAGAGAACAAGCACTATCTCCACTATGAATACCAGCCTCTTCAATATGTTGCATAATAGCTCCAACATAAACATCACTTTGATCACTTATGGCATCTACATCCACTTCTATGGCACGATCTAGAAATTTATCAATAAGCACAGGAGAATCATTACTTACACTTACAGCTTCATCCATATACCCACTAAGTTCATCATCGCTATATACAATCTTCATAGCTCGCCCACCAAGTACATAACTAGGTCGAACAAGTACAGGATACTTTATCTCATTTGCAATTTTTAAAGCTTCCTCTTTTGTTACTGCTGTTGCATTTTGTGGCTGCTTAAGATCTATTGATTTGATAAATTTTGAAAACTTCTCTCTATCTTCTGCAAGGTCAATTACTTCAGCTGTTGTACCAATTATCTTCGCCCCAATATCAGTTAAATCTTTTGATAATTTAAGAGGTGTTTGCCCTCCAAAATGCACAATCACACCATCAGGGTTTTCTCTCTCGATAACACTTCTAACATGCTCAAAATCGATAGGCTCAAAATACAAAACATCACTCGTATCATAATCAGTAGAAACCGTTTCAGGATTACAGTTATACATAATAGTTTTAATACCCATATCACTTAGTGCAAATGAAGCATGTACACAACAGTAATCAAACTCAATTCCTTGCCCTATTCTGTTTGGTCCTCCACCGATAATCATCACCTTTTTCGAACTATCTTTTGGTATCTCTTTTTTTATTTCGGTTATAGGAGTTGTTGAGTAAAGATAAGGAGTTAATGCTTTAAATTCAGCAGCACAAGTGTCTACTTCATTGTACTCTAGCTCTACTCCTAAGTTTTTTCTAGCTTTATAGACTGTATCTTCGCTAGTGTCTATCAATTTTGCTAGCATTTTATCTGAAAAACCGTAACTTTTTGCAACTCTTAACTCAATTTTATCTTTTAAAATAGATACATCCACACTCTTTTCAAACTCTATAATCTCCTCAATTTGATATAAAAACCATCTATCAACTTTGCAACACTCAAATACTTCATCAACACTAAGTTCTTGTCTAAAAGCTTCTGCTATATATAAAATTCTATCGCAGTTTGGACGACGAAGCTCTTTTTTAATAAATTCCAATGAAACATCCAGATGATTAAACCCTATCAAATCTGTTTCTAAAGAACAAAGTGCCTTTTGTAAAGACTCTTTAAAAGTCCGCCCAATACTCATAACCTCTCCAACACTCTTCATCGATGTTGAGAGTGTTGAGTTAGCACTTGGGAATTTTTCAAAAGTAAAACGAGGTATTTTTGTAACAATATAATCAATAACAGGCTCAAAAGATGCAGGAGTGCCAGTGATGTCATTTGTAATCTCATCCAAAGTATAGCCAACTGCCAACAAAGTAGCAACTTTTGCTATAGGATAACCTGTAGCTTTTGAGGCAAGTGCGGAACTTCTGCTAACTCTTGGATTCATCTCGATAACTGTCATTCTTCCATCTTCAGGATTTAATGCAAACTGAACATTGCTACCCCCAGTATCAACACCAACCTCTCTAAGAATTGCAAATGAAGCATTTCTCATGTGCTGATACTCTTTGTCTGTAAGAGTTAATGCAGGGGCAACTGTTATACTATCTCCCGTGTGAACTCCCATCGGATCAAAGTTTTCTATAGCACAAACGATGATACAGTTATCAGCAGAATCTCTAATAACTTCCATCTCATACTCTTTCCAACCAAGAAGAGACTCTTCAATCAAAATTTCATTAACAGGGCTAGCTTCAATTCCAAGCTGTGCTAACTCTTTATACTCATCAATATTGTATGCAACTCCACTTCCACCACCAGCAAGAGTAAATGAAGCTCTTATGATTAAAGGAAAGCCGCCTATTTTTTCAACTGCAAGTATAGCTTCATCAAGAGTGTATGCATAGCTACTTTTTGGTAAATCCATACCAATTTTTATCATAGCCTCTTTAAATGCTTGTCTATCTTCACCTTTATGAATTGCATCAGGGCTGGCTCCTAAAAACTCCACTCCATCAAGCATACCTTTTTTGTGCATCTTCATAGCAACATTTAGTGCAGTTTGTCCACCCATAGTTGGCAAAACTGCATCTATATTCTCTTTTTTAATAATTTTTGCAATTATCTCTTCATTGATAGGCTCTATATATGTACGATGGGCAAATTCAGGATCTGTCATGATGGTTGCAGGGTTAGAATTTATCAAAACAACTCGATACCCAAGCTCTTTTAGAGTTTTAGCAGCTTGTGTGCCAGAGTAGTCAAATTCGCAAGCTTGTCCGATTACGATAGGTCCAGATCCTATCAGTAAGATGTTTTTAATATCTTCTCTTTTTGGCATATTTATCCTTAAAAATAATAATTATTAGTATAGCGAATACTAGTTTACACCCAACTCTACAGCATAAAAAAAGTTTGGTTTTTTGACCTTCATGTAAGGCTCTATCGTAGCAGTTTTATAAATATTTTTAAGAGTTACATCAACTACTTTTCCTACTTTTATCCCCTCATAAAAGAGACTATCACTACCACTTGTAATCACCTCATCACCGATATTTATCTCTTGATGATAAGGTATATACTTTATAAGTAAATTTTTTTCATTTCCAAATAAAACTCCAAGAACTCTATCTTCTCCAATCAAAACTGAAAAAACAACTTTTTTATCTAACTGAATATACCCCAAAGCTTTCTTGTTTTTTGGATAAACAACACCTGCTGTAACTCCTTTGTAAATTAGACCTAAAGTACTTTTTTTATCATAATTTGGCAAATCAAGCCATAACCTAAAAGGGTTATCAAGCTCTTCATATGAGATAACACGAGAAAGTTTTAGTTTTGGATTAAAAGAGCTTAGATTTGATTCATCAAGAAGTTGATTTAGTTTTGTTGCAAAAATAGTTGAAAGTTCTGCTTGTGGCTTTAAGATTTCTACTTGTTTTTGGAGCTCTTCAATTTGATTTTCTTGTTTAAAATGCGTTTTTATATTGTTACTTATACGATAAGTTTGCTCTATAAAAAAGAGTTTTATACTATTTGAAACATTTAAGACTTGATTTTTAAAAGGATCTAGATAATTAAATGATATAAAGATAGTTGAGATTAGAATAAGCCCAAGAAAGACTCTATTTTTAGGCATCTGCTTGAATTTGCTGTAAAAGATCTATCTCCTGAAGCATTTTTTCAGTCCCTTTTGCAACAGCAAGAAGTGGCTCTTCTGCGATATACACAGGCAATTTCACAAGTTTACTAAGATAGCTATCAAGCCCTCTTATAAGTGAACCTCCACCTGTTAAAACTATACCACTCTCAACAATATCACCAGCTAAATCTGGCGGAACAACTTCTAAAACTTGCTTTACAGCTACTCCTATATCTTTGAGTGGCTCACTAATTGCATCTCGAATATCTTTGCTAGTTACTTCAACTCTTTTTAAAAGTCCAGTAACATGGTCTCGACCTTTCACATACATCTTCATCTCTTTTTCAGGAACAACAGCCATAGCAATTTCAATTTTTATCTCTTCACCTGTTCTATCACCAATGAGGAGATTAAATTTCTTTTTTATATACTCAACAATCGCTGTATCAAACTTGTCGCCACCAACTCTAATAGACTTACTCTTTACAAGTCCTCCAAGAGACAGCACCCCTACTTCAGTTGTACCACCACCAATATCAACAACCATATTTCCTTTTGGGTCATGCACAGGAAGCCCCGCTCCAATAGCCGCAGCTTTTGGCTCTTCTACAAGTATAACATCTCTGGCCCCTGCATTCATAGCTGAAGTTTTAACCGCTTTTCTTTCAACTTGAGTAAGCCCATAAGGGACACAGATAATAATCCTTGGTCTAATAAAATTGTTTCTAGAGTGTGACTTTTTTATAAAATACTTAATCATCTCTTCAGTGATTTCAAAATCAGCTATAACACCCTCTTTTAGTGGTCTAATAGCTTCAATATTTTCAGGAGTTTTACCAACCATCTCTTTAGCTTCTTTGCCGACTGCTAAAATCTTTTTTTTGCCTGAACTACTTATTTGAACTGCTACAACTGAGGGTTCATTTATAACAATTCCTTTTCCTTTGACAATCACAATAGTATTTGCAGTTCCTAAATCTATACTCAAATCATTAGAGAACAAGCCAAATAGTTTATTTAGGAGTATCATGCACTCTTCTTCTCAGGCTTTATATAAATTGGTTTTGATACTTTTTTGATAACACCTTCAGTAATCAAAATCTCATAACCAGCAAGTTCTGGAAGTTCATACATAACATCTATCATAATCTCTTCCATGATAGTTCTAAGTCCTCTAGCACCAGTTTTTCGCTTTAATGCTAGCTCAGCAACTGAGAGCAAAGCTTCATCTTCAAAACTTAAAATTACATCATCAATTGCAAAAAGTTTTTGATACTGTTTTAAGATAGAGTTTTTAGGCTCTGTTAAAATTTTTACCATATCCTCTTTGCTAATTTGCTTTAATGTGGTAACAGAGTGTAATCTCCCAATAAGTTCAGGAATTAACCCATAAGATACCAAATCATCAGGCTCAACAAAATCCAAAAGCTCAGCCTCTTCATCTTTTCCTCTTTTATCTTGATTAAATCCAAGAACATTAGAACCTAATCTTTTTTTGATAATATCACTCATTCCATCAAATGCACCGCCACAGATAAATAAAATATTAGAAGTATCTATCTGAGAAAACTCTTGATTTGGATGTTTTCTGCCACCTTTTGGAGATATATTTACCTGAGAGCCTTCAATGATTTTTAAAAGAGCTTGTTGTACTCCCTCACCTGAAACATCTCTAGTTATTGATCTATTTTCACCCATTCTAGCTATCTTATCAATCTCATCTATAAATACAATTCCTCTTTGTGCTTTTTCAACATCATTGTCCGCAACTTGAAGGAGTCTTGTTAAGATATTTTCCACATCTTCGCCAACATAACCAGCCTCTGTCAAACTAGTTGCATCTGTAATAGCGATAGGAATATCCAAAAACCTAGCAAGAGTTTGTGCCATCAAAGTTTTTCCACTCCCAGTTGGTCCTATAAGGAGAATATTTGACTTTTGAATCTCTGTATCATCTTTTACGGTACTTTGTTTAAAAATTCTTTTGTAATGATTATAAACACCAACTGCAAAAACTTTTTTGGCATCATCTTGACCAACCACAAAATCATCCAAAATTCTCTTTAACTCTTTTGGAGTAAAAAGATTCATATCAAAATCAATCTGCTCAGCCTCTTCACTATCTTCTCCAAAAAATATCTTATATGCTGAAATAACACAATTTTCACATATATAAATATCATCTCCAGCTAAAAGCCTATTTTCAACACTCTCTTTAGTTTTACAGAAACTACACTTTTTTGACATCTCTATCTCCTCTCATACGGTACTCCTCTTTTTGTCGTCAATATAAATTCACACAGTTGTTTTACTTTTTCATTTTCAGTTGTTTCAATAAACTTTTTAGCACCCTCTCTGAGTGACTCACCAGATCTAAAAAGTGTTTTATATGCACTAGTTAATGCTTCAACATCCGCTTTATCAAACTTTCTTCTAATGCCTACTAAGTTTAAACTCTTTACAACTGCTCGATTACCCTCAGCCAAACAAAAAGGCGGAATATCCTGAGTAACTGCACTAGCTCCACCAATCATCGCATAATCACCAATATGAACAAACTGATGAACAGGTGTATGACCTCCAATTACGATATGATCTCCTGTAACACAATGCCCCGCTAATGCTACATTGTTTGCAAAGATATTGTTATTACCAATGACACAATCGTGAGCTACATGAGTATAAGCCATAAAGAGATTATTATCTCCTATGGTTGTTTCTCCTTTGTCATCTTCCGTTCCAGGATTAAAAAATGTAAACTCTCTTATGGTGTTGTTTTTACCAATAATCAATCTAACATCACCCCCACGAAATTTCAAATCCTGAGGAATAGCCCCAATAGCTGCATTTTGAAAAACTTGAGTATTTTCGCCTATTTCAGTATTCCCATGAATTTGGGCACCTTGATGTATCTTAACACCACTTTTTATATCAGCACCTTTTGATATAAAAGTATAAGCTCCGATAATCGCACTCTCACAAATTTGGGCTCCCTTTTCTACAATTGCACTTGGATGAATATTGCTCATTATTTATCCACAATCATAGCTTTTAATTCAGCCTCTGTGACAAGTTTACCATCCACATAAGCTTCACCTTTTAAAACCCAGATATTTCCTCTATGTTTTATAACAGAGATTTTATAATCTAATCTATCACCAGGAGTTACAGGTGCTCTAAACTTGCACTTATCGATACTCATAAAATAGACTACTTTATTTGAAGTATCTTTTTGCTCCTCTTCACTAAGGCTTTTAAATGCTAAAATTCCACCAGCCTGTGCCAATCCTTCAACAATCATAACACCAGGATATATAGGGTGTCCAGGAAAATGACCTTGAAAAATATTTTCAGAAATTGAAACATTTTTATAAGCATATATTGATTTTCCACTCTCCAAGTCTAGCACTCTATCAATAAGCAAAAATGGAAATCTATGAGGAATTATCTTTTGTATCTCAACAACATCAATCATGAGTTTAAGCTCCGTTTTTAAGTTGGTACATTTTAACTAAAAACTATTAAAGACTCTCTTGTGTCATCGTAAGTTTGGGCATTTAGATAGAGCTTGAACTTGTCATTTAATTCAATATCTTGAAGTACAACAATAGGAGAAAGTGAGTATAAATTATCAATTATTGTATTTCTAAGAGATAATTCTTCTTCAATAGTTGGTGGTTTTTTTATAATATCTTGAATATTTTTATAATTTGATTTTAATAATTTATTAAATGTACTTAAATTTATAAGTTTAATATTTTCTCTATTTGCAAAGTAAATATCTTTTATCTCTATCTCTATTTTAAATTTTATAAATTCTTTTTTTAAAGTAGAATATGAGAGCAAATATGATGGTACAACCTTTGAATTTTGAAAAATATAAGCTCTTAAAAGTCTATAATTTAAAAATTTCTCCCTTACTATCTTGTATTTTTTACCTCTTTTTTCTAAATCTACTCTCTTTTTATACAGCTCTATCCTCTGCTCTATAGATGAAGGTTGAATTTGCTTAGATATTGGTAAAAAAAGTTCATCTGCCAATCTTTGTTGACTATCTCTTTGTTTGCTAAGAGCATAGATGCATCCACAATAGTTTTGATGATAAAGCATATCTTTTTTTGCTAACAAAAACTGCTCTTGTGTGCCACCATTTTTTCTAAAATCAGGAGCCAAAAAAAGAACTTCATACTTCTCTTTTATAGCTTTACCCACTGTTTTTAACTGCTCAATAGATTTTTTAGGACTTGTTAAAAGTGTAGTAGTGATACAGTTTTGACCAAGTTTTACAGCCTCTTTTGCTGTTGTTTGCAGACGGTTATCAAAACAGATATCACATCTTGCACCTTTTTCAGGCTCATTTTCAAAACCTCTCACAGCTTCAATCCAACCAAGATAGTCGTATTCACCTTCAATAAGCTCCACTCCAAGCATCTCACAGCTTCTTTTTACATCTAAAAGCCGAAGCTGATACTCACTAAATGGATGAATATTTGGATCATAAAAAAAAGCTATCAACTCTTCATCTGGATAAATCTCTTGAAGTTTTTGTAAAAAATAGTGACTATCAACCGCACAACAAATATGAACTAGCATCTTGCCCCTTTATGATAAATTGAGCATATCAAATTTATAAAAAAGTTTTAGCTCTTCATAAACATCTGGGAAATTTTCAAAAAGCTCATTTGGCATCTCAAAAAACCTCTCACTACAAACAGCAAAAAACTCTGCCTCATTTGTCCCTGCATAAGTACCTAAAAACTGATATTTTTTTGGAAATTCCCCCTCTTTATCGATAAAAGCTCTCAAGTTATTAAACTCATAAGAGAAAACCTCTGACCATCTACGATAATTTTTCCTAGCCAAAACAGGAACACCATCTGCAAAACCATCTTGAAAATCAAGCTCATGGGCAAACTCATGAATGATGACATTTTCATCTCTCTCATTTTTTATATCCTGCCACGATAAAACAACCGTACCATTAGACGACTGCCCAAGAAGTACTCTCTCATCTGCAATAAAATGTCTTGGATAGACAATGATTGTAGTAACAAAGTCTTTTTCATCTAACTTAAATCCAAGCTTCATCAAACTTGCATAAAAAGCGATAGTAACTCTAACCTCATCATCAATTTCCATCTTTGCACCAATAAACTCTTTCTTTTCTATAAAAAATAGTATCAATACATGAAGTTTCTTTTTAAATGAATTTGTAAGTTTTTTGTATTGATGTATATCTTCGATAATCTTCTCATACTCTCTTGGAAAAGTAGTAGATTTTAACTTTTTATACAATCTATGTCTACTAAAATAATCAAAACTAATCCACAAGCCATAAACAACAAGAAGGGCTAATAAAAAAAATATCAGTAAAAGATAATAATCCAAGCCCCTATAAACCAGGAGCTTTCCACATAGACTCAGTCACTCCTGTATCTACAAGTTTTAATTGTGCTTTATAGGCTTTTTTCCATCGTCTTCTTATAACTTTATATAATTTATGATTTTCTAAACTAGGAAGATAAGATTTATCCCAAGTAACGAGCTCTTTTGAAGCCTCTTTGATATTCTCATAAACTCCAGCTCCAACTCCAGCCACAATCGCACACCCTAAAGCTGTTGCCTCTTTGACATTTGGAATTTTTACCATTTTTCCAGTTACATCCGCTAATATTTGCGGACATAAAAATCCTTTACTTGCTCCCCCTGCAAAGATAATAGTCTTCACTTTTATGCCTGTAAATTTTGTGATATTTTCTAAATTTTCAGCAGAGACGATACAAGCATTTTCTTCTAATGCACGAAACATAGATGCTTTATTATACTTTTGGCTATCAAGTCCTAGATTTAGAAAAGAGGGACTCGCATGGTACCATTTACCATACTTCATAACATCTGAAAAAATAGGTAAAATTCCATAAGATCCAACAGGAACTTCACTAGCCATCTCTTCTAATATAACATAAGGACTAACTTCTCTCTCTTTAGCAAAAGCTATTTCACTCTCACAAAAAACATCAACAAACCATTTCAAAGCCATGCCACTAAAAAAAGTAATTCCCTCAGCTTGACTCAGATCTTTAATTACATGAGGGTTTATTCTAATGCTCATATTTTTTGGTGGTTTTGCATCTTTTATATTCATAACTTGTTGCCAAAATGAACCACCAATTATCGCAACTTCTCCCTCTTCTACTATTCCTAGTCCAATAGCTCCAAGTTGTGTATCTCCACCACCCATAACTACTTTTGTACCTAAACTTAAAACACTCTCTTTATCTCTAACTGTTCCAATTACTACTCCACTCTCAACTGAAGGTGGAAAAATATCTGATTTTATCCCAACTTTTTGAGCCATACTTGGCATCCAGTCTCTATCTTCAAGTGAATAAATCCCTGTAGTTCCAGCATTTGAAGGATCACTCACAATCACTCCACTTAATTTTGCTAGTACCCAATCACTAATCATAGATATTTTGTCAATTTTTTCATAAATTTCGGGACGATTTTTCTTTACCCATAAAAGCCGTGGCAATGCTCCAAGTGCAAAAGTCTGTCCACTAAGCTCATAAAACTCCTCTTCAATTTTTGGAAACTTCGCCTTTAACTCTTTTACCTCTTCAAAAGCTCTTGCATCTACATTTGCAACTGCCCAAATCTCTTTGCCCTCTTTATCATAAAGAACAATTCCCTCTCTCATACTAGTAGCACTAACTGCTAAAATGTCACTAACTTCTTTCTCTAAAGTAACCTCTTTTAAACACTCACAAATCAACTCCCAATTTTCATCACAATCAAACCCCATAGAGCCAGCAACTCCATCTTCGCTGATGTGTGTCCATTCTCTGCTTGCTACGGATATTTGTTTGCCTAAAGTATCAAACAAAACCGCTCTACAACTTCCAGTTCCTGCATCAATTGCTAAAAGATATTTTGACATTGCGGACTCCTTTAGTTATATTTTATCAAAATGAAACATAAAGAGCAATCTTT
>Ga0256834_1000322_pt1 | contig 35194 bp, 26 predicted proteins | sample 4281140metaG_FD_190536 | JGI IMG/M metagenome (GOLD analysis project Ga0256834, IMG submission 190536) | Hydrothermal vent microbial communities from East Pacific Rise, Pacific Ocean - 4281-140 | ecosystem: Environmental > Aquatic > Marine > Hydrothermal vents | place: Pacific Ocean: East...
TCGGCATCGATATTTCGGAGGTTACACCCGAACACCGTTCACATGCCAAAAGTGTCAATTACGGCATCATATACGGTTTATCGGCACACGGTCTCAGTCAACAAACCGGATTGAGTCGTTCCGAATCAAAACAACTGATTGATACTTATTTTGAAACTTACCCCACTTTAAAAAATTATATCAAAAAACAAGTGGACTTTGCACGCGAACACAACTACGTCGAAACCATCTTGGGACGTCGCAGATATTTAAAAGACATACATTCGCGCAATGCCATAGTACGTGCCGCCGCAGAACGCAACGCCGTTAATGCACCTTTGCAAGGAAGTGCCGCCGACATCATCAAAAAAGCCATGATCGAAATTCAACAAGAATTAAAACAAAATTACCAAACCAAAATGTTACTGCAAGTACATGACGAATTGGTCTTCGAAGCACCCGAAAATGAAGTGGATAAAGTAATAAAACTCATAAAAGAAAAAATGGAAAACGTCGTAAAACTCGACGTTCCATTAACGGTCGATATCGGAGTTGGAAACAATTGGTATGAAGCACATTAAATACTTATACCAATTTGAAATATTACGCTGATTACTAAATAATCGTGCAATAATAATGGTTTACTCAATAAAACACCAAACGAACATCAAGCAAGTTTAGAAACAACCTAACCGCAAAACAATATTAATTACCCAATATCTTGGCATTAATTTCAAAATCAAAAACCGCCGTAGCCGGTATATTGTGGTCGGTGGCTTGCTCGGTCTCGACATCGATAAATACTTTTATACTTTCTTTTTTAAAGTATGCCAAAATATTATCCTGCAAAGTATCCAGTTCCAAACTGTTTCCTTCACCGTCGGGAATACTGTTTTTCCAAGCGATGCGAACCTTGGGCAAATCGTCGGCAGCTATGTATATTGCCAAATTTTTGATAAAATCGAAATTTTCATTTGCATCGTCCAAATTGACAGTGATTTTTTTTAGAATAACCTCCTCCAATAAATCTTTCGAAGTATTGTTGTCTTGAAAATCGTCGGGCAAAATGGACAAAGTCGTTTCTTGCAAGTGCACTAATGTATCTTCGGGAATATTGTCGGGTATGATAAAATTTGTTTCGTATTGCAATTGAAACTTTGTCAAATCGTCAATCTTTTCACACGAAAGAACAATTAAAAATAAAAATGTTAAAATCAGTATTTTTTTCATATTTTTGTTTGTTGCTGTTAATTGAAAAACAAAATTAAGCAATTAATTGATTTTTCTAAAAAAACAGAGAAATTTTATTGCCAACACAAATAAAACCCAATCATGAAAGAAGAATTTCTTCATTACATCTGGAAGAACGGCTTTTTTAAACACGACGCTTTAACCACGACACGTCAAGAACGTGTTAAGGTTATTTCCAAAGGTATATACAACCCCGATGCCGGTCCCGATTTTTTAGATGCCAAAATCATGATTGACGATATTTTGTGGGTAGGCAATATCGAAATACACAAAAACGCTTCCGATTGGTATGCACACGGACACGAAAAAGATCCGGCTTATGACAATGTCATATTACATATCGTTTTTGAAGACAATATGCCGGTTTACAATTCAAACAATGTGCCTATTCCAACCCTTGAACTATCTAAATTTGTATCCAAAAAACTCTTGCGCGAATACAACAAACTTATCAAAAGCAAATCGATACTACGCTGTCAAAACGAACTAAAATATGTCGATAAATACACCATTATACATTACAAATACAAATTGTTTTTTGAACGTTTGGAACACAAATTTGACATTGTAAAAAATTTATTGCAACGAACCCGCAACAATTGGGATCAAGTGTTATACGAAACTTTGCTCAAATATTTTGGCGGTATCGTAAATAAAGATGCTTTTGAACTTTTGGCTAAATTTTTGCCTTATGATGTTTTTATCAAATACAAAAACGATCCTTTTCAGCTCGAAGCCTTGCTTTTTGGTGTCAGCGGTTTTTTGAAGGAAACAAAAAACGACCCTTATTACCGCTCTTTGCAAAACGAATTTGATTTTTTGCGCGAAAAACACCAATTGGAAATTTTGCCCGACAAAATGATCAAATTTCACCGCTTACGACCGCTTAACTTTCCTACCATTCGTTTGGCTCAATTTGCCCGATTGTTTCATCAAAACGATTTTTTGTTTGAAAAACTGGTAAAAATCAATCGTCCCGAAGAAGCCTATCGGTTTTTTCAAATATCGACCGGCTCTTACTGGGAAAACCACTACAATTTTGACAAGATAACAAAACCACGCAAAAAAACCGTAGGACAAAGTTTTATCGACGTCATTCTTATCAATGTAATTGTGCCGTTAAAGTTTGCTTATCAAAAATACAAAGGCATATACGACGAAGAAGAAATTATACAATTAATAGAGAGTATAAAGCCCGAAAAAAACAGAATAATCACTACCTTTGCCAAAGTCAATTTGGTTGCCCGAAACGCTTTGGATACACAAGCCATAATACAACTCAACGAACATTATTGTCAAAAAAACAGATGCTTGCAATGTGATATTGCCCATTTTATACTCAAAAACGGATTAAAAAATGAACATAGAGCAAATTAAATATTTTTTTGCCAAACACGGATTTAACGTTTCAACTCGTGTTGCCGACAAATTCGGCATGCAAGTAAGCAATGTCAGATTATTCTTTATTTATGCTTCATTTGCCACATTAGGCATTTCGTTTATCGCCTATTTAATAATGGCTTTTGCACTGCGTATCAAAGATTTTTTTTATCAAAAACGCCCTTCGGTATTTGACTTATGATAAAACATTTCAGAAACGAACTTTTATTGGCGGCTTTCTTGTTCTTGTTGTTATTGACAACCGGAACTTTGAGTTTCCATTATTCGCAAAATTACCCGTGGATCGACGCTTTATATATGACGGTTATAACCGTAACCACAGTAGGTTTTGGCGAAGTGCACCCGCTCAACGACACCGGCAAACTACTAACGATATTTTTAATACTGACAAGTATTGTCATATATGCATACACCATAACGGTAATAACCGAATATGTTGTCGGTGAAAATATATTTAAAAAATTGGTTGAAAAACGTATGGAAAACAAAATCAAAAAACTGCACAATCACGTAGTAATAACAGGATACGGCAGAACCGGTAAACAAGCCGTAAAAAAACTCAAAAACTACAATCGAAAAGTAGTGGTTATTGATCAAATTAAACCCGAAAACGACCCGTTGCTCGATTTTGAAAAGGTTTATTTTTTGGAAGGTGATGCAACCAAAGACGAAATTTTGCTAAAAGCCGGTATCCACCACGCATCAAGCTTGATAACCACTCTGCCGACCGATGCCGACAATTTGTTTGTGGTTTTGTCGGGCAGACAACTTAATCCACAACTCAAAATTGTTACCCGAGCCACCAATGACAAAACCGCCGACAAAATGAAACTTGCCGGTGCCAATCGGGTTATCATGCCCGAAGTTATCGGTGGTGAATTTATGGCTTCATTGGTGGTAACCCCCGACTTGGTCGAATTTTTAAACGCACTTTCAATGGAAGATGTCGGTTACAAAACCAACTTGGAAGAAATTCATTTCAACGATTTACCGCCCCAATATCAAGGCAAGAGCATCGCTGCTTTGGATTTGCGACGCAAAACGGGGTGCACCGTAATCGGTTATAAAACACCCGAAAACAAATACATTATTAATCCGCCGGCAGATACCAAGCTCGAAAAGGGTTCGGCAATTATTGTCTTGGGACAACCCGAACAAATAGAAAAACTCAACAGTTTGTTTCATCTGGTATAAATATTTCTTAAATTTGCCGTCTTATATCGCATATCTCGATTTTTATCGATTAAACAATAAATAAAATATGAACATCAAACAAATCATACAATCGGAAAAAATAAATCACCCCGTCGAAATAAAAGCATGGGTAAAGACTTTTAGAAATGACCGTTTTATAGCCGTCAACGACGGTTCAACCATACAAAATTTGCAGTTGGTTATCGACCCCGAAAAATTTGACGAAAACATTCGTAAAAAAATCAATACCGGTGCCTCCGTTTTTGCCAAAGGCAAACTGGTCGAAAGTATGGGCAAAGGTCAAAAGCTTGAAGTTTTGGTCGATGAACTACTGATAACGGGCGAATCCGACCCCGAAAAATTTCCTATTCAACCCAAAAGACACAGTTTGGAATTTTTGCGAGAAAAAGCCCATTTACGTCCACGCACCACACTATTTGGTGCCATTATGCGCGTACGCAACGCTTTGGCTTTTGCCGTGCATAAATATTTTCAAGAAAACGGTTTTTTATATGTCAATACTCCCATTATTACCGGTGCCGATGCCGAAGGTGCCGGTGAAATGTTTCAAGTAACCACACTCGATTTGGAAAATCCACCCAAAGACGAAGCCGGAAACATCGATTACAAAAAAGATTTTTTCGGTCGTAAAACCAATTTGACCGTATCCGGACAACTCGAAGCCGAAACTTATGCCATGGCCTTGGGAAAAGTCTATACATTCGGACCTACTTTTAGAGCCGAAAATTCAAATACAACCCGTCATTTGGCAGAGTTTTGGATGATTGAACCCGAAGTTGCTTTTATGGACTTACACGGCGACATGGACTTGGCCGAAAGCTTCGTCAAATATATCATCAAATATGTAATGGACCACAATAAAGAAGATTTGCAGTTTTTAGAAGTGCGACTAAAAAACGAAGAAAAACAAAAACCGCAAAATCAACGCAGCGAATTGAGCCTGACAGAAAAATTACAATTTGTTTTGGACAACAATTTTATCCGTTTAAGTTATACCGAAGCTATCGAAATATTGCGCAACTCAAAACCCTTTAAAAAGAAAAAATTTAAATATCCGGTAGAATGGGGCGTCGATTTGCAAAGCGAACACGAACGGTATTTGGTCGAAAAACATTTTAAAAGTCCGGTAATCATTTACGATTATCCTGCCAAAATAAAAGCTTTTTACATGCGATTAAACGATGATAACAAAACCGTTCGCGCCATGGATGTTTTATTTCCGGGCATAGGTGAAATAGTGGGAGGTTCACAACGTGAAGAACGCTTGGAGGTTTTACTTCAAAAAATGGAAGCCTTGGGTATTGACAAAGACGAATTGTATTGGTATATAGATACGCGTCGGTTTGGAACGGCAATTCACAGCGGCTTCGGTTTGGGATTTGAACGAATGGTTCAATTTGTTACCGGAATGGGTAATATCCGCGATGTTATACCCTATCCTCGCTATCCGGGAAATGCCGCTTTTTAAACGACTTTTTAGTCAAATTTGATTTGAAAAACAGGATAATTTCCAAAATATATTATACTGTATTTTTAGCTTCCAAAAACAATAAATTAATTTACCGTAACAACAAAAACAAATCTCCTTTGCAGAAAAACACTTTTGCAAATGTTTGAAAAATATACAAAGGAGATATAGGGGGGTATATATTACAAATCACTATAATTTGGGGCTGTTGTAAATATATTCGGCTACCGATTTTAGTTGGGTTTCTTTGAAAGGCATTTTCGGCATGTCCATAAAATTATCAATCCCGTCTTTGTAAATGGCTCCTTTTTTGTCGGGATTTTTTACAAATTTAACAACGGCATCGATAAAAGCTTCTTTGGTTTTGAACTTTTCGAGGTATTTGGCTTTTATTTTATTCATATCCGGCGCTATAAGTTCTTCCGAAGTATGACAAAATCCACATTGTTTTTTGTAGAATTCCGCAGCAGTCTGCTCGTATTTCAGATATGAATGAGCTTCCTGCATATCTTCTTTAATGTTTATCTTATTGCTAATTACAGCTACAATAAGTAAAAATAAAATACCGGTAGTTAGGTTAACAATATATTTCATAATTCAAATTTGTTGTGTGTATAAACATGTTTGTATATGCAAATATATAAAAAAATATTTAAAATATCAGATATGTAATAATTTTAACATTTATATGCTAATAGAGTATTTTATTAAATAGAAATATACCTAAGTTCCAAAAACAAACTAAAAATACATTTAATTGAGAAAGAAATATTATTGAATTGATAATAATAATATGGTTCTACTGTTATTATAAATGGATGATAAACTGATAATGTGATGTCCCGAAACTTCGGGAGATAAACCGATGTTTTGGTAAAAGTTTTGTGAAACACCCATTGCAACAATATCCAATACTATTGAAGTGTATTATTCAAAACGAAGCGACAGCGAGGTGAATAATCTAATTCACCGACACAAAAACAAAGATTGCCACGCCGCTCGTGTCACGCACCTCGCAATAACAACATGTTGTTAATCAAATCGTTACGTAATGAACAGTGTCATTTCGAACGCAGTGAGAAATCTTTTTTTATTCGGCAAACATAGGATGAACCGTATTAAAACCCAAATCTTTTTGCCCGTTTTACAAAAAATTGCTTTCATTCAAGTCGCAAATTATACTATTTTATGTAAATTAGCGTTTTAGTTTATTAAAACCGGAGAACTCACGGCAAAATATTGTATAATGAAAATACTTCAAAAATATCTTTCTTTTTTGGTTTTTCTCATCGGAATATTGTTTTTTATTCAATGTTCAACACAGCGTAACAATTTGGTAAACAGAAACTTACATCAACTTTCAACCAAATATAACGTTTTGTTTAACGGCGAAGAAGCCCTCAACAAAGAACTGCAACAAATACACGAAAATTTTCATGACAATTTTTTTGAAATTCTTCCCGTTGAACAATTCAACGCCAAATATGAAATATTGATGCCCGGACAGCGCAGCACAACCGCCAATTTGGAACGTGCCGAAGAAAAAGCCGTAAAAGCCATTCAAAAACATTCGATGGAAATACGCGGTGTACAAGAAAACAATCAAATAGACAATGCTTATTTGCTCTTGGGCAAAAGCCGTTACTATCAAAAAAGATTTTTGGCGGCACTGGATGCTTTTAATTACGAATTAGACAACGATTTTAAGTCTAATTTGCGTCCTTTATTCAAATTTTGGCGCGAAAAAACCAATATTCGAATGGACAACAACGAACAAGCCATTCGCAACTTGCAATTTCTTGCCCGTCAAGACGATACTCCGCAGAACATCAAATCCGAAGCTTATGCTTATGCCGGTCAGGCACTTATCAAAATAGACAGTTTATCCAAAGCCGCTCTTAGTTTGCAACAAGCTGCCCGTTTGGCAAAAGACAGAGAAAAAAAAGCGCGTTATTTGTTCATAACCGCACAACTGCTTGACCACTTAAACCTCAACGATTCGGCAGTCTCGTTTCTGCAACAAATCGAAGCTATGAAACGCCCCCGCAAATACAGTTTGCAAGCAGAGTTATACAGATACCACCTTTCATTAAACAATACCGAACAACATCCCGAGATGCTCGAAGCTTTATATACCAAACTCAAACGATACGAATATCATAAATTTTATCCGTATATCAATTACCAAATAGGCGAAATATTTCACAGTGAAGACAGTTTAAATACAGCCGTCAATTATTATACCTCGGCTGCTCGTTCGCAAGACAAACAACTCAAAGAAAAAGCTTACGAACAAATGAGTAAAATCGGATTTCAAAAAAAAGATTACCTCATGGCAGGTGCTTACCTCGACAGCTTGTTGCAAGTAATGCCTCAAGAAACACTTAAATACCTAAAAACCAAACACAAAAGACAAAATATAGACGACATTATCGTGCTCGAAAAGAAAATAAAACGCAATGACAGTATCATGAAACTTGTCAATGCCGATAGCTTACAAAGGGTCAAAATGATACAAGATTACATAAATCGTCTTCGCGAAAATGAAGCGGCTCAAATGAACAAATCAGAAGAAAATTTTATGGAAGTTAAACCCAAATATGCCACTTTTTATTTTTATAACCAAGATTTGGTAAACAACGGAAAAAAATATTTTAAAGATACTTGGGGTACTTTTTCGCTGGCAGATATGTGGCGTCTCAAAAACAAAATGAGCATGGAAGACCTGCCCGACGAAGAAGAAACAACCGACGAAGAACAAACAAACGAAACAGATACAAACAATGAAAAAAACCTGCCCGACAAATACAAAGTAAGTTACTATTACCAACAAATACCGGTTGAACCTCAAAAAATAGACAGTATTGCAGGCGACCTAAATTATGCACACTATCAAGTGGGAATGATTTACTACGAAAAATTTAAAGAATTGGAAAAAGCTCGTCAACATTTGGAAACCATGTTGCAATCCAATCCGAAAACCGAACTTATTCCTCCGGCAAAATACAATTTATACAAAGTTTATAAAGACTTGGGCAACAATTTAATGGCAGAACATTTGGCTGCCGAAATCGTTCAAAAATACCCCGAAAGCATCTATGCCGATTTGATAAAAAATCCCGACAAAATTTCGGAGCGTTCCAATAAAGAATTTCAAGCGGCTTATCATAAACTCTATCGTTTATATCAACAGCAAAAATACGATTCGTTGCTGCAAATGTCCGATCCCTTGTTAATCAAATTTGGATTTCACCCCGAACTGGGCAAAGTCGAATTGCTTAGAGCCACCGCAATAGCCCGTGCCGAAGGCTTAGATGCCTACGAAAAAGCCTTGAAAAATATCATGCTCAAATACCCCAAAAGCCCGTATGAAACAGAAGCCGAAAAACGCATGAAATTGGTCGAAAAATATAAAAAAGCCACCTATACAACCGCCAAAACCGATTCATACAAATTGGTAATCCCCTACAATATTTTCGATACTTCGGTCGATAATTTCGTGGCATGTATAAACAAAGTTTTGGAAGAAAACAAAAGCACCCATTTGCATATCTCAAAAGACCCGTTTACACGCCATCAATCTTTTGTGGTCATACACAATTTTTTGAGTAACCAATCTGCCGAATATTTAGCCGATTTGTTGCAAAAAACCGCTTGTGCACCCAAAAATTATTTTGTAATTTCGTCGGACAATTACAAAACACTTCAATTGACCAAACGGTTGAAGCAGTATTTGACATTTATTCACAAACAAACAAAATAACAAACCATGTTTGCAGAAAAGAAAAAAAACAGCAACGAGTTTTCAAAACTTCCTAATCATATAGGAGCCACTACCAAAATAAAAGGTGATATCAGTTCGGAAGAAGATTTTAGAATTGACGGTTATTTTGAAGGCAACCTTACCACCACTTCCAAAATTGTATTGGGAGAAAAAGGACAATTGCACGGCAATATTAAATGTGCCAATGCCGAAATTTTAGGCAAAGTTACCGGCGATTTGGTTGTCGATAACCTACTGAGTATCAAGTCATCGGCTAGCATAGACGGAACGGTAAGTATCGGCAAACTGGCTATTGAACCCGGTGCGGTATTTAATGCAACATGCACCATGAAAGGCGCTTCAAATCAATCGCATGCCGAAAAAAAAGCCAAATAATTTCAGACAATTTATACAATTTACCTCCATACCCTTCGAGATGTTCATTATTATTTTTGCAGGGTATAAAATCGGGGCATGGTTGGATATAAAATACCCCAACGTGCACAATTATTATACCTTGGGATTTACTTTGTTGTCGGTATTGACGGCATTGATATACATCATTAGACGCATACAGAAAATATCGTCATGAAAAAACAAATATTGTTGGTGAGCTCCATTCCGCTTTTTCCGGGTGCAATATATCTTTTACATCCGATATTTATGCGATTATACAAGGTTAATCAACCTGATTTTGTGCAAAATTTCTATGTTTTTTTAACAACAGTCAGCTTAGCTATGTTGCTCAACATTATATTGGTTTATAACCTAAAACCCAAATTTACGGGTTATACCTTTTTGGTATGGTCCATGCTAAAAATTATGTTGGTAATGGGTTATTTTATTGTTTTTGTGCTACGGCCTCAATTGCAACTCTCTCACTCCGATATATTTGACATCATGACTTTATATTTCTTATACCTTATTTATGAAGTGATTTTCGGAATAGTTTTATTACAAAAAAATACTCCAAATCCATCAAGCACCGTATAGTTCTTTGACTTAAATTATCTTTCAAACAGTGCTTTCAAAACCAAATTACCGCTTATTTTACATCAAAAAATTCAAAAAATCTACCCCCTTTTTTAACATAACAAACAGAATAAGCTTTCAGACAAGCAATTTTTTTTTATATAAATCACTGATAAACAGATATATCTTAACCAAAACAATTTTTTTTACTAAAAAATTAGTTAAACTAAAAAATTAGTTTTATATTTGCATCATATTTAAAATAATATTTCATTAAGAACGGAGCAGCAACGAGGCGATTAAGCCATAAATTGATTTTGAAAAGATTACCGTTTTGCTTGTAGCACGTGTTAAAATAACAATTTTTATAAACAAAAAAGATAAAAAAAATATCAAAAACAATAAAATATGAAACAATTAACCAAAGCCGAAGAACAAATTATTCAAATAATGTGGCAGCTTGGCAAAACAACCGTCAAAGAAATAAGAGCCCAAATGTCCGACCCCAAACCGGCTGTCAATACCGTATCCACCATTGTTAGAATTTTGGAAAGCAAAGGCTTTGTCGCTCATGAAAAAAAAGGACGCGGTTATTTGTATTATCCGGTGGTTCAAAAAGAAGACTATACCCGACATAGTTTACGTCAAATAATCAACAACTATTTTGACGGTTCATTTAAAAATTTGGTTTCTTTTTTTGCCAAAAAAGAATCCGTTGATGTGCGAGAATTAGAAGATATTTTAAAAGAATTAAATAAAAACAAATAAGTCATGTTGTTTTATTTTTTACAAGTATTTCTTTTGCAATTTGTTTTTTTGCTGTTTTATTATTGGTTTTTACGCAAAGAAACTTTTTTTCAGTGGAACAGAATTTATTTGCTTGTTACCGGCATATTGTCTTTTGTCATTCCGTTGTTTCGTTTGAGATGGCTGACTCACAATCAAGCATTAACGCAACACTTGGAACCGGTTATTATCGGCAGCAATAATTTGAAAACAAACCTGTATCAACAAGTGGAAATGAACTACAATCAGCCGCTTTTATGGTTTTATTTTGTCGGATTGGTATCTTTTGCGATGCTGTTTTTTATCAAATTATACAAAATATTTTTATTGATACAAAAACACAAAATCATTAAAAAATCCGGATATACAATAATTTTATTAACCGAAAAACACGAAGTGTTTTCTTTTTTAAACTATATTTTTATCGACGAACATTTGTTGCAAAACAATAACCTGCCTGTTATCACACATGAGTTGGTGCACTTAAAAGAAAAACATTGGTTGGATTTGTTGATTTTCGAATTGCTTAAAATCTTTTATTGGTTCAATCCGTTTTTGTGGTTATATCAAAAAGAATTGGAACTGGTGCACGAATTTATTGCCGATAAAACCGTATTGCAAAATCATCCTTTGACCAATTATTTCAATCAAATTTTGCAAGAAACTTTTCATGTGCGAAAAATTTCTTTTGTCAATCAATTTTATCAACCCAAATTATTAAAAAAACGTATTATGATGCAAAAAAGACCTCCCTCAAAACATTGGACAAAAATAAAATATGCAGCTTTCGTTTTTGTCTTGTTAGCTCTGATAAGCATAGTAGATGCTTGTAAAAACGAGACTTTGTCCGAGAATGAAAATATCATTACAGCCGAAGCCTTGAAAAAAATAGACGCTAATGATGTTGCTTCCATCAAAGTAACCAAAAATCCGGATAAGATCACCATAAAGACTAACAACGGTGAAGAAAAAGTGTACTATCCTGCCGAAAATGATCCGTTTATTCTCCAATTGAATAATAACAAAAATATTGATAATGACGACGACGACATCGAAAAATCTTTTCTCTTTGTTGAGGTACCTCCGGTATATAAAGGTTGTGAAGGTTTAATTGGACAGGAAGCCAAAGATTGCTTTTCTGAAAAAATACGTGAATTTGTCGCCAAAAATTTTCGAACCGATTTGGCTGACAGTTTAAACCTAAAAGGGCAAAGGATAAAAATACTTACCATGTTTACCTTTGATACAAAAGGAAAAGTAACACGTATCAAAGCTCGTTCCAAATACAAAATTTTTGAAAAAGAAGCCAAACGTGTGATTGCTCTATTGCCAAAAGTAACTCCCGGTAAACAAAACGGCAAACCTATAAAAGTTACTTACACTTTACCGATTATTTTTAAAATTGATAAATAGAATGAAATTGAAAAAAATTTGGGTATTATCTTTATTTTTGGGGCTTTTGGTTCATTGCAGCAGTAGTCAATCCATTGTTCCGCATACATATTTTAAAGCCGAAACCGATGCTTATCTTTCAAAAGGCAAAACCAAATATTATATTAAAACCGATTTGCAAAATATCAATGACAGTATAGGAAGATTTATTTCAAATCACCCGCGCCGTTTTCAATATTTTGTCAAACAATGTGTTAATATTTTTCATTTAAAATCGTATGCTCCCGATAGCTTATCGGTTCAAACCGAATTTAAAAAAATATTGGATGCAACACCTTGTACCGGTATTTTTTCTCGATTAATTTTATCCGTTCCCGACAAGGATACGATTCCCATAAAAAAAGTGATGCAAGTTGCTTCAAAGTTTTTTTATTTAAACAAACAGCCGAACAATAAAGCGGTTGCCGTACATGTATGCAAAACACTAAACGACTATCACAACGCATATAATACCGATGATTTGTTATTGCAGTCATTGATGTATGAAGCAATTTTTGAAGGAATATCACAAGAAGAACGACCCGATTTTTTGAAAGAACTAAATAGAAAAACACCCGAAATCGTAAAAAAATACCAACAAGAAACAAATACCGACAGCTTGGTTCACTTGGCACGTATCGAAATTTTTAATACCATGAAACACTCAAAATCATTAAAAAGATATTTAATAAAATGGTTTAATGAACACAAAAACAATTTACCAATCGTTCTCCAATGAAAAAATTTATTCTTGTTTTTTTCACCATTGTTCAAATTTATGCCCAAAATTATCGACGACAAATAACCGAACTTAACCGACAACCCGAATCTGTTCAAAAATATGAAGAACTGGGCAAAATTTATGATGAAATTGAAAATTATCCGAAAGCGATAGAATATTATGTCAAGGCACTAAAATTACGCCCCGAACACACTCCTTTAATGTCCAAATTGTCAAGAGTATATCAACGCTATGGACAAATAAAAAAGGCAGTTCAAATAAGTGAAAAAATCATACAAAAAGACAGTTCAAATTATCTGGAACAATACCGCTTGTCAAAACTTTATGCCCAAGTCGGAAATCGAAGCAAAGCCTTAAATATTTTGTATCGATTGGTTCAATCGGACCCTACCAATGCCAATTATCACTACAAAATCGGTTTATACGAATCGGATATAAATCGTCGTCTCGATGCTTTTTTGCGGGCTTATCACCGCGATTCAATGCACAAAAAAAATTTGTATATGCTTATTGCAAGTTACAAATCCATTCATTTTATCGATTCGGCAACATATTATACCGACAAAGCTCTTTCGGTTTACCCTTATGATACCAAATTTCTGCGTCAAAAAGTAATTGCCGATTACAGACAACGAGATTATAAAGGTATGCTTCGTTATTTGAAACGTTTGGACAGTTTAAGATATGATTCACTGTTTGTTTATAAAAATACGGGATTGGCATATTTGAAGTTGGCACAATCAAACAAAGCGGAATATTTTTTACAAAAAGCCATTCAACAGGATAGACAAGATCCGGTTAATTACTATTATATGGGATTGATTTACAAGCAAAGAAATAAATGGAAAAAAGCCGAAAAATACTTTCATAAAGCCATTCAATTAAAAAAACCACAGATCGATAAAGAATATTTTGAGCTGGGTATGATTGCCAAATTACAAAAACAGTACCGCAAAGCGCTCAATTTGTTTCAAAAATCATTCAATAATAATCCGAAAAATAAAGAAGCTTTGTTACAGTTGGCTTTTGTGTCGGAAGCCTATTATCGTTCACCCGAACAGGCTATTAAGTATTACGAAAAATATTTGTCTCTTTTTAAGCATAAAGATGCGTCGTTAAGTCTTTTTGTTCAAAAAGAACTAAAAAAATTAAAAGAAAAGTCCTTTATAAAACAATAACTAAATGATTGTTAATCGCTTATAAACAATTTAAAAAGAAATATCAGATTAAATTCAGATCTGTTATTTTCGATTTTTGTTTAATGATTGTTTAATCAGGCTCAAAATATATTCCAAGTTTTCGTCCGATTGTATTTTAATTTCATAGTCGCCGTTTCCCCAATGTCCTTTGTAAGAAACGTCTTCGGCTATACCTTTGGGGTCGTCCAGTTCGCCTTTGTTTAAATTCAGCCACATTTTAAGGGCTTTTTTTTGAGGTAAAACATCTACTATATTACGTCCCGACACAAAGGCTATATACAATTTTTTGGGTTTGACTTCGATATTGTCCAAATTTAATACGGCTGTTTTAAATTTTTCGTAGAGTTCTTTTATTTCGTCCGAAACATTTTGCAAGTGTTCTTCTTCGGTATAAACTTTTATTTCTTTGGCAATGGTATCCAAACTTTTGTTTTTTTTCGAAAGGGTTTTTATACTTTCGACCGCTTGATGTTTTTGAATTTGTTGATAAGAAACCGTTTTGTTTTCATAGCGTCTTATTTCCCACAGTTCAATGGGAAGGTCTTTAAAGTTTATGGCTTGTTTTTGATAGGTTGTAAAAGCCGGTGAAACAAACAGTACTCTTGACTGAGACCAATCCACGTCGTTTCTTTTTAAAGATTTTTGGTTGTTCTCGTTGTATTCCAAAATAAAATCGGCTTTGTTGTTAAGCATCAATGCCAAGTAGGCATAGCCTTGATCCACTACGCTAAAATTTTTATCCCGTTTGTATTCAATTATGACAAAAGATTTATTTTCGGGGTCAAAAGCCAATGTATCTATTCTGAAATTGTTAATGGCAAATTCCGATTTGATTAAATTCAATCCGAAAACAACAGACAAATTGTTTTCGGTCAAAGTTTGAATTTCCTTTTCCAAACGGAAGGGTTTTTCTTTGATATATTCCAATTTGTCGTTTAGCTTGTAAATTGCCATAAATAAAAAGTCTTATTTTATTCGTAGTTTTTGTCCTACTTTGATATAATTTCCTTTCAAATGATTGAGTTTTCGCAGTTGGCTGACAGGCACTTTGTAATTAACGTGAATTCGGTAAAGGGTTTCGCCGGGTTGCACAATATGATAAACCGCTTCGTCTTGTGGCGGGTTTTCTTTTTGGGTTGTTTCGGTGCTTAGAGTTGCTGTTTTTTGCACTCTGTCCACCGGTATTTTAAGCACATCGCCTACTTTTATTTCGTTGTCGGACAAATTGTTTACTTCACGTAAATCTTTCATGCTTATATGCAGTTTTTTGGAAATGGAAAACAAGGTTTCGCCTTGCTTAACGGTGTGCAGAGTAAAGTTTTCTTTGGGTATTTGAGGTTTTTCGGTTGCCGGTTTGTCATTGTTTTCCGTCAAGGTTTGAACGGTTTCAACCGGAGTATTTTCGACAGGCTTATTATCGATATTTTCGGTTGATGTTTCGGCGGTTTGGTCACTTTCGGTCAGCACCAATATTTGTCCTTGATAGATATCAAAATCATTCAAATTGTTGATGCGTTGAATATCTTTAACCGGTATGTTAAATTTACGGGCAATGGTAAATAAGGTTTCTCCTTCTTTGACTTCATATATAAATTTTTTCTTTTTACCGATTTCATCTTCATGTTCGTCTTCATTTACTTTAACGCTCATTTCTTGCAATACTTCTTTGTCAAGTTTTGCCAAATTGTATTTGTCTATAATATAGATCAGTTTATCGGGATAGCTTGGGTCGGTAGCATAACCGGCTTTTTTTAAGCCGCGTGCCCATGCTTCGTAGTCGGTTTTGGGTAGTCTGAACAAAAAAGCATATCGTTTGCGTTCTGCCAAAAATCGAGAGTGGTCTTTGAATGATTCTTCGGGGTTTAGATATTTTCTAAAACATTCTTGTGCTTCGTTATCATCGTGCAAAATGGTTTTGCCTTGCCAACCTTTATGACATTTTATACCGAAATGGTTATTGCCTTCGCGCGCCAAACGGCTTTTGCCGGCTTGCGATTCCAATACGCCTTGTGCCAGTGTAATACTGGCGGGTATTCCGTATTCTTTCATTTCTTTTTTGGCAATATTTTTATACTTGGCAAGATATCGCAATACATCAAAATCCAAGTTGGCATTGTCCGTTTTGACCGGTTGCTCGTTGCGAACATTCCGATCTGATTTGGTCGTTGTTTCATTCTTTGAAGCAACTGTTTTTTTGGTTCCCCCGCAACTTGACATTACCAATAAGACTATAAAAGGAACAATGAATATTTTTTTCATTCGGACTTGTTTTTTTATTTATAATAACACAAAGTTAAGCAAATTTCGTTAATTTTTAAAAAAACAAAATCAACGGTTTTTAAATATCAAATTTTTAACAAAGGTAATTGTTTTTTGTGAAGTTTGATATTCATACCTTGTTTACCTTGCAAACCTCCTGTATGAACGGCAAGTATTTTGCTACCTTTGGGAAAATAATCTTTTTTGATTAAATCGATTATTCCGTAGAGCATTTTTCCGGTATAAACAGGATCGAGCGGAAGTTGGTGCAATGTATAAACCATGTTGATAAATTCGACCAATTTTCGGTCAATTTTGGCAAAACCGCCAAAGTTATAATCACGTATGAGTTGCCAATTGGTTTTATGCACGTATTTTTGAATATTTTGATGCAAAAAGTTTTCTTTAAGTGCAGGAAATCCCAATATTTTTTGATGCAAAAACGAACTGTTGATAATACCGGCTATGGTGCCGCCTGTTCCTATGGCACTGCATACATAGTCAAATTCGGCATCTTCGGGTTGTAATATTTCTTCGGTTCCTTTAACGGCTAATTCGTTGGTGCCGCCTTCGGGTACTAAATAGAAGTGCCCGAACAGTTTAAATAAATTTTGAATAAAATCGGGGTTTGTTTTATTGCGATAAGCTGTTCTGCTTACAAAATATAAGTGCATGCCTTGTTGTGCGGCAAAACGCAGCGTGGGATTTTCGTCAAGGGTTTTTTGCAAATTTTTTCCCAATTCGTCACCGCGTATTACACCTATGGTTTTTAGTCCGTATTCATTGCCTGCGGCTGCGGTTGCGGCTATGTGGTTTGAATAAGCACCACCAAAAGTCAATAGGGTGTCATAACCTTTTTGTTTGGCGGCTATGATATTGTAATATAGTTTTCTAAACTTGTTGCCCGATATGTGTTCATGCAACAAATCTTCGCGTTTTACGGCCAGTATTATTTCTTTTTTTTTGAGTAAACAATCGTTCAAAAACTGATTGTAAGGTTGTTGTTGGGCTTTGAGCATTTTAGCATTATTTTAACCAGTTACGCAAATCGAATTGATCTTGTATATGTTGCCGCAGGGCAGTTATGTGAATTCGGATTTGTTTCATGCTGTCTCTTTCGCGAAGCGTTACGGTTTGGTCGTCTTTGGTTTGATGATCGACGGTTACGCAATAGGGTGTTCCAACGGCATCTTGACGGCGGTAACGACGACCAATGGCATCTTTTTCGTCATAAGTTACTTTAAAGTCCCATTGCAAGTCATTTACTATACTTTGTGCTATTTCGGGTAGTCCGTCTTTTTTGAGCAAAGGTAAAACGGCTACTTTGGTGGGCGCCAATATGGCGGGTATTTTCATTACTGTTCGGCTTGTGCCGTCCGACAAGATTTCGTCTTGCAACGATGCCGAAAAAACAGCCAAAAACATCCTATCAAGACCAATGGAGGTTTCAATTACATACGGAGTATAACGTTGGTTTATTTCGGGGTCGAAATATTGCATCTTTTTGCCCGAATATTTTTCGTGTTGCGACAAATCGAAGTCGGTGCGCGAGTGTATGCCTTCGAGTTCTTTAAAACCGAAGGGAAATTTAAATTCGATATCGGCTGCCGCATTGGCATAGTGAGCTAATTTTTCGTGGTCGTGAAAACGATAGTATGCATCGCCAAAGCCCAGTGATTTGTGCCATTTGAGTCGTTCTTCTTTCCAGTATTCATACCATTTGATTTCGTCGCCCGGTCGTACAAAAAATTGCATTTCCATTTGTTCAAATTCGCGCATGCGAAAAATAAATTGCCGGGCAACTATTTCGTTGCGAAAAGCTTTGCCGGTTTGAGCAATACCAAAAGGGATTTTCATTCGCATGGTTTTTTGCACGTTTAAAAAATTGACAAAAATACCTTGTGCGGTTTCGGGTCGCAGGTATAAATCCATGGCACTGCCGGCATCGGCACCGAGTTTGGTTCCGAACATCAGGTTAAATTGTTTGACGTCCGTCCAATTTTTGCTGCCCGATACGGGGTCGGCTATACCGAGTTCTTCAATCAGTGCTTTTACATCAGCCAAATCGTTTTTTTCTAACGATTGAGCCATGCGTTGTAAAATATTTTTTTGTTGTTCGCGGTATTTCATTACTCGCGGGTGTGTTGCGGTAAATTGTGCTTCGTCAAAGTTATCGCCAAAGCGTTTGCGGGCTTTTTTAATTTCTTTTTGCACTTTGTTTTCGAGTTTTTCGACGTAATCTTCAATTAAAACATCGGCTCGATAACGTTTTTTGCTGTCTTTATTGTCAATAAGCGGGTCGTTAAAGGCATCGACGTGTCCCGAAGCTTTCCAAGTGGTAGGGTGCATAAAAATGGCAGCATCCAATCCAACAATGTTTTGGTGTAATTGCACCATGGATTTCCACCAATAGTCGCGTATGTTTTTTTTGAGTTCGACCCCGTTGGGACCGTAGTCGTAAACTGCACTTAATCCGTCGTATATTTCACTCGATTGAAATACAAAGCCGTATTCTTTGGCATGTGATAAAACTTTTTTGAATAAATCGTCACTCATTATAATTCGTTTTGGTTAAAAAAAACTCCGGTATAAAAAAAGCTACCTTTGAACCGACAAAGATAGCTTTATTGCTCGAATTTTACAATTTATTTTATTTTAACAGCAAATTGGTAGTGCCTACTTTGTTGCCGTTGTGATATACTTCAATTAGATATTCGCCTTTGACGATTTCTTTGTCTTTGTCTTGTGGTTTGACAAAAATACAAACATCGAGGGCTTTGTTTTCGTAAACAATGTCTTCTTTGGCACTGATCATCAATTGGTTGTCTCCAACACTTACTACATCGTTGCTACCTATGACATCGCCGTTCGGATTAACCACTTTGACATAAAAGGTTTGATTACCGTAGTCCAAAATATCATTTTGAGGAATGGTAAAACAAACTCTGATTTGTTGTGCTCTTCGACGACGTGAAGTTTCTATGATTTTGCCCGAATTTCTGATTTTGACACCGGTTGCTTTCAAATTGGTCGGATACAAAATTTTGGCTTTGTTGAGTGTTTGAGCCAATTGTTCGTTTTTGTTGAGCAAAGTATCGTTAAACTGTTTTTGTTTTTCCAGATCGGAAGATAAACTGTCTTTTTCGACAATTAAATTCATATTGGCGGCACGCAACGAATCGGCTATTTTGTATAATTCGTCTCGTTGGGCTTTGAGCATGGCAATTTCTTTTTTGTATCTGCGAATGATACTCGCATTGATTTTTTTGGTTTTTTTAACTTCTTCAATCAACGATTCGATGCGGGTTTTGGCTTCTTCCAATTTTTCGGATACTTCGGTTTTTTCTTGAATGGCTTGATCGTAATTAACTTTTAAATCTTCCAATTCGTTAATTACTTGTTCTTTTTCGGCTTGCAAGATTTGTTGTGTCTCTTGCGATTCGTTATACATATCATAGGTGTAATAACCTAAACCCAAAATACCTACGCCCAATAAAGCAACTACTACTTTTAATATGCCTGAGCTGTTTCCTGATGTTCTTTTTGTTTCCATATTTGTGTTTGTGTTTGTTTGCAAATTTACTACTTAATTTTTATAAAAAAAATTTTAAAGTTCCAGTTATAAACGGTTTAAAGTATCATTTATTGCATTGAAAATCAAAATGATATAAATTTAACGTTTTTTCTTGGTTACAATAAAGTCTTTTAAATAGTATGGTTCGAAATATGCAATATCTTCAAAATAACCGGATTTAAATTTTTGATATGCCAAAATATGCATGTATTCAGCCGACGGATATTGAACGGAACTAAAAACGGCATTGGGGTGTTGAATAATTTTTTGGGTTTTGGCAACGGCATCGCCGACAAAAATAACTTTGTTTCGATTTAAATAAGGAGCAAAAGGGCAATTGTCCAGAATATCGGCGGCAACTTGTCGTATCAAATGATGATTTTGGTCGTAAACAGCGCTGTAAACTTCCATGCGACGTGCGTCAATCAAAGGTATGATATATGCTTTTTCATCGGTTTTAATTTGTTGTGCCAACGAAGCAAGCGTCGAAACCGATATAAGCGGAATGTTTAGAGCATACGCCATTCCTTTGGCTGCCGATACTCCGATACGAAGTCCCGTATATGAACCGGGGCCTTTGCTGACGGCAATTGCCGAAAGTTCGTTTAATGATACTTTGTTTTTGTGCAAAATTTCGCGTATAAATACATGCAATTTTTCGGCATGCGAATACGATTCGCCGGCATATTCGACCGTATCGATTACTTGTTCATTGTAACCGACTGATACCGAACAGTTTTTGGTAGCGGTTTCTATGTTAAGAATGTATGCCATATCGGGAACGAAAACTTATGAAAATCGATTTTTGAATCCGAAAAATAATACATGCCGGATACACGACAAAGGAATCCAAATACCGTTATTGTCGTTATAAATTTCCGAATTTGATTTGTTTTAACTTTCTACCTAAAAAAAAACAGAAAAAAACGATTGGTTAATATGATAGCCGATTATTTTTTTTCGGCATCGTATGCGGCATCCAATTCTTTTAATACATCGTCGGTAATGTCATATTGGGCATCGCCATACATAAGAGCTCCGCTGTTGTTTTTGCCGTAAATAAATTTGTATCCGTTTTTTTTGCCGTATTGGTCAAAAAAATCATATACTTTTTTGATAATTGAATCGGTTTTCTTTTGCATTTCGGCAGTGAGTTGTGCACTTTCTTGTTGTTGCATTTGTTGAATAATTTGTTGTTTTTGATACAACTCCTGATCTTTTTTTTGTGCTTGTTTGGGAGGCATCTTTTGCACTTTTTGTTGAAAATCCATCACTTCGGCTTGCCATTGTTTTACTATGGAGTCGTATTTTTTTGAAAAAGCTTCCTGTTGTTTTTTAAAAACGGCTTCTTGCTCTTTTATGCCTTTGTATTCCTTAAAAATGGTTTCGGTTTTGACAAAAGCAACTTTGGCTTCTTTTTGACAAGAACTAAACAGTGCCATACCGGCTACTAATAAGATGATTTTTTTCATATCAATCGTATTTATATTTAAATTGATTGCAAAGTTACATCATTTTTTTGATTGATTAATGAGATAAATCTTCAAAGCCGAAGAGGTGTTGACAAAAACAAAATTTGTATTTTTGGAAAAAATAATTATTAACATGAAAAAATCAAATCATAAGATAGCCGTATTGGGTAGTGGCAGCTGGGCTACCGCCATTGTGAAGATGCTGACCGAAAATATCGATGAAGTTGTCTGGTATGTCCGTAGCTCATATACATTGGAACATTTAAAACTGCACAGGCATAATCCCAAATACTTGCAACAGGTTTTGTTTGATTTGAACAAAATAAAATTGACTACCGATATAAATCAAGCCGTGCAATATGCCGATACGTTGATTATAGCCATTCCGTCTGCTTTTGTAAAATCGGAATTGGATAAAATTGACGTCGATTTGAAACAAAAAAATATCTTTTCGGCGGTTAAAGGTATTGTTCCCGAAACGCTTTTGATATTGGGAGCACACTTGCAACAGTATCATCGTGTGCCTGAAAAGAATTTAGGTGTAATTGCCGGACCTTGTCATGCCGAAGAAGTGGCCATGGAACGCTTGTCATACTTGACTATTGCCGCCAAACGAAAATCTTTGGCAAAACAAATGTCTGCCGACTTGCACAGTTGGTATATCAAAACTTCTTATTCAAAAGATGTTTTTGGTATTGAATGGGCGGCTGTACTCAAAAATGTCTATGCCATAGCTTCGGGTATAGCTCACGGATTGGGGTATGGTGATAATTTTCAAGCGGTTTTGATTTCCAATTCGATACGCGAAATGAAAAAATTCATCAAAAAAAATGTCGATAAACGCAAACGAAATATTGACAATTCGGCATACTTGGGCGATTTGTTGGTTACTTCATATTCTATTTTTAGTCGCAACCGAACCTTTGGAAGCATGATTGGTAAGGGTTACACCGTTCGTTCGGCAATGGCAGAGATGCGTATGGTTGCCGAAGGTTATTATGCGGTGCAATCTGCCTACAAAATCAACCGAAACAAAGGCGACAAAAAAGCTTATACGCCTATCATTGATGCCGTTTACGAAATTTTGTATAAAGGTGCGCAAGCCAAATCCGAATTTATCAAACTAACCGAAAAACTCGATTGATACACATGATAAATCCCTTTGACGATACATATTTTATGAAAAAAGCTTTGCAAGAAGCCGAATTGGCTTTGGCTGCCGGCGAGGTACCTGTTGGTGCCGTTATAGTTTGCAATAATCAGATTATAGCCAAAGGTCATAATCAAGTTGAAACTTTGAACGATGCGACGGCACATGCCGAAATGTTGGCTTTTACGGCGGCTACCAATTTTTTAGGTAGCAAATATTTAAAAGATTGCACTTTGTATGTAACCTTGGAACCTTGTCAAATGTGTGCCGGAGCCGCCTATTGGTCGCAAGTGGGACGAATTGTTTTCGGAGCTTCCGACGAAAAAAGAGGTTACCGCCATTGGCAATGTCAAGTGCACCCCAAAACCGAAGTAAAAGGAGGTGTTTTGGCAGACGAAAGCGAAGCTTTACTCAAAACTTTTTTTGAAAATATGCGTCGTTGATTCGGTTGTTTAAAAACAAATACATGTTTGTCCGTGCCCGTCGCTACTGTCAAAACGCGGATTGACAATAGAATTGTAAATAGAACCGAACGAATAGCTTAATCCGATGCTGAAATAGTATTCAAAACCCGATTGCAATTCTTTTTGTGTAAGTAATATTTCTTCCAAAGATCTGTCGCCGGCGGCAATATTGATTTGGTCGTGACTGATACCGTAGTAGGCATTGGTGTTAAAGTTTAAGCCTTTGGCAATACGCAGGTTTGTACCCAGATTAAAACCCATGGCGTTGAGTTTAAAATCGTGCATATAAGCTCCGTAATCAAAACCGGCATACAAACTACCCCACTTTTTTACAATGTTTCCGTTGAGAAAAAATTTGACACGCCACAATTGTTCATCGAATTTGTTATAAACGGTCTTTTCAAAATATTTGTTGTATAAACCGCCTATCTTGGTGGCAATGATCAAACTTTTTTTTGAAGATTCTTTGTAAGGAAAAATATTATATTCGAGCCCGCCATACAATTCGACAGCCGACTTGTAATTGCTGAATTTGGAACGGTTAAAACGCGTAAACAATCCGTATGACCAATGTTGATTGATACCCCAAATCTGAGACAAACCGATATAAAAAAATTCTTTTTCCGATTCAATTTCGGTAGCTCCGAATTGATAAGTGTTCTTGCCCAAATTGTATCGAAGGCTGAACATAAATTTATTTTTTTCTTTGATTTGTTTGGCGGAAATATATCCGTTTAAATTTTGATAACTACTGTTACTGTCGCCGTTAAACCAACCGTTTGCACCTATCTTAAACACCCAATTGTTCCATTTGTCAATTTCTTTTTCGGGTTGGTTTTTTTCGGTTTGTATTTGAAGGGTTATTTTGTCGGCTAATCCGTTTTTGATCCAAAATTTCATCAAACCCAATTGCAAATATTTTAACAGTTTGTTACGTAATTGTTCTTGTGTTGTATCCGAACCGGTCGAAAAACTCAATTTTTCTTGAATGTTTTTAAAATCATGTTGCCCCAAAAAATCAATTTGATAGGTTTGACCTCCGCTTCCGTTGGCTTCCGATACCATTAGTATGTGCACGTCTGCAAAGTTTCGGTCGCGCACAAATTCAACTTCGGGCAAGTTTTGTTTGATAAAAGTATTGTTGCATGACCAAGCATGACAGTCATAAAAAATTTTGAGTTTTTGACTATTTTGTCCATAAAAAGACAGACTTAAAAAAATACCGAATAATAAAAAGATTTTTTTCATGTGAATTATTTTTTATCAAAAGATGCTTTTCCAATTAAAATGTTACAATTTACTAACAAAAAACATCAATATTTTATTTAATGATTCTCTTTTTACTTACCAACAATAATGTGTAAACGTTAAAAAATATATTTTATTTCAACTATCCGTTTTAAAATTTTTTTTTAAATATGCTTAAAAACAACCGTTATATTTAACATTTGTATTATTTTTTGCTTAACTTAACAAAGTTAATCGCTTTTTTCTTATTAAAATTAATGTAACTTTGAATATTCAAAAAAAATCGTCATGAAAAACCCCGATACTATTTTTTATATAATCTCATTGTTTTTGTTTTTTGCCGGTGCCATTGCCGGATATTTTTGGTATAGAATGAAACAACAAACCCGCATGGCTCTTTTTGAAAAAAAAATTACGGAAGAAAAAGCTCTTTTGGAACAAAAATATTTTGAATTGCAAAAACAATTCGATCAATACAAATTAAGCGTCGAAAAACAACAAAATGAGATAAAAAAGACCTTTTCGGATGAAAAATACCGGCTCGAAAAAGAATTTTTGAACCGTCAAACCGAATTGGAAAAAATCATAACCCGTCAAAATTCACAACTTCAAAATTGGGAAGAAAAATGGAAAATATCGCAAGAAGATTTTAAACAAAAAGAAAATCTTATGCGTAAAGAATTCGAGTTGTTGGCACAACAAATTTTGGAAGAGAAATCCAAAAAATTTACCGAACTCAATCAAAACAACATGAAACAAATACTAACTCCTTTTCAAGAAGCAATGAAAGCTTTTAAAGAAAAAGTCGAACAAAACGAAAAGGAAAGTCACGGACGACACACTGCTTTGCAACAACAATTGCAAGAATTACAACAACTAAACCAACGTCTCAGTCAAGAGGCTTTAAACTTAACCAAAGCCCTCAAAGGCGAAAGCAAAACACAAGGTATTTGGGGCGAAACCATACTCAATCGTTTACTCGAGAAATCGGGTTTGGAAAAAGGACGCGAATATTTTGTGCAACAAAGTTATCAAGCCGCAGAAGGCACTCGACACCAACGCCTGCAACCCGATGTCGTTATACAACTTCCCGACAACAAAAAACTTATTATCGATGCCAAAGTATCTTTGACCGCTTACGAACGATACATCAATGAAGATGACGATAAACAACGCGAAAATCACATAAAGCAACATTTAATTTCATTAAAAAATCACATCAACGGTTTGGCAAAAAAATCTTATGACGAACTACTCGAAGGCGAAACCCCCGATTTTATTCTGATGTTTATCCCCGTAGAACCGGCTTTCAGTTTGGCACTCAAAGAAGATGCCGAATTATACAACTACGCTTTTGAACGAAATATTGTTATGGTAACCCCTTCTACCCTTTTGGCAACTCTTAAAATTGTCGATAATATGTGGCGTAACGAAAAACAACGTCAAAATGCTTTCGAAATAGCCAAACAAGCGGGAGCTTTGTACGACAAATTTTACGGTTTGATAACCGATTTGGAACAAGTAGGCAACAAAATTTCGGCAGCACAACAAAGTTTCGGCAACGCCATGAACAAATTACACACCGGAAAAGGCAACCTGATTTCACGAGTGCAAAAATTGAAAGATTTGGGTGCCAAAACCAAAAAACAACTACCTCAATCCGGCGAAAATTTTTCTCAAAAATAAAATATTTTTCACTTATTAAAACACAATAAATTTTAAACAACATATATTTTTTTAAGCCTGCTACCATAAAATAAGGTATGAAAAGTTAGTTTTTTCATTCTCAATATTTTAACACTTGATTTTGTTTTTGACAATACATAAGGTCTTATTTTTCAGTATTTTAAAATATTTAATAAAATGTTGATAACTTTTAAACGAAAATGTCGTTACAAAACATCATTCCGTTAAATTTGCTATTTGTAATCTTTTATTTTTTTAAACAACATAAACAGGGATACTTATGCAAACGATTCAGGTAATAAAACGGGACGGCACTTCGGCACCCTTGGATCTTAAAATGATACACGATATGGTTGAATGGGCGTGTAACGGCTATCAAAACGTATCGGTATCGGATATTGAAATCAACTCCAAAATTCAGTTTTACGACGGTATTACCACTTCCGAGATACAAAAAATCATGATTAAATCGGCAGCCGATTTAATTTCGGAAGAAAATCCCGATTATCAGTATGTAGCCGCCCGTTTGTTGCTAAGCGATTTGTATAAAAAAGTATTTAAACAAGACAAACCCATTCCTTTTGAATTTTTTGTTCGCAACAATGTGTATCGCGGGGTGTATGACAAGTCTATTTTAGATGCTTATTCGCAAAGCGAATTGGTTTATTTCGGCAAAAAATTGCGTCACGACCGCGACAATCTGTTTACCTATGCCGGTTTGCGACAAATGGTCGATAAATATTTGTTGCAAGACCGCAACACTTTTGAGTTGTATGAAACACCGCAAGAAGCTTTTATGCTTATAGCCATGTTTATGTTTAAAAACTACAAAGGTCAAAAACGCAAAAAATACGTTTTGGATTTATACGAAGCGGTTTCGACTTTTAAAATAAGTTTACCTACTCCCATTATGTCGGGTGTTCGCACTCCTTTGCGTCAGTTTAGTTCCTGTTGTTTGATTGATGTAGGCGATTCGTTGGAGTCAATTTTACAATCCAATACAGCCGTAGGATACTATATAGCCAGTCGTGCCGGTATCGGATTAAATTTCGGTCGTATTAGAGGTTTGGGTGCCAATATTCGAAACGGTGAAGTAATACATACCGGTTTGGTTCCTTTTTTAAAAATGTATGAAGCTACCACCAAAGGCTTTACTCAAAATGCCATTCGAGGCGGAAGTTCAACCTCTACCTTACCTTTTTTTCATTGGGAAGCCGAAACTTTTATCCAATTGAAAAACAACAAAGGAAACGACGAAAACAGAGTGCGACGTATGGACTATTCCATAGCCTTGAACCGTTTGTTTAGAGAACGAGTGCGTCAAAACAAAGACATAACCCTGTTTTCGATGGAAGAAGTGCGTGATTTATACGATGCTTTTTACGGAAGTGATTACGAAAAATTTCGCATGCTGTATGAAATGTACGAGAAAAGCGACAAAATTAGAAAAAAACGCATAAATGCCCGTCAGTTCTATCTCGATATGTTAAAAGAACGTTACGAAACAGGGCGTATATACATACTTAATGCCGACCGCGTCAATGAACATAGTTCGTTCAAAGACCATATTTACATGTCCAACTTGTGTCAAGAAATAACATTGCCCACCGAACCCATAACCGATGTCAATAAAACAGACGGCGAAATAGCCATGTGTATTTTGAGTAATATTAATTTAGGCAAAATTGAAAGCATAGACGAATTGGACAAACTGACCGAACTTTTGGTTCGGTTCTTAGACGAATTGATTGATTATCAAGATTATCCGGTAGTTGCTGCTGCCAAATCAACCAAAGCTCGTCGCAGTTTGGGGATCGGGGTGTCCGATGTATTTCATTTTCTCGCCAAAAACAATTTGCGTTACGACAGTGATGAAGGACGTCGTGTGATGCATCGTTATATGGAACGTTTTCAATACGGTTTGATAAAAGCCTCCAATATGCTGGCTAAGGAAAAAGGTGCCTGCGAACTTTTTGAACGTACCAAATATGCCGACGGTATTATGCCCATAGATACGTATGCCGAAGCCGTGGATGAAATAGTTGAAAACAGGTTGGAAATGGACTGGGAAACACTTCGCAACGATGTTAAAAAATACGGTTTACGCAATTCGGCACTAAGTGCCATTCCGCCGGCAGCCAGTAGCAGTGTGGTATCAAATTCTACTCCGGGCGTAGATCCAGTTCGCAAACTTTTGATAGCCAAAATGAGCAAATACGGTGCCTTGAAACAACTGGTACCGGGTTTTGGTCAATATGAAGAAAATTATACTTTGGCTTGGGAAATAGATAATGAAGAATATTTGAAATTTATAGCCATTTTTCAAAAATTTATCGATCAAAGCATCAGCACCAATCAATATTACGATATCTCAAAATACAAAAACAACAAAGTGCCTGTAAAAGACCTCATACGTCACGACGGCATAGCTTATAAATACGGTTTAAAAACCTTGTATTATATGAATATCAACGACAATTCGGGTAATGAATTGGCAAAAATCAAAGTGGAAAACGAACAAGCCCCGATGTTTAATTTTGCGCAACTTGAATTGGACATAGACGATTACGATTCGTGCGAAGGTGGCGGTTGTTCGGTGTAATATCAAATTATTCGATATTTACATGAGTTCCTTTGCTGTGACTGCTAAATTCGGGTGCATACATACATTGTAATGTCGTAATACCGTTTGAAAAGCTTCCGGCGTTGTTGGCGCGTAAATCATATTCAAATACATAAACACCTTTGTGCAAACGGCTGATAAAAAAATTGGTTGAAGCATCACGAGTGCTTTCATAGTAGCCCAAACCGTCTTGCCAACGATAACCTGACAATACGTTTACAGGTTCAAATCCGGCGGCACGCATATCTTTCAGATGAACATATTCCATATCTCTGTCTACTTTTATAGTTATGCGTACCCGAATCAGATCGCCTTTTTTGATAATGGTGCCGGGGATAATTTCATTCATTTTTTCGCCGGTATCGGTAAATTGTCTTATAAATAAATTTTTGGTAATGGCAACCGGAGTTTGTGCACGAGATATTTTATCCAAGTCTTCAAAATATTGCCAATACAATCCGCCCCAAGCAATACCTTTGTCTTTTTTGGTGATGGTAACTTTTGCCATTTCGGATTTTATTTCATTTGCCGTCCACGATTTTTTAAAATACCCTGTTCCGGCTTCGGTTTTAATTTCGGGTATTTGATCAGGCTCTATTTTTATGTTTCCTATTTGAACCGAAAGACTGTTGTCGATAGACAGCCAATCGGTTCCACGAAGCAGCAAGGCATATATGGCTTCGGTGGTTTGTTTGGTGGTTTTCCATGCATTGGTTTGTTTGTTTTTGAGCAACCAAATACGCATTTCATCTGTCTTTTTCGGGTCTTTTTCTATTTCATCAAAAGCTTCAATCAACAAAGCTTGGGTTTCGATGGGTGCTTCATACCAATACAAACCCGGAGTATTGTTTTTCCAATACATACCGAGTTCGTCGTTTTTAATACTGTTTTCGTCTAACGAGCGAATGATGTCATTTGCAATTTGTTTGTTGCCGTTGCGATACGAAACCAGTGCCAATAATCCTTTGGTATATAAACGATAGTTTAACCAATATTTTTGAGCTTGTTTTAAATAATAATCAGCTGCTTCGCGAGTTTGTGGGGTCATTTTTTCCGAAAAGAAGCTACGGGCATATAAATAATGAATTTGAAATTCGCCGGTGTGGTATGAATTCAAATATTGCTTCGGGTCTTTGTGATGTTTGGCATATTTTTGAAGTTTTTGATAGTCTTCTACAATTTTTTGGTCAATATATCGAATGGCTTTTCTCAACATTGAAGCGCTTTGTTGTTGATTTACAGACACTTGCAAGTGTTTGAGATGTCCCATTCCGGCAACGATGTGTTGGGTAATATACCGACTGCTGTAATGTCCTCCTTTAAACCACGTAAAACCGCCGTCGGACAGTTGCATTTGTTTGAGTTTTTGCAAAGCAAGATTTTGTTCGTACGACATTTTGTTGAGGTCAAATAGCAGGGCAATTCGTTTTTTTTGTTCACTTTCGTTTTGAGCATCGCGCAACCAAGGGGTTTCTTCAATTATCAAAGATTTAAGTTCTTGATTTTTTTGCAAAGCCGACAACAATTCATTGCTGTCAAGCTTTTTCCAAGTATCGAATACTCTTTTTATTTTCGGATTTTGATTGGCAATATGCGAAGCCAGACTATTGGCATAAAAACGCGCAAAGGTTTGTTCGCTACATTCATAAGGATATTCCATCAAGTAAGGTAAAGCTTGTACTGCATACCAAGCCGGATTGCTTGTTATTTCCAAGGTTAAACGGTGATTTTTGAGTGTTTGGCTTTTATTGTGTAACAGTTTATCCAACACAAAGGTTTTGCTTTGGTTACCGCGCACCCACATGGGTAAGGTTTCGGTTACCAACATGCGATTGGACAATACGGGCATAAGGTTTTGTTCGGCATCGGTTTGATTGCCTGCTTTTGCCATTACTTTATATTGCAAAGCTTCGATATTTTCGGGTATATTGATAGTCCAGCCAACTTGGGTATTTCCGTTGGCATCGATATTAAAGCTTTGTTGTAGTTTGTTTGGTATCAATTGACGGCTGATGTCTTTTTGAGATACGGCATCGACCAGTTCCAACCGGACTGTTCCATGTAGGTTTTTGTCGGTTAAATTGGTTATTTTGGTGCTCAATATCAGTTTATCGCCTTCGCGAACAAAACGGGGCGCATTGGGAAACAGCATAAGGTCTTTTTGCGTTACGGCGAAAAGTTCGCGGTAAGCATAATCCAAATTTCGGGTATGAGCAAGCAATTGCAGTTTCCAACGGGTTAAAGTTTCGGGTATGGTAAAACCAAAAGTGATGTTTCCGTTTTTGTCCGTATAAAGTTTGGGAAAGAAAAAGGCGGTTTCTTGCAGGTTTTTGCGGGCATTGATTTGAAGTTTTTCGGTGGTTTGCAATCCTGCCAAACCTTTTCCTTCGGGTGTAGTGATAATGATAACCCCGTTGCGGGCTTTGGCACCGTACAAAGCGGTTGCCTGTGCACCGGTTAATACTTTTATTTTTAAATTCTTGGTGTTCAACTTGTCAATATCTATTGAACCGTCTTCAATAAGCACTCCATCTACTACATATAAGGCTTTGTCGGAGGAAGCCGATTGAGCTCCTCTTATAACAATTCCTCCGTTTTCAACTTCGTCGGCAGCCATTTGCACACCGACAACTTTTCCGTGTAGCGCTTCTTCACTAACTTTTTTGACTTCCAACCCCATGCTATATAAAATATGCTCTCTCATATCCAAATCGAACCATTTTAAATGTTCAAATGATAGCGTAACGGGATAATAGGCATGCGGTTTAATATTTTGGACGGCAAATGATTTATTGCCATAACTGTTTACGGTTTTTATTACTGTGTTGGAGCGGTAATACAGGTATCGAACGGGATTAAAGTGCCAGGTATTGGTTACAAATTCATCTAACGAGGCATCATACATTGAAGCCAAAACTTCGGCGGCTATTTTTTGGCCTTGTTGACCTTTTATTTTAAATTGCCATTCTTCCTTTTGTCCGGGGTGTAATTTGTCTCTAAAAGTCAAGGTTTCAATTTGAAGTTCTTTGGAAGGATACGGGACTTGCACGGTTTTTTGACCGACAACATAATCGTTATAAGCTTCATATAGGTAATGAATAATGAATCCGCCGCGATCTTTTTCGGTTACGGGGACATGAATTTGATGGTATTTTCCATTGGTTTTGATAAGTCGTTGTGATACAATACGATGATTTTTTTCTATCCACAGTCTAATGTAGGTATTTTGTGCAGCCGAACCGATGTAAATCAGTACGTTTTCGCCCGGTTGATAAGAATCTTTATCGGTAAAAATATCGAAATATTTTTGGTCGGGTACTTGTTTGGGTTGGGATTTTTTGACGTCAAAATAAGTTTTGTCGGTAACGGGTTTTCCGTCTTTGTCGTGTGTGGTCAATTCGGCTACATATTTTCCTTCTTGCCAATTATTGTCGGGGTTAAATTCCAAACGGGTTTGTTTTGAGGTGTCAAAATCAATGTGTAATATTTCATTGCCTTTTTTCCAAAACCGATAATCATTTTCGGTTTGGTCGTATGGCAGATGGGGAAAAAGGCGAATGAACTCCGATTTGGGTATATTTTGTATTTCGGGCGATTTCCAAGGTCGTTGGCGTAACACTCTGTCGGGAGCTTGCAATTTGTATATTTTGATTTGTCCTTGTGCGGGTATATCCACACCGTTGAGGTTGGTGGTTTGCACTTGTATCGATTCTTTTTTTCCTTTAATAACAATTTCGGGTATATCGATACGAGCCAACATAGCGTGATAAGCTACATTGACTGTTGTGGTAGCCGTGTGTGTTTCGCCGTTTAAGTCGGTAACTTCGGCAAAAATTTCGTAATGAAATACGGGACGTTGTTCGGGACTGACCGACAAATCGGGTAAGGCTTTAAATTTGATGATAAATTCGCCTTTTTTATCGGAGGTTAATTGTCCATGTGCTATTTCTTGGGCTTCACTGCTAATAGAAGGGCGAGACCAATACCACCAACGGGGCGTTTGCACTTTGCGTTTTACCCGATAACTAACCTTGGCACCGGTTATCAGCGAACCGGCAAAACTTTTGGCAAAACCGGTTACGGCTACCGTATCATTTATTTTATAGGTTTGGTCGGTCTTTTTAAAATCCACCGCAAATTTGGGACGTTTATATGCTTCGACTTTGATGTTTTTATTTGCATATATATTTTTGGTTTTATTAACGACCGACAAGCTAAAGTTTCCGGTTAGGGTTTGGGCGGGAAGTTCAAACTCACCGCTTACCGAACCATAGTGATTGGTAACTAAGTCCAATTCTTTGATTTTTTGTCGGTTGGTATCATACAAAGTAATTTGAAGGTATGTGTCAGCCAAAACTTCCGAACGATTGTTGTGTTTGGTAAGAGCAATGGCTTTGAAATAAACCGTTTGCCCGGGTCGATAGATGCTTCGGTCGGTAAAAACAAAGACCGTTTGATATGATTTGGGGTTTTTATACGGGTGTATATTGAGCACATAATCACTAAAATATGCTTTTTTGTTTTGGTCATAAGTAATTTCAAACAAATACGAATTGTAATTTTTATGGGGTATCGACAGATTAAAGTCGCCGTTTTTGTCGGTTATTTTTTTGGTTTTTAGTGCCCAATCTTCATTTATGTTATTCTTATAAATTTTGATTTGTGCACCGGCTATGGATTTGCCGTTGTTCCGATTGGTTACACGATATATATTTTGGTTGTCGGCTTGACTTACCGCTTGCAAAGACACATCGGTTACTTGCCAAAAGGTATAGCCCCATTGGTCGTCGTTCAGGCTTTTGACCAGCACTACATAATAACCGTTGGGTAGGGCTTCTACAATTTTTTCGGTGCTGTGCGGTTGGTAATCGTTGGGGTTGGTCAGTTCAAAAGTGTATTTTTTGACCAGGTCTTGTTGTTCTATTAAGTAACGTTTAGATAAACGGTCGTATGTATTTTGAATTTTTTCTTTTTGTTTCCAATCAATCCGGTAAACAAACATTCTTATCTTGTTGAGGTTTTTGTAAGAAACATATAACGGAACAGGCTGGTTTTCGGGAGTATGTTCTTCCATTTTCAAAGATAAACTGTTTGATTTTATTTGCTCGATTAAATTTTTGCATTTTAAAGCGCCCGGCGTATCAGGATATTTTTTAACGGCAAGTTGAGCTGTTTGTAGCGCTTCTTTCTTTTTCCAACGCACATTTTCATTGTGGTTTTCGGGGTATTGGTCTCCTTGTTTTGTCAAATATTTTGCCAAGTGGTAATAAGCCAGTGCCGCAACATCCGATTCTTCGTAATCATGAATAAAACGCGATAAAGTTTGGATATATGCTTTGTCTTTGTCGGCAAATACAGCATGTCGATAAACAAAAGAGAGGCGTTCCAAATCAACCATAGCCAAAGCATCAAGTTGTTTGTATTGTAATCTGAATTGTAATAAATCTTGATACAATTGAATCGCTTTGACCTGCGGTGAAAGACTGTCTTGCGGGTGAATATTGATTGTTATAAATTTTCGGGCATCGGAAAGAAAAGCCGGATTATCGATTTCAAACTTATATGCCGGTGCCGGCAAACCGTTTTCGTCAGATTGATAAAATCGCAGGGCTTCGTGTGCCAGTAAATCATACAAGGTAGGTCGGTATTTTCGGGTTTCTTTGTGTATTTGTAAGATAGGTTCCCATTTATCGACCGAAAGTTTTTGCAACAGGGTTTTGTTTTGTAAAGAACGGTCAAAATGTCGATTTATTTCTTTAAAAATTGTCTTTAAATCCCAAGTTCTGAAATCGGTTGTGTCAATTTGAACGCCGGTTTCGGTGCGACGGGCAAATCGCCAACGGTTGTTTTGATAGTATTGCCAATAGAGTTGTGCCAGATAATTTTCCAAAATATTGGAAGTAGGCGGAGTGCTTTCATTAATTTCTTTTTTAAAATTTCGAACAATTTTTAAACGACTATTTTCTTCCAACACCATCATATATCGGGATTGATACAACAAACTTTTGATGATTTGCGGGCTGTTATTTTCTTTTTTGGCTTTTTGATAAATTTTTTGTGTTAGTTCGTAAGCGGATCGGGTCATACCTTTTTTGTCAAGTTTATCGACCTGTTGCCACATTTCGGTATAAGTATCGAATTTCATATTTTGTAAACGTTGTATGTTTTTTTCTTGTTGAACGGGTAAAGAATTGTTGGTTTTGCTGCTCGAACAAGACAATAATATTATAAAAGGAAGCAGAAAAATTTTATACATACTCAAAGTTTTATATTTTACGGGACAATTTACTAAAAAATACGGTAATTTTTTCGTGATATTTTATCAACTTACAAAAACTTTGCCGAAATTTTTATAAATATAAACCTATTTTTTGTTTTGCTGCATCCCGTTAAGCATATACGAAAAAACGTATGATAACAACGAATTGTTTGAATTTAAAATCAAAGAACAAAACATATACGGCAGCAAACGATTGGGCGCCTTGCAAACCGATGCCGATATAGTAGAAAT
>Ga0256834_1000323_pt1 | contig 35112 bp, 33 predicted proteins | sample 4281140metaG_FD_190536 | JGI IMG/M metagenome (GOLD analysis project Ga0256834, IMG submission 190536) | Hydrothermal vent microbial communities from East Pacific Rise, Pacific Ocean - 4281-140 | ecosystem: Environmental > Aquatic > Marine > Hydrothermal vents | place: Pacific Ocean: East...
AAAACTGGAATTGAAAGTATGCCACTGACTTTAAAACGTTTGGTCATGTCATCCAGTTCATGATTGTCTTCTTCGACTTCAATTGTCATCGATTCTAATGACATACCACAAATCGGACAGTTTCCTGGCTCATCTTTTATGATTTCAGGGTGCATCGGGCAGGTATAAATGGCATCAACAACGGTTAATTCCTCCGTAACTGCAGTCGCTTTACTCTTATCACTGTCACAATGCCCACAACAATCACTTTTGACTTTGTCTAAATAGGCTTTAGGTTCTAAGTTGAATTTACTGAAACATTTTTCACTACAAAAATAATATTCTACTTCATCGAATTGACTGTTGTATTGTGCTTTTTCATCGACATTCATGCCGCAAACTGGATCTTTCATGAGGTTTCTCCAATGATTATTTAATGTTTATGCTCTTTTGAATCGTGCTTTTCTGATTTTTCTTTGTCTTTTCCATCATGGTGGTTTTTCTTTTTTGGATTGTAATCGCGAGATGATGAATGGGTGTGTACCACTTTCCATAGGTCATCAATCTTACGGAATAAAAAGGTTTGGTAACCTGATTTATCAAAGGTGCGTTGTGAATTTCTAACCTTTCCTTTGACTCTAGTGGTGGCAATAGCCCATGCAAAATCGCCTTCAAAATTGACTTCAATGCCTGAGAAATCGAGATTCAAATATTCAAGTGCATCTTTTTCAGGTTCAACATGGTGATTGACCAAACTGTCAAGTCCTGCATTTTGACCACCTGATTCGATGTATCTGGCTCCCTTGTAATCTAAAAAGTTTTCACGGAATGGTTTGCCATCGCCATTTTTCCAGCCGTATTTAATACCATCAATAATTTTTAAAATCGCCTCTTGGTCATGATTCTTATCGCCGCTAGCTAAAAGTGAAGCTGAAAAAGTCAGCATTAGTGTTGATAGAATTAATAGTTTAAGGTGTTTCATTTTGGTTCTCCTGATTAAGTTTATTTAGTTTTAAATTTTTCTTTACTGCATGTGAGCGCCATAAAAAGAATACCGATGGCACGACTAACAAGGTCAAAACAACGGCGCTGACCATTCCTCCGACCATTGGGGCAGCGATGCGACTCATGACTTCTGAGCCTGTGCCTGTACCGTATAAAATCGGTAATAAGCCAACAATAATTGCAGCAGCGGTCATCATCACTGGACGTACACGCATGCCAGCACCTTGAGTGACTGCATGACGTAAGTCTTCTAATGTTATGGTTTTGTCTTTAAACTCTTTGTGCATTTTTTGGTAGGCTTGATTGAGGTACACCAGCATAATAACGCCAATTTCAACCGCAACACCAGCCAAAGCAATAAAACCCACGCCAACAGCTACTGAGAAATTGTAACCTTGTAAATACATCAGCCAAATACCACCAACCATCGCTAAAGGTAATGTACCCATAATGATGGCAACCTCGATAAAGTTACGGAAGTTCATGAATAATAAAATGACGATTATGGCAAGTGTCAATGGCACAACATAGCTCAACTTTTCTTTCGCGCGTTGCATATATTCGTATTGACCTGACCATGCGATTGAATAACCCGCAGGCAATACCAATTTGTCTTGCACCACTTTTTGAGCTTCTACCACATAAGTAGCGACATCGACTCCATCAATATCAATAAATGACCAACCATTTAATCGGGCATTTTCTGACTTTATTCCTGGAGGTCCATCTTCGACAAAAATATTGGCAACATCGCCTAGTGAAATGGTTTGACCCATACTATTAACAATGGGTAATTTAGCTAGGGCTTCTGGTGAATTGCGGTAATCTTGCGGATAACGAACATTGACTGGATAACGCTCTAAACCTTCGACCGTTTGGGTGACATTCATACCGCCAATGGCTGATGCCACTACCTGTTGAATATCGGCAATACTCATGCCATAGCGTGCAGCTTTGGCACGTTGAATATCGACTTTGATATAGCGACCACCTGCGACTCTTTCGGAATAAACTGAGGCTGTACCGGGTACATCTTTGAGAATTTCTTCTAATTGTTTGCCTATTTTTTCAATTTCAATAAGCTGCGGCCCTGCAATTTTTATACCAACTGGCGTTTTAATTCCTGTGGCTAACATGTCAATTCGAGTCTTAATCGGTTCCACCCATGCATTGGTTAATCCGGGTATTTTGACTAAACCATCCAGCTCTTTTTTCAAATCTTCTTTAGTCAAACCAGCTCGCCATTCGCTTTTGGGCTTGAGTTGGATGAAAGTTTCTATCATGGTTAAAGGTGCTGGGTCGGTAGCTGTTTCTGCGCGCCCTACTTTGCCAAAAACGGTAATAACTTCAGGAACTGATTTAATTAATTTATCGGTTTGTTGCAATAATTCACGCGCTTTACCAATAGAAATTCCCGGATAAGTGGTGGGCATATACATCAAATCACCCTCATCCAAAGGCGGAATAAATTCACCACCAATTTTGTTGACAGGATACATACCAACAATTAACACCAATAAAGTTGCCAAAAGAGTGGATTTAGGAAATCTCAACACAGTTTTTAACACTGGCATGTAGATTGCAACCAAAAACCTATTTATCGGATTCTTATGCTCAGGCAAAACTTTGCCTCTAATAAAATAACCCATTAATACTGGCACCAAAGTAATGGCCAAAAATGCTGAGGCTGCCATTGCGTAGGTTTTGGTAAATGCCAAGGGTGCAAACATTCGCCCTTCTTGCGCCTCAAGTGTAAACACGGGAATAAAACTAACAGTAATAATTAGCAAACTAAAAAACAACGCAGGCCCAACTTCGGCGGCGGAATCTGCTACAATTTTCCAGCGATTTTCTTTGGTTATGGGCGTTGCCTCCATGTGTTTGTGCATGTTTTCTATCAACACAATGGCGCCATCAATCATCGCACCAATGGCGATGGCAATACCTCCCAAGGACATGATGTTGGCGTTTAACCCTTGAAAATACATAATCATAAAAGCGGTCAAAATACCTACTGGCAAACTAAATATTGCAACCAAAGAGGAACGAATATGGAATAAAAACACCATACAAACTAAGGCAACCACTCCAAACTCTTCCAGTAGTTTTATCCAAAGATTATTAACTGCCTTTTCAATTAAAGCACTTCTTTCGTAAACAGTAACGACTTCTACGCCTTCGGGTAAGCCTTTTTTGAGTTGTTCTAGCTTTTCTTTAACACCATCAATGACTTTTTGGGCATTTTCACCAAATCGCATAACGATAATGCCACCGACTGTTTCACCTTCGCCATTAAGTTCGGCTATACCACGACGCATTTGTGGTCCTGTGCCAATACTGGCAACATCTTTGAGTAATAAAGGGATGCCATTGATGTTTGTCCCCAATGGAATATTGCCAATATCTGTAGTGTTTTTCAAGTAGCCTGTGGTTCGCACCATGTATTCGGCTTCTGCCATTTCAATCACCGATGCGCCAATTTCTTGGTTGCCCTTTTTTATTGCCATACCGATATGGGATAAAGGAATATTGTAGGCACGTAATTTTTCAGGATCAACTTGCACTTGGTATTGTTTGACCATTCCACCCACTGCTGACACTTCAGAAACTCCAGGTACAGTTTGCAGTTCAAATTTTAAAAACCAGTCTTGTAAACTGCGCAATTGAGACAGGTCATTTTTGCCTGTTTTATCAATAAGTGCATAAATATAAACCCATCCCACTCCTGTGGCATCCGGGCCCAGTTGTGGTCGAGCAGCCGCTGGCAAGGTCGGAGCAACTTGTGAAAGATACTCTAAAACACGCGAACGCGCCCAATAAAGATCGGTATTTTCATCAAAAATGACATAAACATAAGAGTCGCCAAAAAATGAATATCCACGAACAGTAACCGCTCCTGGCACTGACAACATCGCTGTTGTCATCGGATAAGTGACTTGATCTTGTACCACTTGAGGCGCTTGTCCAGGGTAGGATGTTTTGATAATTACTTGTACATCAGACAAATCGGGAATGGCATCAACCGGTGTGTTTTTTAATGCAAACAAGCCCACTCCAACCAACATAAAAGTAGCTAATAAAACAAAAAATCGGTTACCAACAGACCAACGAATAATATTGGCTATCATTTTATTCTCCCATGTCCATGTTTTCTGGCATTATGCTTATAATTACAAAACCTTCATCACGTACTTCAAAAGTAAACATAACACGCATGCCTTCTGTCAAATCATAAATCCCTACAGTGTCATCAACTAAAAAGTCCAAAGTCGCTGGTCCTCTGTTCCATTCTTCGATGGCATCTCGTGATATATTGAGCATTCTCATGCCTTTCATTATGGAATTGATTGTGCCAGTGACGGTCGCTGATGAAACATCCTCTTCTTCATGATTCATGCGTTTAAAGTCTGATGTTTTGGAGGATTCAGAATCCAACAAGAATTGAGCCGAAGTCACAACCTCCTCCCCTTCTTCAAGTCCTGACAATATTTCTATGAAATCATCGCCTTTTCTGCCTGTTTTAACCTCGATGGATTTAAATTGTCCATTTCCTAATGCTAAAACCACGCGACTGGCTTTGCCTGAACGAATAACAGCCTCACTTGGTACTAGCAACAAAAGTTTTTGTTCATTGTGGTGGATTTGGATATTGGCAAACATATTGGGTTTGAGTGAATTGTCTTTGTTGTCCAATTTAATCCTTACCTTTAAAGTGCGTTTTTTAGCATCCAAGGTTGGATAAATATAATCCACTTTGCCATTAAATGATTTAGTTGGTATGGCATCAATTTGTATAGTGACAGGTAAATTTGGAAAAATATGTGAAATTTGACTTTCAATCACTTCAGCTTCAACCCAAACACTATCAATATCTCCTATTGACATTAAAGTCATGGCAGGTTTAACAAAAAATCCTTGGCGTATTTTTAGCATGTCAACAAAACCACTTTGTGGTGAGTAAAAGGTAATATTTTGTTGCACTCTTCGGGTTTTAATCAACTTAGAAATAGTTGATTTAGGTAATTGTAGTGATTTAAGTCTATCTTTAGATGCGTTAATTAACATTTTATTGTTACGTTTTAATGCCAATAACAATTCTTCTTGTGCATTGACCAATGAAGGGGAGTAAATAGAATAAAGTGCCTGCCCTTTTTCGACTTTATCACCAACCGCTTTAACAAACAACTTCTCAATCCAGCCCTCGATACGTGAATGCACATGCACTAGCTTATCTTCATCATAAGCCACATAACCAACGGCATTTATTTCGAAATGCAGTGCCTTTTTAACGGCTTTCGCAGTTCTTACACCTAAGTTATTGACCACATCGGGATTAATGCGAATGGTTCCAGGGCCTTCATCATTGCCACCTCCTTCATCGCCATAATAAGGAATTAAATCCATACCCATGGGCGATTTTCCTGGTTTATCTCTACGGTAATTGGCATCCATGGGTGCAACCCAATACAGTGGTTTCGTTTCTTTTTGAGCATCATTAATGGAATCAGCACTCTCTAATCCACCAGATGGTGATTTCATAAGGTTAATCATAAGCATTAAAGCAATGCCAAAAGCAAAGCCGAGAACAAGAGTTATTATTGGTTTTTTCATTATTTTATTCCTCAGACTTGTTTAAAGAAGTAGTTGATTTGGGCGATAATTTTTTGTTTATCTACAGCAATGTTTAAAGCATCGATCCGAGCGTTAAGTTCAGCAATTCGTGAGCGCACCACCTCAGCAAAGTCGCCAGTATCATTAGTGTAGGCAGAAAGTGAGGCTTCGGCTTGTTCGTTCATTTGTGGCAATAAGGTTTGTTGGTAAAGTTTTTGCCTTTCATTGAGTCGATTCAACTGTGTAATATTGGACTTGAATGATGCTAACATTTGACGCAATAAAAACAACTCTTCAGTTTCCACAGCATCGGTTTGAGCCACAGCAGCTTGTAATTGCTTGTCTTGACGGTTTTTTGTAAATAATGGCACATCAAAAGTAACGCCTAAGGTTAAAAAGTCAGGGCGATTGATACCACTTCGTGCTTCACCACGATAGCCATAACTAGCATTAACACCCCAGCCAGGCTTGTATTTTTGTTTGGCTAAATCAATGCCTTTCTCACTAACCAATCGTTTTTGTTGTAGGGCAACGATGGCAGGGTGTTTTTTAAACAATTCGAATATTTTAATGTCATCAGCGAGTGTTAAGAAGTTTGCTTTAGTTATTTTTAAATCCGGTAATTGGTTGTCAACTCGAAGATTTTGACTTATGTTCAATCCAGAAACCACGTCTAAATCTTGATAGTTCTGTAAAAAATAATCATTTATCCATCCTGAAAGATTCTGAATTGATGCATCATATTTTTGTTTAATCATCGTCAATCTATCTTCTAAACGGGTTAGTTCCAACTGTGCACGAACAATATCTTGTTGAGAGGTTCGACCCAGTGCTGATGAATAGCTTGATTCTGCCACTTCAGATAACTGCTCAAATAAGCTTCTATTCATTTCAATTAAAGCAATACTCTCTTGCGCTTTATAAGCCTCTAACCATAGTTTTGAGACTATCACTTTGACTTGTTCTGAACGGTTTAGGCGTTGAAAGGGGAAAATGTCAGATTTAATTTCTAATTGCTCACGTTTTAAATCTAAAGTATCTCCACGTGGAAACATTTGTGAAACTCCAATTTTTAACTGGGTCATGGGTTCCTGCCCAAAACTAAAGGTATCGGTAGGGAAATTAAGGAATGCCAATGACACTTTGGGATCTGCCAACTGCCCAACAGAAACACTCAAGGATTCTGTGGCTTTTTGCTGGTAACGATTTTTTATCAACCACAAATCATTGTGTTGTGCGATTGATATGGTTTTTTCTAAGCTCAGTACACTTTGAGCATTAACTGCATTTATTGACATAAGCGTCAATAATAGGATTTTCTTAAGTGACATTACTGCCTCCAATTATTTTAAATAACAAATAGTTTTCGCCTTTTTTTAGACGGTTTTATATTGTGTTAACTTAAAATTGGAGGACGATAGATAGATGTGAGGACTTGCTTACTAATCTTTTGACTAGAAACATCTATTTTTTTAGAGTTATTGTTGAAGTTTATTTCAGTGCTGGGACTGAGGTACAGTGCTATGGATAAACACATCCCTGAGGGACATTCACAGTCGCTATCACAACAATCCATCGCTTGATTTGAATCTAACATATTGGACATATCGTGAGAGGACATATCCATCATAGACATAGAATGAGAGTCCATTTGTGCAGATGAACAATTTAATAAAGGGGCAGAAACCACCTGACCGACAAACATCAGTAGTACTAATATAATTAAATTTTTATGGTTTTGCATTTTCATTTGTATCTATGATAACATTTAATACTATTAGTTCAACTTTATTGACAAGATTTTATTTGTTGAGCATATTTTTTTGATTGGGAATCAACTTTTTGAGCTACTTTTAACAACCACTTCTTTTTATTGTAACTTTTTTTCAAATACCCAGCCTGCCCTTCATGATAAGCTAAGTATTGGCTATAGGCATCCCATTTAGAAATCTTTGCTTTTCTATGACTTTTGCTGGTATACCAACCAACAAAATCAATGGCATCTTTAAATTTATCTCTGTCTGCACCACTATTTCCTGTCGCTTTTATGTATTCTTTCCATGTTGCATTAAGTGCTTGGGCATAACCGTAGGCTGATGATTTTCGCTTCCATGGAATTAAACCTAGCAACTTTTTTCGCCCTGGTTTTGCATCGTAACGAAAACCAGATTCTTGTTTTAAAATTGCCATCTGAACGTGAATAGGCGTACCCCATTTATTTTGAGATTTTTTTGCATGTTTGTGCCAACGCCACTTATCATCAAAAATTGTACAAATATCATCTGGGGTAGATGGTGTTTTATGAACGCACGAAGAGATACTAATCCAAATATAGATGAGTAGTATAAACAAAATTATAGAAAATAAAAATCTGGATTTGTTTTTTATTACTCTATAACGACTCACAATAATTTACTCAAACTCATCCATTATTCAGGACCATAATAAATGCAGCCAGAGTTGCAGGTCTCACAGACCTCAATTTTTGACAAGGCAGGTAATAAGGGTTTTAGGTTCTTCCAGATCCATATACATAAATTTTCACTAGTTGGGTTTTCTAATCCTTCAATATGATTTAAGCAATTATGATCAAGCTGTTCATACAGTGGCTTAAAAACTGATTTAATGTCAGCAAAATCTGCTACCCAGCCAGTTTTTTTACCTATATTATCAGCTAAAGAAACAATAATTTTAATCGAATGACCATGCAAGCGTCCACACTTATGTCCGTCAGGCACATTTGGCAGCCAATGAGCTGACTCTACAGTAAATATTTTATAAATTTCCATTATTTTATTTTCTTAACGTATAAGACCATATTGTGGTCTATTAATTCATAGCCAAGGGATTGAGCTAGTTTAATTTGTAATTCTTCAAGTTCTTGATTGTAAAACTCTTTAACTTCGCCTGTGTCTACATCTACCATATGATCGTGATGATCACCAGTATCGAGTTCATAGATAGCTAAACCATTATCAAACTGATGCTTTTTTAACAAATCAGCTGTTTCAAACTGATTTAATACACGGTATATCGTTGCTAAACCAATTTCATTATTTGTTTTTCTAATTTGAGTAAATAAATCATCTGCGGAAAAGTGTTTTCCTGGATTTTTCTCAAAAAACTCTAATATTTGTAACCGTGGCAAAGTGACCTTTAATCCAGCATCTTTTATGTCTTGACCTTTCATTTTTTTCTCATTTAAATTATTTGACTGAAATTAACAGCTATTTAACGTGCATTATTGTATCATTCGAGCAGTTAAAAATTTAGTTATTATTATGAAATTCAACACAATTCTATTAAGCTTATTTATTGCATTCTTCACAACAGCATGTGTATATAAAACACGAGTGCAACAAGGCAATGTTTTAGTCCAAACTGATGTGGATCAAATCAAACCAGGCATGAGTAAAAGACAGGTAGTACTAATTCTTGGAACTCCTGCTATTGCTGATCCTTTCAATCAAAACAGATGGGACTATATCAACACCCTCAAAATCAAAGGAAAAATTGACAAAGTCAAACATTTAACACTTTTCTTTAAGGATAATAAACTCATTAAAACAGAAGGCAACTATTTTCCTGAAAAAAACAGCACTACAATTACTGACTAATAACTTTTACTCAAAATAGAAGTTGTTGTTATTTAATAACTCCAGCTTCTTTTTGTTTTTGCGCCCGTTTTCTTCTTACCTCTTTAGGATTTGCAATTAAATCACGGTAAATCTCCACTCTATCTCCAGCACTGACACTATCACCTAATTTTTTGACTTGATTAAAAATTCCTACATGATTTTTATTTAAATCAATTTCTTTATACTTCTTCAAGATACCAGACTTTTCAATCACCTCTTCTATTGTCAGACCTGTTTTAAATTCGATATAAAAAGGTTCTTGTTTTTTTAAGGTAGGGTAAATTATTTCAATTGTAGACATAGTTGGCTCTCTTAACAAAATCAGTAACTAGTTGTTGAGCAATAGAGCCAAAAGCTCTTTTAAATGCTCCATTAAGTATACCTGATTTAAAGTTAAATTTAAGATGTAATTCTATTTTACTGGCATCTGAAGTTAGGCTTGAAAACATCCATCGTCCTGAAAGCTTTTCAAATGGGCCTTTAACTAAACTTAATTCGATGCAATAACCTTTATCATTTTTTAAAAATTTATTTTTAGTAGTGAATTTTTGTTTAATACCAACCAAGCTAACTGTCATTCCTGCAATCATATAATCATTACTTTTTTCAATCACATGTGAATCATGACACCAATTTAAAAACTGTGGGTACTCATTAACTAAATTAACTAAATCATACATTTGTTTGGCATTGTGTCTCACAATCGCCTGTCGGTGAACTTCGTGCATACATTTGTTTAAAAAAAAGTTTATTATACAACTTTTGTCACAAACTTTAGTACAATTACGCTTATGAGTAAAAAAAAGAAAAAAACACCATCTAATGTCATTGCCGTAAATAAAAAAGCAGGCTACGAATACACTTTCCTTGAAGATTTTGAAGCAGGGTTATCCTTATTAGGATGGGAAGTCAAAAGTCTAAGGCAGGTAAAGGTTCAATTTAATGACTCTTATGTTTTCATTCGAAATGCTGAAGCTTTTTTAATAGGAACACACATCACTCCATTATTAAGCGCATCCACCCATATTGAAACGGATCCAATGCGTCCACGTAAATTATTAATGCACAAAAAAGAAATTACACACTTAATTGGTGCAATAGAACGCAAAGGCCTAACCTTAGTGCCTCGAAAACTTTACTGGAAAGCTGGCAAAATCAAACTTAAGCTATCTTTAGCAAAAGGAAAGAATATTCACGACAAAAGAATGACTGAAAAGAACCGTGATTGGAGCAGAGATAAACAAAGGTTATTGAAAGAAAACAGATAAACTGCTTTCTTTCAATGACTTAGTATCTAAGAGGTCTATAGCCAACAATCTAATGGAGTTTTTCGACCTAAAGAGTTAAGTGTTAGCACTCTGCAATCATTTGCAAAATTATCATTAATCTGAGTTGAACCTTGGGCTGTTGCCGTAATAGTATAACCATCATCGTTATTCATTGTATAAAGATAATCAGGAGAAGTCATAAAATTAACACCCTGATAACCCAAGTCATCAGCTGTTGGACTGTTGCCTGCAGCTAATGTCGATGCATACTGTAAAAAAACTGTATTGTTTTTCTCTTGCCTAGCCGATATTTGCATTAATACATTATGTGCCTCGACTCTTTTTGTTTGAATAACCTGCCGCTCATAGGTCGGTATAGCGTAAACCATAATAATTCCTATGATTGCAATAACAACCAACAACTCTACCAAAGTAAAACCTTTCTTTTTAGTTTTCATGTTTTATTCAAGCTCTTCAAAAGAAAATGGCTTTTTACCAATATAATAAATACCTTCTCTAAAGCTTTTTTTATTTGAAATTGTAAATTTTCCTACTTCAACATTATACATAATTCCTATTTTTATTTCATTAATTGGCATAGTAGATAAATCTTGCTTATAAAAAACACTGTCACCATTGAAAGGGGTAAAAGCGTAACTCCTGACCTTTTTGTTGATTTCTAAGGTTATATAAGTATTTTTGTCGCCTTGTAAATTTTTCTTAACTTCTATATCAACAATCTTTGCCTTGATAGATTTCCTAGAGACTAAGTCATCAGAAAAACCACAAATAGAAAACACTAACAACCCAATGAAAACTATACTTTTATTTAACATTCTTAACTTCTCCTAATTAATCTAGTATTATACGGCGCCAACTTTTCCTTCCCCATACTTTTGTTGGTAAAGAAATGCTTATAGAGCTATTATTGCCACTATTGCCGCCTGTTGTATCAAGGTTTAAAGTTGTAAAATTTCCACCAGGTGTAGTCAATTTATTTGCACCCAAGACCAAATCATCTATCAACAACCCATCAACTGTTCCAGATAAAAATGGTCTATTTGAGATTCTTCCACCTGTCCTTGCATCCAACATCATAACCCAACTACGTCCTCCAGGTAAACACGGGTCAAGCCCTGTAGGTATAATTGAGACCGACAATAAAGTCTTTGCTCTATTGTCTCTTCCTAGTACATTAACCATACGCTCACCTTGCTCTGGTAGTCGTGTAATCCAACTCTGATTAAAACCAACCTGATTATCTGTTGCTACTCGTAAACCCGTGCTAGGTTCGGTAACAAGTTGTTCTATAATTCTGCCATTAACTTCTGAAAGTGAATACTGAGGATAAGAATCTTTAGCATCGCGTAGTCCCATCAAAAACTGTGTAGGTGTAGTATTAACATCCCTATCTGGTGTTTCTATGTATTTGCCTGTTCCAAAAACCACAAAAACATCTGTAGTAATATCGCCTGGAGTGAACACTCTAGGTGGTGTTGTAATAGGTTGTTCATCACTGCCATCAAAAAACACTTCTGCACTTGTTGTGCCCGGACTAAATACATCTAAAGCATTAAGTTTATACACATTACCATGTAAATCTCCCGCATAAATAAAATCGGTACCCTGATCAGCATTATATGAAGTTATGCTAGGGTCAGATGGAGAATACGCAACAAAATCAGCTGCTACAGGTGGCCCCATTCCATTCGGGTTAGCTTCAGAACCTCCTTGGCCAGTCCATTTATGAAGTAATGAGCCTGTTTTTAAATCAACTGCATACATAACTGATTTATGGTTTTCACTGTTATAACCATTTGGTAAAATAGCAACCCATTTAGATTCATTTGTAGTAGGATCATACACTCTTGTAATTATTCCGCCAGAATAGGTAAAACCCATATCATCATCTTGTTCATCAGAAAACTCCCATAAAACATCTGGCTCAGTTTCAGGGTTATCTCCTAAATTAAGTGCATAAAAAAGTTTACCTCCGTGACGTAAGTTCCCTACTGCTACAGTATTCCAACTACCATTTATAAATACATCTCTCACAAAAGGAGCTGCATCAACAAATGTTTTGTGTTGATAGGCTGGGTCCAATAGCTCGGCTAAATGCTCAAAGGATGATGATGGTATAAATGCCCATAACTCATCTCCTCCATTAGCGGCATTATTTAAGCCTGAATCAAAAGCATGCAACATTCCATCATTCGCACCTGCTAATATTATACTGTTTCTATTCATGTTAGTATCTATAAACTCTTCGTAGCCATTATTACTATCGGCTGCATTTCTTTCAAGGGTTCCTGCCGGCCATATATCATCATCATAATTAGCAGATGGTGCACGGACCAACAACGGGGAAGAGTGAATAATGTCACCCAAAACAGTTCTCCTATCACGAAAAACTCCACCGTTTTGAATTTCACCAGATTGATCTCCTCTAATATAATTAACTATATCTATTATGTTTACGGTTGATAAATTACTATCAATGAAATTAGTATCAAGTAATTGACTAATCGCAGCAGAAGGCAGTGTAGAGCTTGTAAAGTCAACTTTTGTATTATCATCAGCTGTAAATATCGACCTTGAACTCGCTGTACTTGTAGCCGAAACCATTGTTCCCGTAGAAGAACATAATCCACCTGTTAATTTGCAACTTGCATCCCACTGGACAGCACCTGGCGTTCCATCAGAATTTAAGATCGAACTAGAAAGTGAGCCTGTCCAATTAGAAGTGTCAAATCCTGTTTTAAATACAAAAGAATCTAAGCCCACAACATTACCTGATACTGAACCGGCACTTGCTCTACCTTTTCTTGCGATTATATTAGATACTACTGCATTTAAAGCCGATGCTAACTCTGCTGGGTCTTTAGCACTAAAAAATTTGCCTCTACTGTTTAGAGATGCATGCCACACATCATCTATTAATCCTGGATTATTACCATCAGCTGCGGGCCAATTAATAGTTCCGTTACGTATACCAGCTAAATCATCAACTGGATCAAGTGAGCCAACCACACCTAATCCAATATTAAAGTTAACCATATGTTGCCATGTTGCAGGGTCATTTGAAGGATTCCAAAACAACTCTGGCTGCTGCCACCATTGTTCACCATTTGGCACAATAACTGTGTTACCATCGCTGTTTGTGAAGCTCTCGATATAAGGAGGTACTTGGTTTGCTAAATCATTTCTTAAGTCTCTGCTCCAGTAATCAAAAGCCTTATCTGCTAAAGTATCGTCTTCGTCGCCAGAATACATTGCTGCAGGCATCGCTTCAGGATCATAAGAATATACTAAGTTCAATCCACCAGGACCTGAGTCAAGTGTAGGTAGTGTTACTTCTTCATCATCAGCGTCTGTATCTGCACCAGCTGCACTATTCCACTCACCATCAGAAATAGCAATATGAAAGTTTTGTTGGCAAGATAGCTCAGAACCAAAATCAGCATCATAATAAGGGCTGTCTGCATCATTTGAATCACCTTGTCTAAATATCTCCCCAGCCCGTTCAGTTGCCAACCTTAGTGGCGTCCCATTCTGTGCAGGAATTGAATATAGCCAATTATAAAAATTATCACGATGACCACCAGCAAATAAGTCCATATTTTCGCCAGTTGCTACGAAGCTCAAAGCATTTAATTGTTGCCAATCTATCTTAAAATTAGGACCGAAATTAACAAAGGCATGGCTAACCGCAGATTTAGCTAATTTACCTCTAGTGTTATAATAGGTATACCAGTTGGCAAAATTTTGTCTTTCTTGAACTGTTGCAGTATTCATTCTATTTAACGTATATCGTCCTGGACCCGTTCCAGCTGCTCCATTAAGAGTTGGCGCCCCAGGTCCATTCCAAGAATAATAATACCCTTCACGCGAAGCGGGTCTTGATGCCGTTTGAAAGCTACGACCGCTGTTAGTATTGTTACCTGTTAAATAATCAGGGTAGCTAGTCCATACCATTTGATAATTATTACTTAAATTTATCAATTGACCCAAAGGTCTAAATGTATTTCCACCTAGGTAAAAACCATCAAACTGGGCAGCAGTATAGTTTGAATTTGGGAAGGAGGTTCCATCTGATCTTGTGGGAGGGCGGTAATTGAGTGCTGGATCATAATATATTTCATTATAATCAGATGAGGCAGTACTTCTTCTATTTCCAGTAAAAGCTCTACCTGACGGCATAAACCCCCACGCCATACTACCAGAATCATCAAAAGTTATAGCCAGTGCTGGAGGCACTGATTGACTCAAATATAGTGGCTCATGCTTTAGCAATAATTCTATTGCCTGCCCTTTTGACAGCATTAAAAATAAAGCTACAATCAATAGTTTATTACTGTAAGTTAATTTGCTTTTCATTTTTTTACTCCTTAATTTGCTACAGTTGCATAAATAGATTCATAGACAACGTAATAATTACCAGTTTTATCATTTGCCTTAGTTGCTAACCGATAACTTCTCAACCTTGCAGAATCTGAATTACTACTACTTCCAGAATTTCCTGCAGTGCCACCTGCCGAACCATTATCAACCTCTCCAACAGTCGCGGCAAAAACCCCACTAGCATTAAGGTTGCTACTAGTACCTGTTGCTGCGTTTGTAGTTTCATACATAACAAATCGCGGCTCGTCGCGCAAATATGGCATCAAAATACTTAAAGGGTTTGTCGAACCAGGATAAGTCATCCCCTCATTCATGTTTTTCTGCGTTGAAAAGTTATGCCACTCGTCAGAACGAGGGTCATCACCACAATATGGAGTACAAACATTTCCATTTTGTCCATTATTTCGTCTAAAAGAAGTATAAAGAAAATGCTCTACATTTATTAAAAGCGTATATGCTGCCGAATCTGCATAGTTACGGTTCATTAATCCTCCTGCCATTTTCTCTTGCAACATTGCAGACTTCATAGAGTTTACTCCTATCACTGAAATAATTAACAATAAAATTATTCCAATTGCTAAGGCAACACCACCTTGCTTGCGCCGAGTTCTAAATCTTAATTGGGTTCTTTTCATAATAGTTTTCTGCCTTTTATTAATGCATTATGTTTTTTAATGCAATTGTTGCAACAAATTCTTTTCTATGCATATTGTAGTGAGGTATTCCAGAGGGTATACTTGTGGCTGAAAATTCTCCATCTCCATACTGACTATACCTAAATTGTGGGTCACCAATACTGCTGTTATAAATTGTATTTAATAATAAATGAACTTCAACTGTTGCTACTGATCGCCACCCACAGCCGTTGTTGTTTGACATCACCCCTTGACCACCAGGAAGGGCTGCTCCATCTGCCAAGAGCTCTGGTGCAGGCCAACAGTTCAAGTTATCCAAGTCATTTTGCACTTCTCCAGCATTGATGTACATAGTATTTGCAAATCCATCTTTTACGCCATAAACTACATCAAATGCATCTACCCCCTCTATTATCGGGTTAGCAAAGCCATTAACTGAACCATATAAGGTTGGGATTGAACGACCATTTACTATATTGTTAGCCACATAATATGTGATGTTCATTAAATCTCTACGCAAATTATACGCCCTTGTTAAATAACTCATCGGAGGTGGTGGCTGTACAGTGGTAAATGCCCCTAGTCCAATTGCTGCTAAATCAAGTACCATTGGAGAGGTATCTTCACAAGACATTATTAACACTTCATTTGTCGCAGGAACAGAACCAGGTATAGGTGGAGGAGGGTTGGCTGTAGCAAAAGCCGTAAACTGCACAGTGTTTGTAGCCTGATTAATGTTTGCCACTTCCCGTCCACCACGCAAATACCTTACTGTCAATACATCTGTTCCAGCAATTCTATCGCCATCACCTGTTCCCACTGCAGGTACATTTGCACTGGCATCAGCACCTTGAGTTGATAAATCAGGTGTGCAAGTACCAGCATCATCGCACTCGTGACCAAATAACAAATAGCCAGGGTCAAAAGCAATACCACCAGGAAGGGCTTGAGTAGGTACCCCGGGAATGAAATTTAAATTTGAGCTTTGAATATTCCAAGCAATTTTAGTTGATGCTAATGCGGATGGAGGCGGAGGTAATATTGGGTTAATTATACCACCTAATATAGGGCTTTCTTCTTTTTCACCAAAACAAGAAGAATACCCAGCTTGGGATATTTGCTCTTTCATTAAAGATAAAGCATACCTGCCGTTTTCTTGAATGCGAGCTAAACCATTTTGAGTTCTACTCATTCTTTGCGAGGTATCAAAAACTGTAATTAAGCCAGTTAAAATGATTGCACCTATGAGAATAGCTATCATTAATTCAACAATAGAAAAACCTTGAGACTTATTTTGCTTACTATTTATAAATTTATTATTCATGATATTCGTATTTTATGGATTAGCAACTACAACAACTTGTTGCGTTGAAGAAGCATTGGTTTCATTTGACTCGTCCCAGGATACTGTGACAGTACACATACCCAAATAGGGTTCATCTGACAAATCACAAGCAGCTGGTGACAACATAGCAACAGATGGCACACATTGTATTGATCCTTGACCATTTGGCAGAGTCTGTATAATCATATTACTCCATTGTTGTGTGTCACGTGTTGCTACACCTGAATCACAACTACAAGGCGAGGCTGTTGTACACATGGTTGACAAGTCAACTATAGAGCCAGGATTGCCATAGTTTCCGTTGTAGGCATTTCTCCATAACTCCCACGAATTTATACGCATTGTTTCTATAATTGAATGAGCAAGGAAAACAGCTTGTGAACGCAGGTAACCATTGTGATTATTTTTTACAGATACAATCATAACTCCTGCAACACCTAGCAAACCAAATGAAAAGACCACTACTGCAATCATGGCTTCAATTAATGTAAACCCGCTTTGAGAACGTTTTTTCTGTCTGTGCTTAAATAAAGTTTTTAGCATTTAATATGTCCTATTTGACGACGCCAAACCAGATGGAGATACTGTTAAGGCTATAAAATTTGGAAAGTCAGGCGTTTTTTGAATAGTAAAACTAACCAAAGCTGAAGCACCACCTTGGCTATCATAGGTTACCCGATCAAGCCCACCGCTTTCAGTAATTGTTATATTTCCTGACACCTTTTGCTTAACTCTAACAGTTTGTGTCGTCACTGGATTAGTTGGTAAGTTTTGCAGTATCGACCAACCACCTTCCCAGTCAGAACCATTATTAGAAACAAGCAAGACTTTAGTCCCTTTATCAACGGCCAAATTTCTTGCGAAATTTAAATCTGATAGAAGATTATTAGTTTCTGTGGACAGTGTTTGTCTTTGGGCAAATTCATTATAAGCTGGCAATCCATAGGACACTAAAATTGCGGTAATAGCAAGAGTTACTAACAACTCTATCAATGTAAAGCCATGAGCATAAGGACGAATATATCTTTTACTTTTATTCATGAAAATATAAATTATTTTTATTCGTTGCGAATAATAAAACAATTTACATTTTAAGCAATTAAAAAAAACACTGTTATGATAAACGGTCACTTTAAGCAGATGAATGGTCAAAGTTGATGCAGTCTCAATTCTTTAGGCAGTGCAAACACCATACTTTCTGGCTCTCCATGCAACTCTTCTATTTCCACATTAGAGCAGTTTTTACTGATATAGCCCAAAACATCTTTAACTAATTTTTCTGGCGCCGAAGCACCTGCTGTTACTCCTATTTTACTAATGTTTTCAAGCCAATCCAAGTCAATACAATCTGCATCGTCAATTAGATAAGCCTTAACTCCTTGACGCTCGGCAAGTTCATGCAAGCGATTAGAGTTGGAGCTATTAACACTACCTACAACCAAAACAAGGTCACAATCATGAGCTAGTTTTTTCACGGCAACTTGTCGATTTTGTGTGGCATAACAAATATCATCGTGTTTAGGGCCTTGAATAGTAGGGAATTTTAATTTCAACTCTGAAATAATATCAGCAGTATCATCGAGTGAAAGTGTTGTTTGAGTCACATAAGCCAATTCTTTCTCATCACCGAGCTCAAGTTTTTGAATATCATCAACTGATTCCACAATGGTGACTGAGCCACTGCCTTTTTCACAATCCCACTGCCCTATTGTTCCTTCAACTTCTGGATGTCCTTCATGTCCAATCAAAATTAAATTAAAATCACTTTTACAATAACGCAACACTTCCATATGCACTTTTGTCACTAAAGGACAAGTGGCATCAAACACTTTTAAGCCACGTTCTTTTGCTGCTCTACGCACCTCTTGAGAGACACCGTGAGCCGAAAATATAACAATTGTGCCATCAGGAATTTCATCGAGTTCTTCGACAAAAACAGCACCTTTCTCTTTTAAATTGTTAACCACAAAGCGATTATGTACCACTTCGTGTTTGACATAAATTGGTGCTCCGAAGATTTCGATGGCGCGATTAACAATTTCAATTGCTCTATCGACACCTGCACAAAATCCACGAGGATTAGCTAGACTTATCTTCATCCTTTTCACCAAAAATCAAATCTAAAATCAAAAAGAATGCACCGAGACTTATTGCTGTATCAGCTACATTAAAAGCAGGCCAATAGTGTTCGTTATAATGTGCTTCAATAAAATCAATAACATATCCTAAAGCAAAACGATCATAAATATTGCCCAAAGCTCCACCAATAACAAAAACCAAACCAAGATTTAAAAATTTCTGCTTGGTAGTTGTTTTAGTGAGCCAAATCAGTAACCAAACGACAATAACAATTGCCACAAAACCAATTACCCAACGCTGCCAGCCAGATTGGTCTGCCAAAATACTAAATGCCATGCCTTCATTATGCATCAGTGTCCAATTCAGGTAGGTATTCACGTGAACCGCTTCGTAAATCTTTAGCGATTCGGTTGCCATTGATTTTGTCAATTGATCCAAATAGAACACAATAAAGCTAATTGGCAACCACCACAACCCAGGCTTGCCTTTTACTGATTCAATCAATGAATTAAGCATAAGCCCTTTGCTCACCATCTCCATCAACATTAACTATACATCGCCCACACAGTTCAGGGTATTTTTCATCAGTTCCTACAGATTCACGTTTGTGCCAACAGCGCGTACACTTTTCACCTTTGGCAACTTGTGCAACAATAAATACAGAACCCTTTACAAGATCACATTCCACAGCATTATCTGGTTTATCAGACAGCGGCAACAGTCTTGCCGCTGAAGTAATTAACACAAACCGCAATTCATCATTAATATCTTTTAATTGTGCATATTTTTCTTCATCAACATAGATGGTAACATCAGCATCAAGTGAGGAACCAATATCACCAGCTCCACGTAATTGCTCTAATAATTTAGTATTAGCGTTGCGAATTTCCCGAATTTCATTCCACTTTTGATCTGTCCATTGGCTATTTTCATCCACTTGAGGAATTTCATACCATTGTTCAAATAAGATATTTTTATCATTCCCTAATGTTTTCCAAATTTCATCAGCCGTATAGCTCATAATTGGCGCCATCCAGCGAATCAACGCTTGCAATATATGATGCATCGCTGTTTGTGCAGATAAACGTGCTTTAGAATCCTTTTTAGCTGTGTACAATCTATCCTTAAGTACATCTAAATAAAATGCACCCATTTCTTGCGAGCAGAATGAACCCATCTTTTGGTAAATTTGATGAAACTGATAAGTTTCATAATCTTTCTTAATTTCCTCCTGGAGTGCATAAGCTTGCCTGATTGCCCATTGATCCAGCAAAGTACATTCGTTAACATCCAATAATTGCGTACTCGCATCAAAATCACTTAAGTTGCCAATAAAGAAGCGCGAAGTGTTGCGAATACGTCGGTATCCGTCAGCAACACGTTTCATTATTTCATCTGAAATTGTTATTTCTTTAGTATAATCAGCCGATGCACACCATAGACGCAATATATCTGCTCCATAGGTATCAATGAGTTGTTTTGGTGCAATGATATTACCTAATGATTTGGACATTTTTCTGCCATTTTTATCAACCACAAAACCGTGGGTTAAGACCTGTTTATAAGGTGCTCGTCCATTTATTGCTGTACCTGTCAACAATGATGAATGAAACCAACCACGGTGTTGATCAGAACCTTCAAGATACAAATCAGCAGGCTCACGTAGATAATCTCGCGCTGTTAGTACAGCAAAGTGCGAAACACCTGAATCAAACCATACATCTAATACATCAGTAGTTTTCTCATAATCATCAAATTCACTAATCAAATCACTGGCTTTTGCATCAAACCATGCATCGATTCCATCTTTTTCTACCATTTTGGCAACGCTTTCCATGATATCAAGCGTTTTAGGGTGCAATTCACCTGTTTCTTTATGAGTAAACAAGGTAATCGGAACACCCCATGTGCGTTGTCTTGAAATACACCATTCTGGACGAGTTTCAATCATGGAATAAATACGCGACTCACCCCATTCAGGAACCCATTTTACATTACGTATTTCTCCTAAGGCATTCTTTCTTAAGCCTTTTTTATCCATACTGATGAACCATTGTGGCGTAGTTCTAAAGGCTGTCGGCGATTTATGACGCCAACAATGTGGATAAGAGTGATTAATTTCTTCGAAGTTTAACAGCACATTTTCTTCTTTTAACAATTCAACGATTGTCTTATTAGCTTTCCATATATATTGACCGCCAAAAATTGGTGTACTTTCTAAATAAACACCGTTTCCACCCATTGGATTGTAAACTTCAATACCGTATTGTTTGCCGACATTAAAATCCTCAACGCCATGGCCAGGAGCGGTATGTACTGCACCTGTTCCTGCTTCCACTGTCACATGCTCACCCAAAATTACAGGAACTTGTCTATCATGATAAAACGGATGTTGCAACTTCAAACCTTCTAACTCTTTACCTGCAAGTGTAGCTAATATTTCCGGATTTTCTATACCATATTTTGAAGCAACATCATTGACCAATTCCGCAGCTATAACCAACACATAATCTTTATGTCCTTTAACTAGTGAGTATTCCAACTCTTCATGCAAAGAAACCGCCATAGAAGCAGGCAAAGTCCATGGTGTTGTTGTCCAAATAGGGATCGCAATATTATTGCCTTGATTTTCAACACCAAATGCCGCGTAAAGTGCATCCGCATCAACGGCGGCATAAGCCACATCAATAGCTGGAGAGTTTTTATCTTGGTATTCAATTTCTGCCTCAGCCAAAGCAGAGCCACAATCAAAACACCAATTAACAGGCTTAACGCCTTTTTCTACATGACCATTTTCAACAATCTTACCCAAAGCACGAATCATATCGGCTTCGTATTTAAAGTCTTTAGTCAAATATGGGTTATCCCATTCACCAATAACACCCAATCGCTTAAATTCCGCCTTTTGAATTTCAACTTGTCTGCCTGCATATTCTCTGCATTTTTGGCGAAAGGCTTTGGCATCAATCTTTTGCCCAACTTTACCGTGTTTCTTTTCCACTTGAATCTCAATTGGCAAACCATGGCAATCCCAACCAGGCACATAAGGAGCAGAAAACCCAGACATTAACTTTGACTTAACAATAATGTCTTTTAAAATTTTGTTTAAAGCATGTCCCGTATGCAATGAGCCATTCGCATAGGGAGGACCGTCGTGTAAAATAAATTGCGGTCTATCTTTTGTTGCTTCTTGAATTTTATGGTATAAATTTTCTTCGTCGCATTTCTTCAACCACAATGGCTCTTTTTGCGCCAATCCTGCTTTCATGGAAAATTTAGTTTTGGGTAAATTTAATGTTTCTTTGTAATTATTGCTCACGCAATGGCTCCGTATTTATTTTTGTATTGTTTTTAAAAAAGTGACGCGTTTTTAACACATCATCGTTAATTTTTTGTTTTAATTCACTTAAGGAATCAAATTTTACTTCATTTCTTAATTTATGGTAAAACAAAACTTCAACATTTTGCCCATAAACTTGCTTATTGAAATCTAAAATAAAGACTTCTAAGATATCTGTCTTACCATTTACTGTAGGTCGTGTACCAATACTGGCTGCACCCAAATAAATTTTACCATTTTCAAACTTAACTTTAACACAAAATATACCATTTATCGGCGCTGCCCTATTCCTCAGTTTAATATTGATTGTTGGAAAGTCCAAAGTCCGACCTATTTGTTTGCCTTTGCTCACACGGCCAAGAATTGAAAATCGTCTTCCAAGTGTTTGTTCAACAAAATCAAACTCACTATTATCCAAGTGTTTTCGTATGAGCGAACTACTGATACGCGCATTTTCTTTTTCAACAACTGTATTAATATGTGCAACAGTGATGCCTTTTGGCTCACAGTGTTCTTTAAGCAATGCAATATCACCAACCCTATTTTTACCAAATCGAAAATCATCACCTATTATAATATGTTTGGCATTTAACCCTTTTAGTAGAATTTTTTGAATAAAATCAAGAGCAGATAATTCCGATAAGTTTTTATTAAAATTAAGTAAACAATAATTGTCTACTTTTAATGCTTCAATTAAATGGTACTTACATTTAAAAGGTGTCAATAATGGTACGTTCTCTTTACCCATAAAATATTGTGATGCTAAGGGTTGCATTGAAACCACGCATGACTCTAAATTGTGTTGCTTAGCATAATCAACAACGCGTTTAATCAAAGCCTGATGCCCCAAGTGAACGCCATCAAAATTCCCAATTGTCACAACTGTTTTATTTTGCAAGGTTTGCCGCTGAGGATAACGAATAAATTTCATCGATGCACCAACATTTGTTTAACCTTTACCTTCATTGCTACTAAAGAACAATAAAACACCAAAACTCCACTACCTATACATAAAAACAAACACCCCAATCTTCCATGCCATGTCAAGTCTGACCAGTTGCCAAACTGATTAACTAATAAATACAGCGACATTGCCATGATTATGCTTGCACTCGTAATTTTAATCACAATTTTCCATGCAATAACGCCTTTGGGTAAAACACCTGCTTTGCGCAAACCCCGATAAAGCATAACTGTTTGCATCCAACCCGATAGCGCACTGGCTAATGCCAAACCCACATACAAAGCATAAAAGTCTAAATACCAAAGAATACCAACAAAAATTAAATTGAATCCCATATTCGAAAACATGGCAATTATGCCTATTTTCACGGGTGTTTTAGTGTCTTTGCGAGAGTAATAAGCTGGCAATAAAATTTTATTGATGATAAATGCAGGCAGTGCCAACATATATGCCATCACGCCAATACTTACCATTTGTGTTTTATCTGGCGTAAACTTACCATATTCAAACAAAGCAACAACCACTTGCTCTGCTAAAACAGCCAAACCAATTGCGGCAGGAATAGCAATTAAAAAACCTAAATTTAATGCCCAACGCATGGTTTTGACGAACTCCTCCTTATCTTCTTTAGCAAATTGCCGTGATAAAGTCGGCAATATAACTGTAGAAATCGCAATAGCGAAAATTCCTAATGGAAATTCAAGCAACCTTTCAGAAAGGTATAAATACGAAACACTACCAGCAACCAACCAAGTCGCAATGATGGTATCAAGCAAAACATTAATTTGCGCGACAGATGATCCAAACAATGTTGGAATCATTAGCTTCATGACTTTTTTAACCTTTTCATCCCTAAAACCAAACTTAAATTTAGGAAACAACCCTAACTTTAACAAAGCTGGCACTTGAACGACTAATTGCACTATGCCAGCTATTAGCACACCAATAGCCAGAGATTTTTCAGGTATTTCAAAATTATCCCGAAGAAACAGCACACTTAGTATTAATGACACATTTAATAAGATTGGTGTCGCTGCAGGCAAAGCGAATTTTTTATGAGAATTTAAAATTCCTCCCGCAAAAGCCACCATGACAATAAAAGGAAAGTAAAATAAGGTGTAACGCAACCAACTGACAGCTTCTTTAAAAACCTCAGGGTCTGATGTCTTCCAGGAAGGGGCTGTTAACCACAAAACTTGTGGTGCAAAAATCTCCAATAACATCCAAACAACAAGAACTATTGAAATTAACGTTCCTGCGACACTATCAATGAATTCTTTTAATAACTCTTTCGACTCTGTTGCTTTTATATCATTCAAAACAGGTACAAAAGCCATAGAAAAAGAACCTTCGGCAAACAATCTGCGCATGAAGTTTGGAATTTTAAATGCCACAAGAAAAGCATCCGTCAATACTGTCACACCAAAGAATATCACCATCACTTGGTCACGCACAAATCCACTAATGCGTGAAGCAAAAGTAAACAAACTAACAACAGCAGTAGATTTAAACAAACTCATTAAAATAGGACAAATTAAAAGAAGGGTAATTTTATTGATAAACATGTATAATTCATATGAATTATTAAAAATATCACTTTTTTGAGCTAAAATCAGGTGATATTGCTCAATTAAAGCATTTTGATAGCCAAATTATTGACTACAATGAGCTAAATCGTGATAATACGCGCCTAAAATTTTTAACCAAAACAAATTATTGGAGAAACAAATTGGCTAATTCAGCACAAGCAAAAAAACGCGTAAGACAATCAGCAAAACGACGTGTACATAATATGAGCCTTCGTTCAAATGCAAGAACACACATTAAAAATGTTGTTAATGCTATTGAAGCAGGTGACAAAAAAAATGCACAAGAACTTTACGCAAAAATGATTCCTGTTGTTGACAGTGTTGCAAACAAAGGCATCTTCCACAAAAACAAAGTGGCAAGACATAAAAGTCGCCTTAACAGTAAAATCAAAGCAATGTCATAACGTTGTTTCATTAATTGATATTACTATGAAGGAGCTTAAATTTATTAGCTCCTTTTTTCATAACCCACCCCAATTAATCAAAATAAATCATTATATTTTGTGAAAAAAGCGGACTTTCACTCAAAAAGACAGTTATTTTTAAGTTTTAAGACGCTGTTCACATAAATTTAACAAAAATTGTCTATAATGAATCACATAATTTTATTCATGTGAACAAGATATCATAATATGTTAGCTCAAGAAAAAATAAGTTCAAACCAAATAACGGTTGGTATGTATATACATAAGCTCGATCGTCCATGGGTAGAAACTCCTTTTGCTTTTCAGGGCTTTTATGTTCGAACCAAACATGAAATTCAAGAATTACAAAGATTTTGTAGTCATGTATTTATAGATTGTGAAAAAGGTGTTCAACCCTATAAAGAATCAGAAATCAGCAAACCATCACCTCTTTTAGTTGCTGAAAAATTACAGAAAAAAACCAAACCTTCTTATGTTGTTGCTGCTGACTTAAAAAAGATTGTATTCAATATTGGTCGTTACGAAAAAAGTACAAAACCTTTTAAGAAGGAAATCAATAACGCAAAAATTCTCTTTGCAGACTTATCTCACTCAATTGAACAAATCAGCTTCAATTTAAGAGTCGGAAAAAGCCTCAATATTTCGGAAACTAAATCACACGCTAAATCAGTTGTTTCCAGTGTTATTAAAAACCCAAATACAATGATTTGGTTAAGTCGATTAAAGAACCAAGGTGACTATACTTACAACCATTCACTTCGCTCAAGTATACTTGCTATTGTTTTTGGTCGATATTTAGGCTTAAATGAAGGCGAGCTTATTTCATTAGCCACAGGTGTTTTACTTGCAGATATCGGCAAAACAAAAATACAAAGAACTCTACTCAACTCAAGCAGGAAGCTAACTAACTCCGAAAAGATAATTATGAAGAGCCATGTAGAGCTTGGAGTGGAAATGCTTGCAACAGATAAAAATGTAGATCACTCTACTCTAGTTATTGTAGAAACACACCATGAAAGAATTAATGGCAGCGGCTATCCTTATGGTTTAGTTGGTGCAGAAATACCTTTCTTTGGTCAAATTGCGGGATTAGTTGATGTTTTTGATGCCATTACAAGTAAAAAACCTTACGGCAAACAAATAACATCTGCCCAAGCCATGGATTGGTTATACAGTCAAAAAGACAAACTATTTTCTAGCAAGATTATTGGTGACTTTATTCAAGCAATAGGCTTATATCCTGCAGGAACAATAGTCGAATTAACAGATAACTCTGTCGCTCTAGTTGTTTCTCACAACCCTGATAAGAGACTAAGACCTGAAGTTTTCTTAATAAAAGATGGCAAGGGAAATAACTTAAGTGCCACAAAAACTATTGATTTATCCAAAAGGTCATTTTTATCTAAGGTTGATAGACCAATGGTAAAAAAAGCATTACTACCTGAAGCCATCAACTTAACTCAAGAAAAGTTATCGACGGCACTAAGACAAAGCGCTCAGGTTCGTAAAGTTCTTTTTGGTTAATTTACAAACCACTCTTCACAAAGTGTAGATTTGATTGATATAATAAGGTAACTTATTTTTGTCTTAATCATATTCTATGAAAAACTACCTTCACTTACTCGAACACCTTTTAGAATCAGGAACAGTCAAAACCGACCGCACTGGAACAGGAACAAAAAGCATCTTTGGACACCAAATGCGTTTTGATTTATCTAAAGGCTTCCCTCTCATAACCACAAAAAAATGTCACCTAAAATCAATCATCCACGAACTATTATGGTTTATTGCTGGTGACACTAATATAAAGTACCTCAATGATAATGGTGTAAGAATTTGGAATGAATGGGCAGATGAAAATGGTGATTTAGGCCCTGTTTACGGGCATCAATGGCGTTCATGGCCTACAGCCAATGGCAAATCCATTGATCAAATCCAAAATATTGTTAATCAAATTAAAAACACACCCGATTCACGCCGAATAATCGTCAGTGCTTGGAATATCGGTGAGGTTGAAAACATGGCATTACCGCCTTGTCATTGCTTATTCCAGTTTTATGTAGCTGACAACAAACTTTCTTGTCAACTCTACCAACGCAGTGCAGATGTATTTCTCGGTGTTCCATTCAATATTGCATCTTATGCCCTATTTACCATGATGATGGCACAAGTCTGTGATTTAGAACTCGGTGATTTCGTACATACATTTGGTGATACTCACCTGTATTCAAACCACCTAGAACAAGCTGAATTGCAAATTACGCGAGAACCCTACGAGTTGCCACAAATGAAAATCAATCCAGATATAAAAAGTATATTTGACTTCAGTATTGGTGATTTTGAATTAATCAACTACCAAGCTCATCCACACATTAAAGCAAAGGTTGCTGTGTAAATGATAAAAAAGAAACTCACTTTCATCTTAGCCATGGATGAAAACAATTTGATTGGAAGCAACAATGATTTGCCTTGGCGATTACCAGCTGATTTAAAATACTTTAAAGAAAAAACTCTTAATAAAACCATTTTAATGGGGCGTAAAACCTGTGAGTCCTTGCCTTTTGTTTTACCAAAAAGAAGAAATGTAGTTTTGACAAGAAACATCAACTTCTCAAGACAAGATTTTGAAACTATTCATAAACTTGAAAGCATTAATGACTTAGATGATGAAACAATGGTTATCGGTGGCGCAATGATTTACAGAATTTTAATGCCGCACGCCAACAAACTTTTTATCACCAAAGTCCACCACCAATTTAAAGGGGATACCCATTTTGAATGGAATACAAAGGACTGGAAATTAACTGACAGAATTGACAATCAAGCCGATGAAAACAACAAATACGATTATAGCTTTTTAACTTATGTGCTTAACAATTAATTAGAGATGAACCGTATACATTTTTTAAAGCTGGATAAATGTAGAATGTCACACGAGTCAATATTAACTCTGCGGCATAATACTGTAATTTAGGCTGAATTTAAAAGACTGTTATTTCACATTAGCAAATTTGGCAAATCAGATAAATCATTTTAGTGAAAAGGCAAAAAATTAACTGAGAAATTAATTCTCATATATTCTATAATATCACACTAGAAAAGTAACATTAAAATACAATTTAATAATACCATTTTTTACTAACAAATTCCTGGAGAATATAAGAGTGACAACAGTAGCATCTTTTAGTGTTGAATACATTCAATACTTATCACCAAATGGGACACTGACAGGAGAGACTATTCCTCCTATCGCAAAGGATTTTGAAACCATCAAATCATTATATAAAACCATGGTCATGACACGCGTTTTTGATGCCAAAGCCATATCCTTACAACGCACTGGTAAATTAGGAACCTATGCTTCATCTTTAGGTCACGAAGCCGTTCATGTTGGCATTGGCTCTGCCATGAAATATGAAGATGTCTTCGCTCCAGCTTATCGTGAATACGGCGTGCAATTTATCCGTGGAGTCAAAATGTCCGAAGTTTTACTCTATTGGGGTGGTGATGAACGTGGCAGCAACTTTTCTGGTCCTCCTCATGATTTTGCCTGGTGTGTTCCAATAGCCACACAAAACACTCATGCAGCGGGAGCCGCTCTTTCATTTAAGCTTCGTAAGCAACCACGGTGTACTGTATCGGTTATTGGTGATGGCGGTAGCTCTAAAGGAGATTTCTTAGAGGCTATTAATGCAGCCAGCGCCTTTAAATTGCCGATGGTATTTGTCATTATCAACAATGGTTGGGCAATTTCTGTGCCTCGCGAGAAACAATCCAGTGGCGAAACTTTAGCGCAAAAAGGTATCGCAGGTGGCTTACCAAGTCTTCAGGTGGATGGCAATGATTTATTAGCTGTACACCATGAGGTTAAAAAAGCTTTAGAACGAGCTCGAAATGGTGAGGGTGCTACTGTAATAGAAGCCATTACCTACCGACTTGGTGATCATACCACAGCTGATGATGCCAGTCGTTACCGTCCAGATGAAGAAGTGGAGAATGCGAAACGTTTTGAGCCAGTTTTACGTTTAAGACAATACCTAATGGACAATAATCAATGGAGTGTTCAACAAGAAAACAAATTAATGGAAGATTGTGCTATTAAAGTCGAAGCTGCTGTCAAAGAATACCAAAGTGCTTCAAAACTTCCAGTATCAGACATGTTTGATTATATGTTTGCTGAATTACCCCATGATTTACAAGAACAACGTGCTTTTGCACTCGCATTAGAAGAGGAGAATTCATAATGGCCAATATAGCAATGGTAGAAGCCGTTTCCTTAGCTTTATCTCATGAACTAGAACACGACAAAGATGTTGTTATTTTAGGAGAAGATGTCGGTATCAATGGTGGTGTGTTTAGAGCCACTTCAGGACTCGCACAAAAATTTGGTGAAAATCGCGTTATTGATACACCTCTTGCTGAGGCAATGATTGCTGGCATGACTGTCGGCTTAGCAACCCAAGGAATGAAACCTGTCGCCGAAGCACAGTTTTTAGGTTTCATCTTTCCAATGTTTGAACAAATTGTATGTCATGCTGCACGTATGCGTAATCGTACTCGAGGCCGTTTAACCTGTCCATTAGTCATCCGCGCACCTTTTGGTGGTGGTATTCATGCCCCTGAACACCATTCTGAGAGCATTGAATCCATGTTTGCTCACACACCTGGTATCCGTGTGGTTATACCATCGTCTCCTTCTCGCGCTTATGGTTTATTACTTGCCGCTATTCGCGATCCAGATCCAGTTTTATTTTTAGAGCCTAAACGCATTTATCGTTTGGTCAAAGAAGAAGTTGTTAATGATGGTGAAGAACTCCCCTTAGACATGTGCTTTGAATTACGCGAAGGTAACGATATTACCTTAGTGACTTGGGGTTCAATGGTTAAAGAAACACTTGAAGCTGCCGATGCACTTGCCAAACAAGACATTTCTGCTGAAGTTATTGATGTCGCAACTGTCAGTCCAATTGACCATGATACTATTGCAGAATCTGTCAAAAAGACTGGACGCTGTGTTATTATTCAAGAAGCGCCAAAACATTGCAGTGTCGGCTCAGAAATTGCAGCAACACTGGCAGAAAACAGTTTATATTCTCTTATGGCTCCTGTAAAACGCGTTGCGGGTTACGATGTAATTATGCCATTATTTAAATTAGAAAAGAAATATATGCCAACGGTAGGTCGAATACTTAAGGCAGTAAACGAAGTGATGGAGGTATCATGAAATTATTTAAATTACCGGATTTAGGCGAAGGTTTACCCGATGCAGAAATAGTCGAATGGCATGTCAAAGAAGGTGATGTTGTTAAAGAAGACCAACCCATGGTCTCAATGGAAACAGCCAAAGCCGTTGTCGATGTTCCCTGCCCTTACTCAGGAACTATTACAAAGTTACATGGACAACCCGGTGATGTAATAGATACAGGTGCAGTATTAGTTGAATTTGATGGTGAAACTCAAGCGGCACAAGCTACGGCAGTATCAAATGATTCTCCAATACAATTACAAAACGACATAGAAGACTTGATTGACGAATTAGACAACAACCTACCATTAAATGAGATGCCTGAGCAACACTACCCACCATCAAAAGCAGAACTTGCCAATGAAGATGACAGTGGTACTGTCGTTGGCGAAATGGAATCAAGCAATAGAGTTGTCAGTGACATTTCTAGCATTGGAAATATAAAAATTGCTCCAGCTGTTAAAGCATTAGCTAAAAAACTTAAAGTTAATTTGAATGATGTCATTGCCACAGGTGTTGGCGGTGTCATTCGCCCAAGTGATATAAAACTAACCCATCAGATGCAATCACAGTCACCACAGACGGCAGCAACTAAAGAAATTCATCCTCCAATTCCAGAACCGCAACAAGCTCAGGTAGTACAACCTAGTGTTGTGGTACATAAACCCAAAGCACCCGATCCAGTTGCCACTAAAACGGTTACGGACCAATGGCAGCAAGTTAAAGGCACTCGTCGTGCTATGGCACGAATCATGGCTGATGCCCATGCTAAGATTGTACCGACAACCTTAATGGATGATGCTGACATTCACAAATGGCAAGTTGGTGAAGACATTACCGCTCGATTAATTCGTTCATTAGTCAAAGGTGTTGAGGCAGAACCCGCTCTAAATGCATGGTTTGATGGAGATAAACTGGCAAAACGCAATATATCACACGTTGATGTAGGTATTGCTGTTGACACCCCTGATGGCTTATTCGTACCAACGATGCGTAATTGTGACCAACGGGATGCAGTACAAGTACGCCAAGGCATGAATAAAATTAAAGAACAAATCAAGACGCGTAGTATACCGCCAGAAGACATGAAAGATTTTACAATCATGTTATCAAATTTTGGAATATTTGCAGGACGTTATGCGACTCCTGTTATCACACCGCCATGTGTAGCAATTATGGCAGCGGGAAAACTACTTAATGAAGTCGTTCCCGTTCTTGGTGGATTTGAAGTGCACCGTATGATTCCTTTATCTCTGACTTTTGATCACCGTGCTGTCACAGGTGGAGAAGCCGCTCGATTTTTAGCAGCTGTAATAAAAGACTTGAATAAAAGTAGATGACCCATAAATAGATGTGTGTTGAATAACTTCAACACACAGCTAACTTATAAATAGAGAAAAAAAACCAATGAAAATTCAAAACAATCACGTCGTAAGCGTAAAATATGTTTTAACAGACAACGACAACAACATCATCGACAAATCTGAAGATGGTAAATTTAGCTTTTTAATTGGAAAAGGCAATATCATTCCTGGATTAGAAAATGCATTAATTGACAAGGCGCAAGGCGATGTTTTTGACGTACAAATCGAACCAAAAGACGCTTATGGTGAATACAATAAAGCCTTAATTCATAAAGTACCCCGCACACAATTTCCACCCGATATGGACATTGAAGCTGGTATGCAGTTCCAAGGTCAAACACCCGAAGGTCAAATGACTGTAGTTAAGGTAAAGGAAGTGGCGGGTAATGATGTTATGGTTGACAACAATCATCCTCTAGCTGGAGTTCAATTAAATTTTGCCGTTGAAGTCACAGGCGTTCGTGAAGCTTCTAAAACTGAACTAGAACACGGGCACGTTCATGATGGAAATGAACACCACGGTTAACTTAACAACTATAAATGGGTGAAAGTCTCTCTCCATAGAATCGACTAAGTAGCCTTATATGATGACAAGGGCTACAATTACGATGCCAATGGCTGCTTATAAAAGGCGTAAAATTATAGTAAACATAAAGACCTTTGCATAATTTTAGGGCATTAAGAAAAATAATGGGAGAATATAAACCAAAGTAAAAACGAGCCAAACAGCCTACTATTTGCAGGTTTTTTTAATGCACTGTGGAGTTTTTTGTAACTTTTTTACTCGTTCCACGAGTTATTCAAGGGTCTAAGGTATAATTTAGAAACTTAACCGGGGTTTGCGAAGATGTCTATCAAAATACTATTTGGCTTGTTTCTTCTATTTTTTGCAATCATTACACCAGCCCAAACAACAACCGAAACACTACAAACCTATTCAACAATAAAATCTATTGGCATAGAGTGGAATATTGCTGGCGACACCAATCATAATGCTCAATGCCTGGTTCAATATCGCGTTAATGGCACTAGCACTTGGCTGGATGCACAACCGCTTTTTAGAGTGGATTTTCAAAGCTATGATATGCTTGCAGGAAGTATTTTATTTCTCAATGAAAATACGGAGTACCAAATTAAACTAGAATTTTCTGACCTAGATGGTGGCAACGAAACTAGAATAGAAACAATTTCTACAAAACCCGTGCCAATATTACCTACTAATGGTAACACTTATCATGTAATTACTGGTACAGGTGGAGGAGATGGTTCGCAAGCAAACCCGTTTCAAGGCATAACTACAGCACAAAATATCGCACAGGCTGGGGATGTTTTTTTATTACACGCAGGAGACTATGGCACCAATGGTCAAGTGCTGTTTGCACAAGCAGGAGAAGAGAATAATCATATAGTTTGGAAATCCGCAGGAGATGGAGATGTGATTTTTAATCAGGTACGCATAGAGGCAGATTATATTTGGTTAGAAGAGCTAAACTTTATTTATGCAGATGGTAATGATTACGGGCTTAGAACTTCCAATGCACCATTGGGAGTGGTAATTACAAAAAACAACTTTAACAATTGTCACTACTGTATTTACTTAAATAATGGTGGCGAAAATTGGTATATCACCGACAATATTATTATTGGAGATAATGACCCCAATGATGGCTCCAATTTTTCAGGAGAAGGAATAGAATTGGCACGAACCTCAGGGCATACTGTTGCTTACAATAAAATTTCATGGGTTGCGGATGGTATTTCGTACCCACGCAATAATGTTGATATTTATGGCAATGATATATTTGCCACATCTGATGATGGCATTGAAGCTGACTATGGCCACAACAATATTCGTATTTGGGGCAATCGTATTTCAAACCCAAACAACAACGGCATATCTTTTCAACCAATGAATGGTGCTCCGTGGTATGTTTTATACAACCAAGTAGCAGCACCTGGCGAAGGTGTGTTAAAACTAAGAGACAGAACCGATAGAGTGCTATTGGCACACAACACATTGGTTGCTTGGAGCGGACCAATTGGCTCAGGTTCTGGTCTTATGCAAAGTTTTCAGTCGCACAATAATTTATGGATTTCTATGCAAGATAGGTATATTTGGGAAACAAATGGCGGAAATATACACTGGCGAACAAATTGGAGCCATGATGGCTATGACTGGGGAAATTACCCGTTTGCTTTTAAATGGCAAGGAGCTAGACTTGCAACAATTTTAGATTTTCAGAACTTTACAGGGCAAGGCGTGAACTCTATCCAAATAGATAAAAATACTTGTTTTGAGACTTTCAATATCCCCAATCCTCCACCAGCTATGATTGAATTTCAACACATGACCTTAAACGCCAGCTGTAACGCTGTTGATGCGGGTATGTCATTAGCGAATATAAATGATGAATTTTCAGGCTCTGCTGCAGATTTAGGTGCGTATGAACTTAATCAACAATTACCTCAATATGGCCCAAGAACAGCAACCAAATTAGACTTACTTTTCGCAAATTCTTTTGAATAATAAAAAGCTTTTAGGCGATACTCAAAATTGGTGGACTGGGGCAGGTTTATCAATGAATAATTTTTTTAGATATGAGATTGTGGTACTTTTATTTCCGTGATTTTTGTACTTTAGATTGTATTAGAAGTTTTCAAGGTCAATTTGAGTTTATGTATTAACCTAATCCCGATATAGAAAAGTCAAAACAAGCTAGAAGCCTTGGTGTATAATGGTTTTACGACAAATCAAATACCACCCAAAGGGTGAAACCAAGGCTTATGAACATATTACCACACAACCTATCAACAACGCATGAACTTTTAACATCCAGAGGCGGATTGCTTGCAATCGCCACCTTAATGCAGAAACTAAAACTTACAAACCTAATCGACAAACATTTTGCATTGCCTAAAAGTAACCGAGGTTTCAAGCCATCAGTATTTATCAACTCATTGGTACTAATGCAACACGAAGGCGGCATACGTTTAGATGATTTGAAGTACATTAAAAACGATAAAGGCATAACAAAATTACTGGGTTTGAAAAATATCCCAACGCCAGGTACTGTTGGTGACTGGTTACGCACAATGAGAGTCTCTGGAGTCAATGCAACATCATTAATCAATAGAGAATTATGTCGTATTGCACTCAAAGAAACCAAAGGTATCACCCTAGATATAGATGCATCGGAAATCATAAGCAATAAAAAAGAAGCTAA
>Ga0256834_1000324_pt1 | contig 35086 bp, 41 predicted proteins | sample 4281140metaG_FD_190536 | JGI IMG/M metagenome (GOLD analysis project Ga0256834, IMG submission 190536) | Hydrothermal vent microbial communities from East Pacific Rise, Pacific Ocean - 4281-140 | ecosystem: Environmental > Aquatic > Marine > Hydrothermal vents | place: Pacific Ocean: East...
CTTTATTATATTAAATGTTTCTTAATTTTAAGATTTAGAGTTATAAGTAGAATAATATTTAATTGTTAGTGGTGAGAAATTAACGAGATTTTAATTGGATTTACCTAGTTTTATATCTCTATTAATTCAATTTCCTCTTCACGAATATAACAGATGTAAGCATTTACATCTACTTCTGTAATTTTTAACATAGCATTTTTATAATGAAGTACCTGAGCCACATGTTCACTTTGCCTAGTTTGAGAACTTTTATAGTCTATTATCACATAACGATTTTCTTGTTTCACAAGTAGGTCTAACTGTTTTAATTCGCCTTTATATGAGATGGATTGCTCTTTGTATAATGTTCCTACTGTAAGCTCTAAAAATGGCTTATATTCCAATAATAATTGAACTCTTTTTTTGATTTTCTCACATAACTCTTCATCTAAAAATAGTTCAAATCTGTTTTTCATTGCCCAGTAAGCATCTTCAATATGTTTTATATCAAACTCTTCGATGATTTCAAGCATATAGTGAAGAGCTAAACCAAATTGTATAGCTTCAAAATTATCTTTGGAGCTTTTTTCTACTTTTAGTTTTTCTTCTTGTAATCCATATTTTATTTTCTCATATTCTAAGTGTGGAATTTTTTGTATGAATTTTTGACTTTTATCTGCTTTGATTTCGCCATTTTCACCAAGTGGAAGTTCGCCTAAAATATCAAAAGAAGATTTTTCATCATTTTTGCAAATTATAAGAGACTCTTTAGCTCTTGTAAAAGCAACATAGAGTAGATTTAAACTATCTTCGTGAGTTAATTTCTCTTCAGCTTCTAATGCCTTTTTATACTTATTGTCAAAATAGGCTCTATTTTTTAATCTTACATGAATATTTTTAAGTTCGATATCGTTATATTCAAAAATCAAAGATGAACTATTTGCACTTTTTCTCTTAAATCTATCTGCAACTACTACATGAGTAAATTCTAAACCTTTTGATTTATGTATGGTCAAGATTTTAATTCCTTCATCTTTCTTTGAAGGGGCTTCGATGTTAAGCTCTTCTGATTCAAAAAGAAAAGACTCTATATCTATATATCCAGAAATAATCTCTATAAATTTTAACAAAGCAGGGTCATCATTATAGAGTTCAAAATGTTCAATTATATCTTTTACTTGGTTTAATAAATTAAAATTTTTATTAAATTTCTTTATATCTAGCTTTGCTTCAAAACTCTCACCGATAATTGCTAAAAAGTTTGCACGGTAAAGTCTGTCATCAAAATATAGATATTTTAAAAGTTCTATGATGGCTGAAACTGCTGGACTATTTATAAGTTTTGAAGTTGTTTGCGTTGTAATCTTTAAATTTTTATCTCTTTCTAGTAATCCCTCTTCAATTATGTATGCATCGCTATTTGTATAAGTTAATATCGCTATATCATCTGCTTTTATTCCTCTTTCTTGCAGTAAAAAGATATTTTCTACCAAATCTTCAAGCAAATTTTCGCTTGAGCTTATTTTTACATACCCTTTTGGTTTACCTTCTAGATGTAATTGATTTTGATAGTTTGGGATAAGATTGCAAAAAGTTTTATTTACAAAAGTGACGATATTTTCATAACTTCTATAATTTGTTGTTAGAGCTTTTAATGTTACGGCATATGATTTTTGAGTATGATGAAAAAGCTCTTTTGCTCCTCCTCGAAATCTATAAATTGATTGTTTGATATCTCCAACATAAAAGAGTGTTTTAAAATCTTTTGTGCCGATACCTGCATTTATTTCATCTAAAATTGGCTCTAAAATTTTATATTGTATGACATTTGTATCTTGAAATTCATCTATCAAGATATGGTCTATCTTTGCATCTAGTCTAAAATAGAGAAAATCACTATCAATATTTTCACGAAGAAGTTCAAATACACTATTTGTTACATCATTAAAACTTAGTTGATTGTCTGCGATATTTTGAGCCCTTTTGCTCTCTTTGTAGATTTGATAAAGTTCTAAATAACTGTTTTTAAGATATGCATCTTTTCTTAAAAAATATATTTTTAACTGTTCCTTTAACTCACCCAAAAGTTCATCAGCACGGGGGGTAAAACATTTTTTAAAATAGTGATACTCTAAAGTATCTTTTAAAATCCAACTTCTATTTAAAAGTTCATCTATGGATTTAACACAAATTGCTTTTTTAGCTGCAGATGAGAGTCCATCACAAGAGAGAAAAAGCTCTTCGAGCATCTTGGCAGTTTTTAATATCTCTTTTTCATTATCAGTGATATTTTCTAAAGTAGAAATATTTTTTAATTCGCCATCTTTTGCATAAAGGTTTTCTAAAAATTCAAATATATTACCAAGTTTTTTACTCTCAATAGCTGCAAATTTTATAAGCTCATTGTACTTGTCTTTTTTCTTAACTCTTCTTAAAAAGTTTTCTATAAATTTTTCTTCATCAGCTTTCTCTTCTATCTTGAAATCAGGCATTAGAGCAAGATTTAGTGAAAATTTACGAAGAATTTGTGAAAAAAATTTATCTATTGTTGAAACTCTAAGTTCACTCTGTAAGTATGATTGGTAAATATCTTGTCGTTTTGATAATATCTCTTTTTCGCTAAGATTTACAGTTTTACATATCTCTTGTAGTTCAGCTTTCCTGTTTGTGTTATCTAACTCTTTTAAGACTTTACCGATTCTCTCTTTCATCTCATTTGCAGCTTTATTTGTAAAAGTTAGAGCTAAAATAGAACTAGGTTTTCCACCAAGATACAGAAGTGAAATATATCGTATGACTAATGCAAAAGTTTTTCCACTCCCAGCACTCGCTTCATATGCTAAGTTTTTGCAAAAATCCATCAAAGTAGCCTATTACAGATTTTGATATATGGGCAAAAAATACATTTTTTCATATCATCTGTCATCGTAAAGTTATGCTCTTTTTCATTCAACTGTTCTAATTTTTTATATAAAAGATCTAACTTTTGATCAAAAAAATCTTCTGAAATAAGTTTTCCACTATTTAAATCATAAAAATAACTCTCTTTAACCTCTGCACCCTTGGATGCTAAAAGATGATAAAACTGTAGTTGAAAATTGGTTGATTTGTCAATTGATTTTTTACTTGTCATTGGAATTTTCCCACTTTTATAATCTATAACTTCAAGATAGCCATCTTTTTCATCAACTCTATCTATCACTCCTGTAAGTGTAAAAGTATCAATTTTTAAATTAAAACTCTTTTCAATATATTTTATTTTATATCCATCATTTGCTCTTTTTATCTCCTCTTTTATAAAAGGTTCTAAATTTTTAAGCCATAAATCTACCAAAAAGCGTAAACTTTGTGATTGTTCACTCTCTTTGTATAGATATGATTGTATTTCAAATCTTAATTCATCTTCATTGAGGTAAATGCTATTTTTTTCATAAGCATATTTTAGGGCATTGTGTAAGAGTATGCCTATTATTTTATCGCTATTGTCATCTTTTGGGATTTCTACCTCTGGGAGTTTTTTTATGTATTTAAAATAGTACATTCTTTTGCAATCAAGAAAAGTTTTAAGTGCTGTTGAAGAGAGTTTTATCTTTGTAAAATCCCATGAGTGTATTAATTCACTCTGTTCGTAATGAGGTTTTGTTTTGTGTGAATTAAATAAGATAGATTCTAATGGAGCTAATGTGTTGATATTCTTTTTGATTTGAAGTTCATCTAGAAATCTTGATGGTTGGTTCTTCTCATTTTCAATGTAGCAAATTGAGAGATATTTTGCACTTTCAAAAACTCTTTTATAATAATATTTTTGTAAATTCTCTCTATCATTTGTGGTTGGCAGGGATGCAAGAACTCTTAACTCACTTGATAAGAAGAGATCTTTACTGCTACTTTTTGGTACAACTCCTTCATTAAAATCAACTACAATTACTCCTTCATATGAAACCCCACGAGTCTCTAGTATTTCAAGTACAGTAACTTTTCCACCTCTTATATCATCAAGTGTTCTAGTTGCTAATCTATTCAAAAATAGATGAAAAATTTTATGAAAAGGTTGGTTTTCTAAGCTTTTAAAAAGTTTTGAAAATATATAAAGCTCTTCTGTGAAAATTTGTGTCTCTTCCTCTTCATCATCATCAGGTACATTTATAAATGATAAAAATATAATATTTAGTTCATTTGATGATAATTTTTTATTCCAATTTTTCTGTTCTTTGTCTAATTTTTCTACATCAATATATAATCGCTTTAATCTATACCTATTTTCAAAACTTTTTTCATTGTAATAGTCATATTTTGCTAATAGTTTTTGATAAGTTTTAGTTTTTGTATATGAGAATCCCATAGCAAAATTGTAGTTGTTTTCATCATCAAAAAGATCTAACAGTTTGGCAAAGTTAGCATTTGGCAATATTATTGCAATATTTTGCGGGGCAATTCCTAGTTTATAATAGTCATAAACTCTTTTTTTAACATAAGCAACTTGTAAAATTTCACTTTTTAATGGTTTTGTATCAATGTTTATACTTTGATTCGTTTGTTTGTTTGAAGATTCAATAGATTTAGTTGATAGGTTGATAATATAACTCTTTCCTATATTTAACTCTATGCCCAATGTTTGAAACTTTTCTATCATTTTTTTGTTAAATTCATTTACGAAAATATATATTTTTAGTGGTACTATTTTTGCTATTTCATTAAAAAGTTTAAATTCAAAATTGTTTAGATAACCTTCTAGATGCAACTCTATCTCTTCAAAAGATTTTATATATGCAGAGTTTATTTTATAATGAGAGGGCAGGGTAATTTTGTCAACAAGGTTTTTTTCATCTAAGAGTTGTTTGTACTTTGTAAGAAGAGTCTTTAGTATCTCTATGTGTTCAAAATATGATGCATAAGTATCATAAAGTTCAAGCTCCTCTATCTCTATCAATTCGACAGATAACTCATCAAAAAAACTAAAAAGAAATTTGGAGTTTTTTAAAAAGGCAAAAAACTCTCTTTGTATATGAAGATTTTTGAAAGTTTCAAAAGAAGAAGCTTCGTTTAAAAGTAGGGTTCTTCTATCTTGATCAATAAATTGACGATTTTTTACAACAATTGCTTTTTTTTCAAATTCGCCTATCGTTGTTATTTTTGGGATTAAACCATCAAGCAGTAGCTCTTTTTGAGCTCTTGTTCTTGCGGCTCTTGAAGTTGGGTATATAACCAACTTCTTAGTTTGTAGCATTTACCTCAATTTTATTAAAGGCTATTAAATCATCTATGACAATACGAGATTGTATTTGCCATCTACCTAAATCTTTTATATCAAAAGGTTCAAATTTATACACACCATCTTCAGTTTGAGTTGGAACCAATTTTTTATCACTTACAGATGTAAGAGGTCTTGTTATTAGTATATCAACTTTTGCACTATTTATAGAGTTGTTTTCTTTATCTGTAATTTTAAGTTTGATACTATTTTCTCCAATAATAAAAGCTTCATCTTTAAAATAGACATTATATTTTTTATCAAACTTTTGTTGTGTAGCTATTATCTCATTGATATTCATATCAACATCTCTGTAATCTGCAAAATATGACTTATCATCATGCACGGGCATAGACTGAGCGACGGCAACTGTCCATACACACATGCCTGCTATTATCATTATTGATATCGTTATGCCTATGGGCCATACTATTGGGTTTATTTTCATTAAGTTGTTCCCTTTTTAAAATATTTAAGTCTTATATAGCGAATTACAAAATAAATTATAATAAGATAGAAAAACAATCTAAATATATCTATTGTTGTCTTAGTTTCACTACCTATACTAGAATCTAGTTTGGTATTGTAAGATTCTGCTAACATGTCTGTTAAATCGCTATAGCCATTTAAAAAAGCTGCTGCTGTTGGATCTGATTTAGATTTTTGTATTGATATGATTTTTGAAAAAGTTCCACCCCAAGGACTAAATAGAGAATTCTCATCAAATTTATCTTTTATATCATCTGAAGTAAAAAGTTTGTTTATGCCAACAGTTGTTCTATCAATATATTTTTGTGAAAATATCCATAATATATATGGATTCTTCAGCTCTTTTAAATATCTATTTTTTATTTCCAAGAATTCTTCTTGTGTCAAATGTTTTTTAACAACTAAAACAGTTGAAATACCTGTTTTTTGATATAACTCATTGCCTATCTCTTGAAGCTTATTTAAAGCTTTTTCTTCAATTAAGCCTTCACCATCGTAAGAATAACCTGCTTGTAGAGAAGTTACAAATATTAGTGAGGATATCAAAGTAGCAAATATAGCTACTTTGAAATTTTGTAATACTATCACAAATTAACCTACATAAAGAAAGGCACCAGGAGTGGTGACAATCCAAGCTGTGACTGCTGCCATAGCAAGCATCCCTAAACCAATTGCATAAAATAACGCATCTGCCATAATATAATCCTTATCTATTTACCCGATTATTGGCATTATCCACACTTATTGCTTCAATGCTAGTCGGGTTTTCTATCTCATAATAATTTGTTGCATTTGCTTTTTGTACAGCAACTGCCTGCATAACTAAAAAAGCCAAAATTGCAAGTAGCAACACGGTAGCAATAATGCCACCTAAAAGACCATTTAGGTTAAAACACATTCTTCTTGTAGTATTTTCAGCCATTTTTTCTCCTTATTTTTCGCCAAGCGATAGAATATAATGACCAACAGCTTCTTTTTGAATGTCAGTTAATCTTCCATCATTAAATTTAGGCATTGCACCTAAAGCACCATCTTTACCACGATTCAACACATCTGTAACAAAAGTAGTAGTTCCATATGTTGCAAGATTAGGAGATTGACCTCCTTGTCCTTTACCGTCTTCACCATGACAACTTGTACATGCACTAAAAGAAGCAGGTCTTTCGCCTTTTAAGCCTCCAGCAACATAAGCGGAAATTGCTTTAGCATCATCGCCACTAGCCAAACCACCAGGCATTTCACCCATAGGGTATCCTAAGCCTTTTGAGCCATTATTGATAACATCAAGTACACCTGAAGCTGTACCCCATCTATCAAATCCTGCTGCTTTACCATCAATTCCATCACCAGCAATTCCATGACACGGAGCACATTGGACTAGGTATACACCTTCACCCATACCCATTAAAGTCTCTTTATCAGGGTTATTCCATTTACTTTGGAATGCTGCATTGTGTGCAGCCACTTCTTCATTGTATTGACCAATTTGTGAAAATGCTTTGACTGGATATCCTGCAAGAATATACCACAACGACCAAATTATTAATACAAAAAAGCTTAATCCCCATCCTACAGGTATCGGATTTTTATACTCTCCTATACCATCCCAGTTTTCGTCAGCTAAATCACCACTGCTTCTATCATTTTTTATTTGATTTATATATTTACCAACAACAACTACTGATATCACAATAATAAGCAGAGCACCAAGTAGCCCAAGTTGATGAACATCATCAGTTGCTAGGTTGAATTTTTCAAACATGCTTTGTTTCTCCTTTATTTTTCTTTTTATCCCAAGGGGAGATAGTTTCTAATGGAGTAGAAGTGACTTTATCATCGAGTGCAATATTTGCATACTTTTCATAGTCTCTTGTACCTTTTTTCTCACTATTGTAAAGATGGTAAATATACCCATAGAGCATAAAAACACAAAAACCGGTAGCAAGAATATATCCATATGCTTGTAATGCTTCTAAAGTTTCAAGACTAATATCCATCAGATTCTCCTTTTATTTTAAACTATTTAAATATGCAATAAGTGCAACAATTTCTGGAATTTGACCATTTGCTACTGCATCTTTAACTGCTTGATTTTTCATACCTGCTGTAATTAACTTAGCATCTTCAAGTGCTTTTGCACGAGAATCATCAAGTGAACCAAGTTGAGGCATGTCTGGTTTGTCATAAGGAGTATTAAATATATCCCTTACTGTAACAGCCTCAGCATAAGCAGTATCGATACCTGCAATATTTGTAAACATATGTTTATATGCTGGCATAATAGAACCAGGAACTACTGAGATAGGATCCCACATATGGTTTTCATGCCAATCTGTTGTTCTATAATTACCAACTCTCATAAGATCTGGACCTGTTCTTTTAGAACCCCAAAGAAAAGGTCTATCATATGCATATTCACCACTTAAGCTATAAGCTCCATATCTATCTGTTTCAGATTTAAATGGACGAATTAACTGTGAGTGGCATGCATTACAACTATCTTTGATATATACATGTCGACCCGCTAGCTCTAAAACCGTGTAAGGTTTTGTACCAACAACTGGTTGTGAACTCTTTGCAAAATTTGGTAATATCATAACAATACCCGCAAATGCTATTGTAACAAACACCATTACTGTAAAAAAGAATGGATTTTTTTCTAACCAATGAAACATAATTTATCCCTCCTTAAGCCATAGGTGTAGCATTTTGAGGTTCTTTCTCAAGTACTCTACCAGCTTTAAATGTCATGTAAATATTGTATGCCCACATAAAGACACCAATTAAATATAATAATCCACCAACTCCTCTAATCGTATAGTAAGGGTGAAGTACTGTTACTGTATCTATAAATGAGTAAGCAAGATTACCATATTGGTCAGTTGCTCTCCACATCATACCTTGTGTGATACCCGCAATCCACATACTTGAGAAATATAGAACTATACCTACTGTTTGAATCCAAAATTGTGATTCCATAAGTTTTTTACTATAAATTTCTCTTCCAGACATTCTTGGTGTCATATGGAAAAGTGCAGCTATTATCATAAATCCAACCCAGCCTAAAGTTCCATCGTGAACATGTCCTGGAATCCAATCTGTAAAGTGAGCCAATGCATTAACTGATTTGATAGCTTGAATTGGTCCTTCTAATGTTGAGAACATGTAGAAAGTAGAAGCCATAATCATAAATTTAATCAATGGATTTGTTTGAAGTTGACCCCACTCACCTTTCATTGTAAGTAGCATATTGATAGCACTACCCCATGAAGGAAGAATAAGTACAACTGAGAAAACTGATCCCATAGTTTGAACCCAATCAGGAACTGTTGAGTATATAAGGTGATGTCCACCAGCCCAAAGATAAACAAACATTAATCCCCAAAATGAAAGAAGTGAAAGTTTATATGAGTAAACAGGTTGACCTGACTCTTTAGGTAAAAAGTAATAAATCATTGCAACAATAGGTGTTGTAAATACAAATGCAACTGCATTGTGACCATACCACCATTGAACCATTGCATCATTGGTTCCTGCATACATAGATACAGAGTGCCACCAATTGCCTATACCACCCGAAGCAAAATATGTTGGAATAGCCATGTTGTTAAATAGATATAACATTGCAACTGCAACATAAAATGCTATCATATACCACATTGAGATATAGAGATGTTTTTCTCTTCTTATTCCTATCATGCCAAAAAGACCGATACCAAATATTAGCCATACAACAACTATTGCAATATCAATAGGCCACTCAAACTCTGCATACTCTTTTGAGGTAGTAATACCCATTAAAAGTGTAACAACAACCGCTGCAACTCCCACTATATAAAGCCAAAAGTGTAGTTTACCCATAAACATCAAAAATGGTGATTCAGCCATAGAAACTTTTAAGATTCTTTGTCCAAAATAGTACCAAGCTGCCCAAATACCACTCAATGTAAAACCAAAAGCAACTGCATCTGTGTGCAAAGGTCTTAGCCTACTAAAAGTACCGTATTCCCCAAGTAGATAGTTAAGATCAGGAAATGCTAACTGAAACGCTAACAAAACACCAATTGTCATACCTACAATACCCAACACAATAGCTGAAACGGTAAACATCTTAGCAACTGTGTAGTCATATTCTAATGCATTGTGTGATTGCATTAAAACCTCCTTATGAATTTTAGAATGTCACGCAAATATCACATGATGGTGTTATTATATATATTTATTTTACAAAGGAAGCTGAAAATGTGAAAATATTGTGAAAATTCTTTAAAATTTCTTCAATATTCTTGTTAATCTAGTACAAATTTAAAGCCTAAGTAGGCTGAACTGTTGTAGCTTAAATCTATTTTTTTATAGTTTGTATCGATACTTCTATATCCTAAATAGAGATTAACATTATCAATTATACTCATATCCACTTCTATTCTATATTCTGTGTAAGATGAGGCATCTTGAAAGGTTAATGGGCTTGGTGCATATGCAAATTTAAATCCAAGATGACTTTTTGGTAAATCTCCTAGATACATTCTAGCTTTTGCTCCCACCATAATAGGTATTGCTACAAAGCTATCGTTTTTATAATCACTAAATATTGTTCTTAGACCTATAGCAAATGATATGTTTTGATAATTTGTTGGAGCATTTTCAACAAAAAATCCCAATCCAAAAAGAGTCTCATCTGAATTTATAAAATTTCCATTTATATAAAAATTTCTAAAAGTAGGGTCATCATTTGCAAAAGCGAGAGTTGATCTACCCTCTACCTCTAAATCATTAGGATTTATATTTAATCCTAAACTTGCTTTGTCTATAGCAAAAATATTTAAGTTTATTAGTAATAGTAAAAGTGCAATTTTTTTCATTTATTGTTATCTCCTAAATGTCAAGGTCTATTTTTGAGTTTAAGATAATCTTCATTATAATCTCATCATGAAAACCTTAGTTTTAGCTCTATTTTTAACATTAAATATATTTGCACAAACCTTGCATCTGTCTATATCATCAAGTCCTTCAAAGCTTAACCCTCTTATCTCTACAGATAGTGCTAGTTCTCAGATTGGTGGTTGGATATTTTCATCACTTTTAACTTACGATAAAGATGGAAAGATAAAAAGCTTGTTGGCTAAAAATTATAAATTTGTAGATGAAACAACATTAATTTTTTATCTTAGAGAGGATGTCAAGTGGAGTGATGGTGCTCCTTTTACTGCTGATGATGTACTTTTTACATATGAACTTATTCACTCTCCAAAAATCTTTACACCATATACAAATCAGTTTCGTTATGTTAAAAGTGTGAATATTATTGATAAATATATAGTTGAAGTTAAATATAAAGAGTCATATTTTAAGGCTTTAGAGACTTGGATGATGGATATTGTACCAAAACATATCCTTCAAAATGAGAAAGAGATTATGACAAGCAGTTTTAACCAAAAGCCTATAGGTACTGGAAAATATACAATTAATGGTTTTGAAGTTTCAAAAGATATTATATTGGAAGCTAATAAAGGTTATTTTGAAAAAGAGCCAAAAATTAAGAAAATTGTATATCATTTTATGCCAGATCCCGCCACTGAGTTTTTGATGCTTAAATCTGGTAAACTTGATGTTGGTTCCCTATCTCCTTTACAGCATAAGAGACAACTTGATGAAGCTTTTAAAAAGAGATTTGAGTTTTTTGAAAAAATTTCAAACTCTTATACCTATCTTGGTTTTAACCATAAAAATCCAAAGTTTCAAAATCCAAAAGTAAGAGAAGCTATATCATTAGCAATTGATAGACAAGAGATAGTTGATATACTGTTTTTTGGACATGGTCAGATTTGTAATGGTCCATTTATGCCTGGTACTTTTGCTTATGATGAGAATGTAACTTCTCCCAAACAAAATATAGAAAAAGCAAAAGCACTTTTAAGAGAGCTAGGATTTGATGAAAATAATCCTTTAGAGTTTGAGATAGTAACAAATTCCAATAATCAAACAAGAGTCTATGCTACACAAATTATGCAACATCAGTTAAGAAAAGCTGGAATAAAAGTAAAATTAAAAACTATGGAGTGGCAAGCTTTTTTAAATACAGTTGTCATGCCAAGAAACTTTGAGAGTGTAGTCCTTGGTTGGTCGCTTGGACTTATGCCTGATGCTTATAGTATTTGGCATAGTGAAGGAAGTAAAAAGGGTGGGTTCAATTTTGTATCATATAAAAATGATACAGTTGATAGGCTTATAAAAGAGGCTGAAAAAACTGTAGATAGAGAAAAATTAGGAGTCATCTATAAAGAGATTTATAGAACAATAGTTGGGGATAATCCTTATTTATTTTTGTATATACCAAACACTATCACAGTTGTAAATAGAGATATAAAAAATGTATCACAGTCGATTATAGGTGTTATGCATAATGTGATTGATTGGATTAAACCATGAGAGAGACGGTTATACTTTTTGATCTTGATGGCACATTGCTTGATTCTACTGAAGCTATACTTTTATGTTTTGAAGATTCTTATGAAGATTTTGGACTTCAAGCACCTGAACGAAAAAGAATTAAAGCACTTATTGGACACACACTTGATTTTATGTATGAGCATTTAGGCGTGGAAAAAGATATGGTTTGTGATTTTGTGGATAGATATAAGTTTCACTATAGAAAGAGATCAAAACTTATGACAAAGTTTCTGCCAAGAGCAAAAGAGGCAATTATTGAAGCTTCAAAATTTGCAAGACTTGGAGTTGTGACAACAAAAACTGGAAGCTATTCAATAGAACTTTTAAAACATATGAAAGTTATGGATTATTTTGAAATATTGGTAGGAAGAGAAGATGTTGTAAATCCTAAACCGCATCCAGAACCAATTTTAAAGGCGTTACACCTGATGAGTGTTACTAATTGTAGCAATGTTTGGATGATAGGTGATACTTCTCTTGATATGGTAAGTGGAAGAGAAGCAGGTGTTGAAACTGTGGGTGTTTGCTGTGGTTATGGAACAATAAATCAGTTAAAAAAATCTACTAAAGTGATACAAAATGATACATATTCAGCTGTAAGCTATATAAAAAATATAACTAAAGCCTAAGTTAAGTGATAATAATCTAAAATTATGCAACTAAATTTTTAAAATTTAATTATAAGGGGATTTAATGGTTGAAATAAGATGGCATAGTCGTGCCGGACAAGGTGCTGTAACAGGTGCGAAGGGTCTTGGGGATGTTATTTCTACGACGGGAAAACAGGTTCAGGCTTTTGCTCTTTATGGGTCTGCTAAAAGAGGTGCGTCTATGACAGCTTATAATAGAATAGCCGATGAACAGGTTATAAACCATGCTAAATTTATGCATCCTGATTATGTATTTGTTATTGATCCAGCACTTGCATATAGCGATAACATAACAGAAAATGCAACTGATGATACAAAGTTTATTATCACTACACATTTATCGAAAGATGAGCTAATAAAAGAGATTCCAGAACTACAAGGCAAAGAAGATAGAGTTTTTGTAGTTGATTGTGTTCAAATTTCTCTAGACACAATTGGAAGATCAATGCCAAATACACCAATGTTAGGTGCTTTTGTAAAAGTTTCTAGTATGTTTGAATTAGATTATTTTAAAGAGAAGATGCAAAAAGTTTTATCTAAATTTCCACCAAGAATTATCGAAGCAAATATGCAAGCAATCGATCGTGCGTTTAATGAAGTAAAATAGAAAGGTTTATTTAATGAGACAGAGTGAAAATCCAAAGTTTTTGGGGACAGAAGAGCGTTTAGGGTGGGATGAGGTGAGTCAAGCTACTCTTTTACACTCATTTAATGGTGAAGTGGAAAATGCTTCATTTTTGAAACAAGAAGAGAGAGATTATGCAGTGACAAACTCTTATACAGCAAGTGTTGCTGATTGGAGAATTATCAAGCCAATATATAATAGAGACATATGTATTGATTGTCAATTTTGCTGGGTATTTTGTCCAGACACTTCTATTATATCAAGAGATAAAATAATGATAGGTATTGATTTTGACCATTGTAAGGGATGTGGTATATGCGTTGAGGTGTGTCCGACAAATCCAAAATCACTTTTGATGTTTGATGAGCGTAAAGAAATTGAAGAAGCGTTAGAAGAGTGGCCTGCGAAAAAAACAGATAGTGAGGAAGAATAATGGTAGAAAAGATGGATTTACAAGAAGTTGAAGTATGGGATGGGAACTTTGCTGCAGCACAAGCTTTAAGACAAGCACAGGTTGATGTTGTTGCAGCATATCCTATTACTCCGTCAACACCAATTGTTGAAGGTTATGCAAAATTTTTAGCAGATGGTTATGTTGAAGGTGAATTTGTTATGGTTGAGAGTGAACATGCTGCTATGAGTGGTTGTATTGGTGCAGCGGCGTCTGGTGGACGAGTTGCTACTGCTACAAGTTCGCAAGGTTTTGCTTTGATGGCAGAAGTTCTTTATCAAGCATCTGGGATGAGACTACCAATTGTATTAACAGTTGTAAATAGAGCGTTGGCTTCGCCTTTAAATGTTCGTGGTGATCACTCAGATATGTATCTTGGACGAGATTCTGGGTGGATACAAATGGACGCATTTAATGCTCAAGAAGCTTATGACCTAACACTTATGGCATTTAAAATTGGTGAAAATCATTCTGTAAGACTTCCTGTAATGGTTCATCAAGATGGATTTATCACATCTCATACTGCACAAAATATTAATCCTATGACGGATGATGATGCTTATGCATTTGTTGGTAAATTTGAGCCAGTAAGTGAAATGTTAGATTTTTCTCAGCCTGTAACTTATGGTGCTCAAACTGAAGAAGATTGGCATTATGAGCATAAAGCAAAACAACATAAAGCAATATTAGATTCTCGTCCTTTTGTTGATAAAGTTTTTGAAGAGTTTAAAAAGAAAACTGGTAGAGAGTACAAAAGAGTTGAAACTTATATGATGGAAGATGCAGAAGTTGCTGTTATCGCTCTTGGAACTACCGTTGAGACGGCAAGACTAGTTGCTAAGATTATGAGAGAAGAAGAGGGAATAAAAGCTGGTGTTGTAGCTCCTAGAGTTTTTAGACCATTTCCTTTTGATAATGTTAGAGATACATTTAAAAATGTAAAAGCTATTGGATGCATGGATAGAAGTAGCCCTGGTGGAGCACTTGGTGCACTTTTTAATGAAGTGAGTGCGGCTATTTATACAGGCGATAATAAACCGATTATTACAAATTATATTTATGGTTTGGGTGGTAGAGATTTGACAGTTGAATCCCTTAAAGAAATTTATAGAGAGTTGGCTTTAAATGCAAAAAGCGGTAAGCAAAATGGAAAAATACAGCAGTTTATTGGATTAAGAGGTCCAAAACTAGAGTATTTTGAATAGGAATTGGGGAAAAACAATGAGTAGTACTATTAAAAAGATTAAAAACTTAAAAGAGTTATCAACTGCAAATGATAGATTTGAAGGAGCACATCTATTGTGTCCTGGTTGTGCACATTCAATCATCGTAAGAGAACTTATGAATTGCACAGATGATAACTTAGTTATCTCTTCAAACACAGGATGTTTAGAGGTTTCAACTGCTGTTTATCCATATACGTCATGGGATACTTCATGGATACATATTGGATTTGAAAATGCTGCAACTTCAATTACTGGTGCAGAAGCTATGCATAAAGCAAGAAAGAGAAAAGGGACACTCAAAGACCCAGATGCTCCTGTAAAGTTTGTAGCATTTGGTGGAGATGGATCAACTTATGATATTGGTTTTCAATTCTTAAGTGGTGCAGTTGAAAGAGGTCATGATTTTACATATATTTGTCTTGATAATGAAGTATATGCAAATACAGGTGGACAAAGAAGTTCAGCAACACCAATTGGCTCAAGTACAACAACAAGCCCAGCTGGTCGAATCAGTTATGGCGAAAAAAAGATGAAAAAGGATTTAGTAGCAATAATGGCGGCTCACGGTGCACCATATGTTGCTCAAATGTCTCCAAATAAATGGAAAGATATGCTTAAAAAGATGCAAACTGCTTTAGCAACTGAAGGTCCAGTTTATTTAAATGCGATTTCAGCGTGTACAACAGAGTGGAAATTTGATCCAAAAGATACTATTGCTGTTTCTGATTTAGCAACAGATTCTTTGGTATTTCCTTTATATGAAATCATCAATGGAACTGAGTTAAATATAACTTATCGTCCTAAAAATGTAGTTCCTGTAAAAGATTATTTAGGAGTTCAAGGGAGATTTAAACATCTATTTAGACCTGAATTTGCTCATATCTTAGAAGAGTGGCAAAAAAATGTTGATGCTCAATGGGAGTATTTACAAAGAAGAGAAGAGGCTAGAGTATAGCAAAAATAAGAGGAGATTTTCTCCTCTTGATCTATCATAAATCATGAAACAATCAATTGCATATCAAGGTGTTGAAGGTGCCTACTCAGAACAAGCATGTAAAAATGCCTATCCTCATTTAAAAACAATTGCATGTGACACTTTTTTTGAAGCCATGTGGCTTGTTGAGCAGGGGGATGTAGATATCGCAATGATTCCTTTGGAAAATTCGACTGCTGGAAGAGTAGAAGAGATATATAGGCTCATACCTAAAATGGCACTTCATGTTATAGGTGAACATTATGAGAGTGTATCACATTGTCTGCTAGGAGTAAAAGGCTCAACTCTAAAAGATATTAAATATGTTGCATCACATCCTCAGGCTCTTGCACAATGTCATAATAATATTTTAAAATTATCACTTTGTGCAGAAGCAAAACTAGATACTGCAGGAGCTGCAAAAGAGGTAGCTGTAATTGGTGATAAAACTAAAGCCGCAATTGCTTCAAAATTAGTAGCTGATATCTATGAACTTGAGATTTTAAAAGAAGATTTTGAAGACATAAAAGGTAATGTAACTCGTTTTTTTGTCTTGAGTACTAAAAAATATATACCGCCATTTAAGCTTGATAAATCTTATATTACATCATTAATTTTTCAAGTTAGAGATATTCCTTCATCTCTTTACAAAGCATTGGGTGGGTTTGCAACAAATGGTGTAAATTTATTAAAAATTGAGAGTTATATGGGTACAAAGGCACTTCAAGGCAGTCAATTTCATATAGATATAGATGGGCATATTGAATCCAAACCATTAAGACTTGCTCTTGAAGAGTTAGCATTTTTTGCTGAAGATGTTAGAATGCTAGGAACTTACGAAAAACATAGACTTCATTAAAATTTAATTAATTTTATTTAATAATGGTATAATTTAATTACTTTAATTAAAACAAGGAAAATATAATGTTTTTTAAAAACAAAAAACAAGATAATGTACCAGAAGCAACCCCTGTGAGAGTTTCATCATTTTTAACAAGAAGCAGTAAGTTTGAAGGAAATATTACAACTAATGATAATGTAGAGATAGGTGGCGAATTTATTGGTAATATTGATTGCAAAAAAGAGGTTATCCTCAGTGAATTTGGCTCAATATTAGGGGATATAAAAGCTGAAAAAGTCTCTAGCAATGGTAAAATAGCTGGAAAGGTTGTATGTAGCTCATTTGAAGGAGATCAAAAATCTTTTACAAAAGATAAAATTGAAGCTAAAAATATTAGTATGACTGGGATATTTGAAGGTGTTATAGAATGCGAGAAATTATCTATAAAAGAGAGTGGAAATATCAAAGCAACTGTCCAATCAAAAAGTATTGATATATCAGGAAAAATTGAAGGCGATATTGCATGTGAAACTTTATCAACCACGATGCATGCAAATGTTAAAGGGAAACTTTTTGTAAATAAGCTATTAAATAATGGTGGAACGATTGATGGATTTATAGGAAAATATCAAGAAATTTTAATCGATGAAAAAGAGATTATAAAAGAAGATTCTAAAATTTCTAAAAATGTGAAAACTGTAAAAGAGAAAGAGTTATTGCCAAGCTAATGTGAAAGTGGTGAGGACACCATGTCCTCACAAAATTTTAAGAGACTTTCTCTTTTACTTCATTGTTTGACTTTACTATCTCTCCGCTACCGTGAATAACTTGTGGTATGCATGAAGTACAGATATGTACATCTTCTCCTAAGCAAACTGCTTTTATGAAAACAGTTTTATTTGTGGCAGTTGAATCTACCATGCAAACATTGCAATATTGTTTATCGTTTAATTCCATTTTTTATCCTTATAATTTTGGTAGTAAAGTTTATCGAAATAAGTTTATTTATAGATTGATTTAGCTCAATTTTTGATACAATGTAAAAAAATTAAGGATTTTAGATGCCAATGTTAGATAGTTTTATGGTAGATCATACAAAGATGAAAGCACCTGCAACAAGGGTTGCGAAAAAGATGACAACACCAAGTGGAGATATTATAACTGTATTTGATTTGAGATTTTATGCACCAAATAGAGATATCATGAGTGAAAAAGGTACTCATACGCTAGAGCATCTTTTTGCTGGTTTTATCAGAGAACATTTAAATAGTAAAGATGTTGAGATTATAGATGTCTCGCCTATGGGATGCAGAACTGGTTTTTATATGAGTTTGCTTGGTGAGCCTGATGAGATGAGAGTTTCACAAGCTTGGAAAGAGGCGATGAAGGATGTATTAAAAGTTGAAAATCAAGATGATATCCCTGAGTTAAATGTATATCAATGTGGTACTTGTAAGATGCATTCGTTAAAAGAGGCCAAGGAGATAGCAGAAGATATATTATCTCATGATATTGGTGTGATGAGTAATGAAGAGTTAAAACTTGATGAGAGCTTACTTAAAAATGCTTCATGTTAACAAATAAAATAATAAGAGAGCGAGACCTAAAGCACATATGGCATCCTTGTTCTCAAATGAAAGATTATGAGACACTCCCGTTTATACCAATAAAATCAGCCAAAGGTGAATATCTTTATGATTTTGATGGCAATCAATATCTAGATGCGATTAGTAGCTGGTGGGTTAATATATTTGGTCACTCAAATTCTTATATAAACGAAAAAATAAAAGAGCAACTAGAGACATTGGAGCATATAATTTTTGCAGGATTTACACATGAGAGTGCTGTAAAATTGGCTGAGAGATTGGTGAAACTTACACCTCCAAAATTAGAAAAAGTCTTTTTTGCTGATAATGGTTCAAGTGCCATAGAGATAGCACTAAAAATGAGTTTCCAATATTATAAAAATAAAGGTGAAGTGAGAAATGTTTTCATCTCATTGGAAAACAGTTATCATGGGGAAACTTTAGGTGCTTTAGCTGTTGGTGATGTATCACTTTATAAAGAGATTTATAATGAAATTTTGATAAAAACTTTCCAAGCTTTATCTCCTGCTTTAGTAGGTGAAGAAGATGCTTTAGCATCGATGGAAAACCTTTTTAAAGAGCATGAGGGGAAAATTGCTTCTGTAGTTATCGAGCCATTGGTTCAGTGTGCTGGTGGAATGGCTATGTATGATGCTAGTTATATCACAAAACTTAGAGCTTTGTGTGATAAATATGGAGTATTTTTAATTGCAGATGAAATTGCAGTAGGATTTGGAAGAACAGGAACAATGTTTGCCTGTGAGAGTGCAAATGTTACGCCCGATTTTATGTGCCTTTCAAAAGGCATTACAGGTGGTTATTTGCCACTGTCTTGTGTTCTTACTACTGATGATATATATCAAGCATTTTATTGTGATTATAATGAAGGAAAATCGTTTCTTGATTCTCACAGTTATACGGGTAATGCTCTAGCATGTGCTGCTGCAAATGCAACTCTTGATATATTTGAAAATGAAAGTATTATTGAGAAAAATAGATCAAAAATAGAATTTTTAAGTTGTGAGCTTAAAAAATTTAAAGAGCTTGAAAATGTAAAAGAGGTTAGACAAAGAGGTATGATTGCGGCGGTTGAGCTTAAGGGGTATAATCCAGAGCAGAGAATTGGGCTTGAAATTTATAAATATGCACTGAAAAATGAAGTACTTTTACGACCGCTAGGAAATGTAGTCTATTTTATGCCAGCATATACTATAAGTGATGAACAGATGCGTCTTATGACAGATGTTGCATATAGAGGGATTAAGAGACTTTTTTAATTAGCTCTTTTAACTCTTCTATATCCTTTTTGGTCGCAAGACCAAGCTCATCAACAATTGTTTTAATTTTGTTTTTGAGTTCACTCTCTATTTCATCTTTTTGCTGACTTGCTTTTGCCATAGTTTCTGTAGCAGTTGCTTTTATATCATCTTTTGACTCTTCACCTTTTTTAAGGATATCGTCAAACTGATCAGAAAAACGATCTTTTAAGAGAAGTGCTCCACCAAGGAGTGTGTATAAAAACTCCTTAGATTTGTCATCATTCATGAAGCCTCTTTGTCCACATAGCAAAATTTATATCCTCGTCTTCGTATCGTTTCGATACACTTAATGCCAAGGTTTTTATCTAATTTTTGTCTAATTGCGTTTATAGAAGTTTCGACAACATTTGGAGTTATAAACTCAGGCTCTTCCCAGATAGCATTTAAAAGTCTATCTTTTGAGATAACTTGGTTTTTGTGTTCTGCTAAGTAAACTAAAATATCAAAAGGTTTACCTTTTATCTCTATTTCTTTATCACTATAAGATGTTTTTTCTTCACCTATATCGATTGTTAGTTTACCAATTTTTATACGGTTATCTATTGTTCTTCTTAGCTTTGCTTCAACTCTTGCTGAAATGATATCCGTATCAAACGGCTCTTTGATGAAATCATCAGCACCAGTTTTTAAGAATGATATCTCAGTTTCCTTATCATTGATGATAGATAAAATTACCAAAGGAACTTTTAAATCCTTAGATATTTTTGTAATAAATTTCTTCGTCTTGTTATATTCAAGGTCGTAGTCAAGCAAAATCAAGTCATAGTTTCTAAATCGCAAAAAGTTAGAACTGTCATCTATATCATAAGAATCATCCACGATAACTCTTAAACTTAAAGCGATTTGTCTTGATAATTCCTCATCGACACCTACTGATAATATTCTCATATAAATCCTCTTACCAAATTATTTCTTAAAGTTAAAAGGTAAAATAGCACAATATTATTTAAATGTCAATTTAATATAAAGTTTAATATATAAAGTCAACAATTTTTGAGGAGGATGCAACCTCTTTTATATAGCTTACAATCTCCAAATGATAGGGGTGTAAAGCATAAATATTTAAGTCCTCTTTGCTTTTAAAATCAGTTAAAAGTGCGATGTCATAGGCTCTCTCTTCCTCTGCAAAGTTATTGCCTACTTCTATTTTTTGAAGAGGTTCAATCTTGCCTTGCATCGTTAAAAGTTTTTGTTTAACTTTTTCTTTATTTTCAAAAGAATTATCGATTAGTTTAAAAAATACAATATGTTTTACCATAAAAGCTCCATTTCTTGAAATTGCTAAAATTTATAATGATATCATTATAATGAGTATATGATAAAAAATAAAACAATTTTAATAACAAATGATGATGGATATGATAGTGATGGTTTAAAAGCTCTTATAAAAGCAGCAAAAACTTTAGCACGAGTTATAGTTGTAGCTCCTGCAACTGAAAAGTCAGCTTGTGCTCATAGTCTTACTTTGACAAGACCTATGAGATTTATAGAAGTTGATGATGATTTTTATAAGCTTGATGATGGAACTCCAACTGATTGTATATTTTTGGCATTAAATGCCTATTTTGATGAAAACAATAAACCTGATTTGATTTTGAGTGGAATTAACAGAGGCTCAAATATGGGTGAAGATATCACATATAGTGGAACTGTCGCTGGAGCTATGGAGGGTGTACTTTTTGGTGTCCCTTCTATCGCAATTTCTCAAGTTTGCAAAGATAAGTGTCAAAATATTTTTGATTATGGATATGATTTGGCAATTGAAGTTGTGATTGATTTAGCAAAGAGAGTTCTTGAAGGCTCTTTTCCTTTGGGAGATAGAAAATTGTTAAATGTCAATATCCCTCCTATAAAAAAATCAGAGTTTAAAGGTTATAAAATCACCAAAGCAGGATATAGACTTTATGCAAATAGTGCACATTTACATAGAAATCCAAGAGGCGAAGAGTACTATTGGATTGGGCTTCCTGCTTTGGAATATAGAGTGAGTGAAGATGAACAGATGTGTGATTTATCTGCAATTGAGCAAGGGTTTGTATCTATAACGCCAGTGCATCTAGACCTTACTTCTTACAGTGATATCAAAATCTTGGAGGATTGGATATGAGATTTGCGAGGAGTAGGATACTTTTTGGTGATGACTTTTCAAAGCTTCAAGATGCAAAAGTTCTTCTTTTAGGTGTTGGGGGAATTGGTGGTTTTTGTTTAGATTGTTTGTTTCGTAGTGGGTTACAAGATATTACGATAGTTGATTGTGATAATTTTGAATCAAGCAATCAAAACAGACAAATTGGTAGTGAAGCAGTTGGAGCTATAAAAGTTGAACATTTAAAGACTCTCTATCCGACTGTTAAAGCACTTCATCAAAAAGTTACAAAACAGTGGTGTGAAGAGTTTGATTTTAGTGAATTTGATTTGGTTATAGATGCAATAGACGATATGCCAGCAAAAGTAGCAATTGCACACAAAGTTCACCAAAAACTCATAAGTGCAACAGGAGGAGCAAAAAAGTTAGACCCTACAAATATACAATTAACTTCTATTTGGAAGACTCACGGAGATGCATTAGCCAAAAAGTTTCGTTATGAGTTAAAAAAGAGTGGGTTTAAAGGAGATTTTCCAGTGGCATTTTCACCTGAAAGTGCAAAGTGTACAGATCTTGGTAGTTTTGTAGGAGTAACTGGGGCTTTTGGACTTGCTATTTGCTCACAAGCTGTGAGAGAAATTATAAAGTGAAGAGTTTATTTTTACTAACTCTCTTGTTCTCTTTTGTTTGGGGCTTAGAGAAGCATAACTTTACTCCATCAAATATAAAAGATGGAAAGTTTATGAAAGTTAGGATACTTGATAGCAAAATTATAGAAATTTCCAAAATTGAAAAAGAGAAATTTCATGGTATCTCTGGGCTTTCATATGATGAGAATCGTGATATTTTTTACTTGTTAAATGATAGAGGAAGACTTTTTAGTGCTAGAGTTTTGGTGAGGGATGGAAAAATTGTTGATTTTATACCAATAAATGGATATAGATTAAAAGATAAATTTGGAAAAAAGTTTTTAAAACCAAAGAGAGATTCAGAAGGGATGGCAATAGTACAAGATGGAGATAAGAAGTCTCTTCTTATCTCATTTGAGGGCTATCCAAGGGTTATAGAATTTGATGTTTATGGTAGAGGCGTAAAAGAAAATAAGAAAAATCTTACTTTGCCTAAAAAACTACAAAATATTAAAAATTATCAAGGTAGAAATTCATCATTAGAAGCTTTAACCTATCATCCAAGATATGGCATATTAACTACTGGAGAGTTCCCTCTAAAAGGTCAAAAAGATGGTTATCAAGGTATTTATAATTCAAAAGGTGAAGTGTGTAAATTTAAAAAAGATTATTTTGAAAATGCTGTAACAGAATTTGAAGTTATGAGTGATGGAAATCTTTTAGTACTTGGGAGGGATTTTGATTTTAAGAGTTTTAGTATTAGTATTACATTGAAAAAAATTTATTTAAAAAATATAGAAAATGGTAGATGCAAGGTAGAGAACTTAGCAGTTTTTACAAGTGAGGAAGGTTGGGATTTGGATAATTTTGAGGGGCTGACACACTATAAAGATAATATATATTTTATGATTAGTGATGACAATGGAAATTTTCTTCAAAAAACTATTTTGACTATGTTTGAAGTTTCTGATTCAAAGTAAGAAAAATTCTTACTTTGAATTTTAGAAACTCACTACTTGTGGCATCCACAAGGTGATGGTGTAGGTGTGCAAGGTGCAGCTACACAATTAGGAAGCTTAGGTTTTGCTATGTTACATGAAGCACTTTTATAAGTACATCCACTAAATGCAATAACTGATAAAGCTAAAATTGAACTGATAATAATATTTTTCATCTTTTCTCCTTTCTTAGTTTTTATTTTTTGGTAAACAGTCACCATATGGACCGGGTACACAATCTGGTAAATCTTCACAGCCAACACAGTTACTCACATCAGGAGTTTTTACTGATTTAGTACTGCATCCGCTAAAAGCTATCATAGTAACTGTTATTAAAGTTGTAAAAAGTAATTTATTCATTTACTATCCCTTCTTAAAAGATAAATAAAGTTTACCAAATATGGATAAAAATAGCAATAACTATTGTTTTTTTGGTATAACAAATAAAGAGTATGTTACAAAATGTAAGTTTTATATAAAAGTATATAAAATCATCTTAGCAAAACACAATACAATTTTTCAAAAAGGCAGATACAATTATGAAAAAAGAAGAAACTTCAATAGCTCTTTTAATAGATTGTGACAATATTAGTCACAACTCTATAGAGGGAATTATCAACGAATTATCCAAATATGGTGTTATAAACATCAAAAATGCTTATGGAAACTGGAAAAGCCCAAAACTAAAAGGTTGGGAAGAGAAGCTTTTAGAGTTTGCAATACAACCTATACAACAGTTTGACTACACAAAAGGTAAAAATGCAACTGACATCGCTATGATAATAGATGCTATGGATATACTCTATTCACAAAACATGGACGCATTTGCACTTGCAACTAGTGATAGTGATTTTACTCCTATTGTTATGAGGCTTTTAAGAAATGGCTTAAAAGTATATGGTTTTGGCGAGGAAAAAACACCAGATCCTTTTATCAATGCCTGTTCACAGTTTATAAAAACCGAGAGCTTAGTGCAGGATGTTAAGCAGCCTAAATTTGATAAAAAAGCACTCAGAAAAGATACAAAACTAGTAAGTTGGCTTAGAAATGCGACCCTTCGCACGATGAATGAAGATGGTTGGTCAAATTTATCTAAGATAGGAGCTTACATCTCAAATAACTCTTCATTTTCTCCTGTAAACTATGGTTATCAGAAATTAGGAGATATCATCCGTGAAATTGATTTATTTGATATTGAGATGCGACTAAATAATAAACAGATGTATATTAAGGATAAGAGAGGGTGAGATAAAGTTTTTTCTTGTGTGCCATCGACACGGATGATTTTAATAATCAGAGCCTTACGCAAGGAAACTTTAAAAAACCTCACTTATTATAACACTTTCAAATTCCACTTCGATATGTTACAATGCAATTATATCTTATTTTTAAGAAAAAATCAATAAAGGCTTTGTCATGACGGAAAGAATTTTAGGTTTAGATATAGGTATTGCATCCGTTGGCTGGGCAGTAGTTAATCATGATAGTAAAAATGAAGAGAATAATAAAATTATTAAAAGTGGTGTAAAAATTTTTACACAAGCTGAAAATCCAAAAAATGGTAAATCCCTTGCCCTTCCTCGAAGATTGGCAAGAGGTACAAGGCGAACAATAAAAAGAAAAGCTCAGCGTATGAGAAATATTAAACTTCTTTTTAGAAGCTATTTAGAGTTACCTTATAGTGAACTATTTGGAGATGAGGGAACAATTTATCATCAGAAAGGACGTGAAGAAGTTTGGAAACTTCGTGATAGGGCACTTAAGCGAAAGTTGTTAAATGATGAATTTGCAAGAGTTTTAACTCATATTGCAAAAAGAAGAGGGTATAAATCAAATAGAAAATCTGAAGAGAAAAAAGATAGTGAGGGTAAAAAGGTTTTAAGTGCAATTTCTAAAAATAAAGAACTTTTAGGAGAGTATTTGACAATTGGGCAAGCTATTTTTCAAACAACTAAAACTGGCGAAAAAAGACGAAACGAGGATGGAAATTTTAAATTTTCAGTTTCAAGAGAGATGTTGTTTGATGAGATAAGAGTTATTTTTGAAAAACAAAGGCTTTATGGTAGTGAAATGGCGACAAAAAAGTTTGAAGAAGCATTTGTTGAGGTAGCCTCCTCACAGAGAGATTTTGCATCTGTTGATTATATGGTTGGCAAATGTACTTTTGAGAAAAAAGAAAAAAGAGCTCCAAAGCAAAGTTTTTCAGCAGAAGAGTTTGTTTCGATTACTGAAATTATTAACAATAGATTGGTACTTGAAGATGGTAAAGAGATATTTTTCAGCAAAGAGCAAATAGAAGTGCTTTTAGATCTTTATAAACAAAATAAAATTATCACTTACAATAAAATACGACAAACCCTTAAAATAGAAAGTTCTACACTTTTTAAGAGAGTAAAATATTATAATAAAAACGGGGAAGTTTTATCAGTAAAAGATGCAGAAAAAGTAAAAATAAAAAATGGCTTTGAAAAGGGTTACCATTCTTTAAAAAAAGTTTTTGAGACTTCACTTTCTAAGATGCATTGGAAAATTTTTTCTAAAGATACAAATATGTTAAATAAAATTGCAGAGATTTTTTCACATCATAAGAGTGATGAAAAAATAGAGAAGTATCTTAAAAATCTTTTGGAAAAAAATACCTATTTATCGGACGATGAAAAAATTACTATTATAGACGCATTGATAGAAAATATCTCTTTTGATAAATTTATACATTTGAGTATTAAGGCAGTGGAAAAGATTAATCCTGAAATGAAAAAAGGATTAACTTATGATAAGGCTTGTTTGAATGTTGGATATGAAAATATTGAAGGAATTAAGGAAAAATATTTACGCCCTTTAAACAAAGATGAAAACAATGAGCTAACTAATCCCGTAGTAAAACGAGCTATTTCACAAACAAGAAAAGTTATAAATGCACTTATATCCAGATATGGACAATTTGATAAGGTGCATATAGAGCTTACAAGAGAGATTAAAAAAAGCCACAGTGATAGAAAAAAGGTAGAGAAAGGACAAAAAGAGTATCAAGAGCAAAAAGAGAAAGTGGTTAAAAAATTTATTGAAGAGTTTGGAAGAGAGCCAAGAGGAAAAGAACTTTTGATATTTCGTTTAATGCAAGAGCAAGATGGGTATTGTTTTTATCATGATAAGGCTATTGATAGAAAAAGGCTTTTAGATGTAGGCTATGTAGAGATAGATCATATCTTGCCATTTAGTCGTAGTTTGGATGATAGTATGAGTAATAAAATATTGTGTTTTGTGAAAGAAAATCAAAATAAAAAGAATCAAACACCCTATGAGTATTTTGCGAGTACGGATAAAAATTGGCATCGTTTTGAAGAGCTTGTAAAAGGGGCTGTGAGATTCAGTTATGGAAAAAAGAAAAAACTCTTAAAGAAAAATTTTGATGAAAATTCTGAAAATGAATTTAGAGAAAGAAATAAAAATGACACCTCATATATGTCAAAATTTCTCAAAAATTTCATAGAAAACAATCTAGAATTAACAGCTAAAAGTTCACAAAAAGTTTTTACAAGAAATGGCTCGTTAACCGCACTTTTAAGACATAATTGGGGAGTAGCACAAAAAAATAGAGATAATCATTACCATCATGCACAAGATGCAATAGTTTTAGCTTTTGCATCTCAGTCGCAGGTTCAAAAGCTTTCTACTGTATCAGGAAAAAATGAAGGATTTATTTATGAGAAAAAAGAAGAAAAGTCTAAAAAAGTAAGATTTGAACCACCGTTTAGGAATTTTCGTGAGGAAATGGATAAGTCAATAGAGGAGATATTTGTCTCTTATACTCCTAGAAAAAAAGTAACAGGAGCGGCTCACAAGGAAACTATACATAGTAAAGATGATAAAAAAGGAGTGTTTCCAGTAAATTATGGGATGGCAGAAAATGGCGAGGTTAAGAGGATAGATGTCTTTAAAAAAGATGGAAAGTTTCACTTTATCTATCTTTACCCAGCAGACTTTGAAAAAAAAGAGTTGCCTGATGAAACTATCAAAAAAAAGAAAATTGATGGTAGTTATCAATTTGTATTTTCAATATTTAAGGACGAATTGTTACATTTGAAAAATAAAAATGGTGAATATTTTGGATACTTTAAATTTGCACTAAGTGATGGTCGATTTATGATATACAGCCATTATGCTTCATCATGTGATAAAAAAGATTGTCGTGTTAGTACAGGTTCATTAATAGATTTAAAAAAATATCATGTAACTCCTTTAGGTGATTATCATGAAATAAAACAAGAAAAAAGATTAGGCACAAAAAGGAGTAAGTGATGGGATGGAGAGTAATTTATATCTCTAACCCTGCTTATCTCTCATTGAAAAATACAAATTTTTTGATTGACCAAAAAGAGTTGAATGAAAAAGTAAGTATTGACTTAGAAGATATTTCAGTGATAGTGATAGAGTCACGACAAGCTACGATTACAACTTCTTTATTATCTGCAATTGCTAAAGAAAAAATAGCTCTTTTTGTATGTGATGAGTATCATCATCCAAACGGATTATTTTTGCCTTTTTCTCAACATAGTAGATTTTCAAAAATTGCACATATACAAAAAGATATTTCAAAGCCTTTGAAAAATAAACTTTGGAAAAAGATTATCCAAATAAAAGTGTTAAATCAAGCAAAGGCATTAAAAGTATGCCATCAAGATGGTTATAAAAAATTAAAAATACTAAGTCAAAAAGTGCAATCAAATGATAAAACATACATAGAAAGTTATGCAGCAAGAGAGTATTTTTTCTATATGTTTGAAGATATAAATCGTCGAGATGATATGGACGGGCGAAATGGAGCATTAAATTATGGGTATGCAATCATAAGAGGAGCGATTTCTAGAACCTTAAGCGCATATGGGTTTATACCTGCATTTGGGATAAATCATAGCAATGAATTAAACTCTTTTAACCTAAGTGACGATTTAATAGAAACCTTTAGAGTTTTTGTTGATGTTGAGGTTATAAAAATCTATGAAGATTGTGCAGTTGATGAAATTTTTTTAACAAAAGAGCAAAAAGCACAGCTTATCAATCTTTTAAATATTTATGTAGATATAGATGGTGAAAAGCTAAGTGTTTTAAATGCCATAGAAAAGATGGTGCAAACACTGCAAAAATCGTATATACAAGATGATTATAATTTCTTAAAATTGCCAACATTTGTGAAAGGATATAAAATATGAAAGAGGCAATATTTATGAGATTGTTTGTTATGTTTGACTTGCCTACTGACACAAAAAGAGGTAGACAATATGCTTCAAAGTTTAGAAGCCATCTTCTTAGAAATGGTTTTAATATGATGCAATATTCTATTTACATCCGTGTTTGTAAAGGACAAGATGAAACAGATAAATATATAAACCGTATTAAAAAAGCATTACCACCAAAAGGAAATGTGAGAATTTTACAAATTACAGATAAACAATATAATCGCATGGAAATTTTGGTTGGTGAAAAAAAAATAGAAGAAAAAAAGTTACATATAGAGCAATTAGTTCTTTTTTAAGCGGAATTAAATGATAAAAATTCAGAAAAATAAAGATTTACGGACTTAAAATTTATAAACTTAACTACTTTTTTCAAGAAAAAAATAGCTCAGAGCCTTTTTCCACAGGGTTCTGAGCTACGGTATTATAGCATATCGAAGTGGAAAAGGGTGCTATAACTCACAGGTGACGGCTCAATTTTTAAAGCTATATTATAGCATATCGAAGTGGAAAAGGGTGCTATAACACTAGAGCATACTTGATAAGAAGACTATTCATTATAGCATATCGAAGTGGAAAAGGGTGCTATAACGTATCTTTTACAGGAGATAAGGGATCCGAAATTATAGCATATCGAAGTGGAAAAGGGTGCTATAACAGGAAAACTTTACATATATGAGTGATGAAAATTATAGCATATCGAAGTGGAAAAGGGTGCTATAACATTGAATTACTATTAATGCTCAATCTTATAATTATAGCATATCGAAGTGGAAAAGGGTGCTATAACATTGTTTGCGTAAGTGATTCTTTACGATGAATTATAGCATATCGAAGTGGAAAAGGGTGCTATAACCTATTGACATTTGTTTAAAAATGTGCGACAATTATAGCATATCGAAGTGGAAAAGGGTGCTATAACATGATGGGAACACCTAAGCGAGTAGGTACTATTATAGCATATCGAAGTGGAAAAGGGTGCTATAACCTAGTTTTTCTATTCTTGTCGGTAGAGGAGATTATAGCATATCGAAGTGGAAAAGGGTGCTATAACGGGAGATATGCAATCAGTATCTACGAAAAGATTATAGCATATCGAAGTGGAAAAGGGTGCTATAACTGCAATGTCCTTATTGAATACTTTTTTATCATTATAGCATATCGAAGTGGAAAAGGGTGCTATAACATGGCACGAATGTAGTTGAAGCAGGTGGCGATTATAGCATATCGAAGTGGAAAAGGGTGCTATAACAATAATCCACCGCCGTTTCATCGTCAAGATATTATAGCATATCGAAGTGGAAAAGGGTGCTATAACAGAAGCTTAGCAGATTGGCAAAAAACACAAATTATAGCATATCGAAGTGGAAAAGGGTGCTATAACGCGTCCGACCAAGACCAAACCACCCTTAAGATTATAGCATATCGAAGTGGAAAAGGGTGCTATAACTTGATGAGTGTTTCAGTAAAAACAAATATGATTATAGCATATCGAAGTGGAAAAGGGTGCTATAACATAAGTCAATTACTATTGCAGGAGCGAAGCATTATAGCATATCGAAGTGGAAAAGGGTGCTATAACAAATCTTCTTCCTCTACTGCTTTTATTAGATTATAGCATATCGAAGTGGAAAAGGGTGCTATAACAATTGTGTCAGCTTGGATTTTAAAACTTGAATTATAGCATATCGAAGTGGAAAAGGGTGCTATAACCAAAAGTGTTGAGAATGTTTAGTTATAAAATCTCACTTAAATCAAGCATTATCGTTGTACCCTCATTTTTTTGAGTATCAATTTTTATTTTTATCTTATGTTTATCACAAAAAGATTTTACGATGCTAAGCCCCAAGCCAAACCCTTTTGTTGTTGGGTTTTCTTGATATGATTTATCAAAGACTATGAAGAGGTTTTTTGTATCTATTCCTATGCCACTATCTTGGATGCAAAGGTTGTTTTTGTCTGTGTAGATTTTTACAAATCCATCTGTTTTGTTGTATTTTATAGCATTTGAGATGAGGTTGTCGAGCATTTTTGTAAAGCCGTTTTTGTCAGTTGTGATATGTAACTCTTTTACTTCGTTCGTAATTGTTAAATTATTTTTGATGTCTTGAAACTTTTCTATTGATTGGTCCATCGCAACTTTAAGGTCAAAAGTGTTTTTTTCTACTTGTTCGATGTTTTCTTTGATGTTGTACTCTATACTTTCATATAGTTGTGTAAGATTTTTGGACGCATCTTTTATTCTATTTAGTCGTTTTAGATTTTTTTCATCGGTGATTGATTTTTTTAGCATGGTTATGTTGGCTTCTATTGTAGCTATTGGGGTGTTTAGTTCATGCAGGGTTTCATCTACCATTGTTTTTAGGTTTTTATCGCTTGTTAAAAAATTATCAATCATAGGTGAGCCTAAAAATAGATATAATAAAACAGCTCCAAGTACAAGGAAAAAATCAAGTAGTAGAGTTGGGTTTATATTCTCTTTAAATGTTTGGTGAAGCACCAAAACTATGACAGTAATGATGGTTATGATGAGTGCATTTCCAAGTAGAAGTTCAGATTTTTTAGAGTTCAAGTTTGTATCCAAAGCCTTTTTGGTTTTTTATCATCTCTTTGCCAATTATCTTTTTTAGTTCATTGATATAAACCCTAAGTGACCCTTCACTTGGTTCTTCATCCCATTCCCAAAGTTTTTTGCTAATCATCTCTTTTGTAACAAGTGAGTTTTTATGTTCTATCAAAATATCTAAAAGATAAGAGAGCTTTTTCGTAAGAGTTAGTTCCCCTTTATCACAAGTTAATGTTTTTTGAATAGGGTTATAGAGATATTTCCCTACTTGTATGACGTTTGCAAAGTTATGAGTTCGTTTCAACAGTGCATTTATACGGCTAAGAAGCTCATCTAAGTCAACAGGTTTTTTTATGTAGTCATCAGCCCCTTTATCAAACCCTTTAAGTACCGATTCTTTATCTTTAAAAGAGGTCAAAAAGATTGCTGGGGTATTGTTATTTTGCTCTCTTATACTTTGTAAAACTTCAAATCCATTTAGTTTTGGTACATTGACATCTAACAACATACAGTCATACGAGTTTTCATAACTTTTTTCTAAAGCAGATTCACCATCTATACAGATATCTACAATAAATCCACATTCTTGTAAAAAGTCTTCCAAACTTTGTGCAAAAAGAATATCATCTTCTAGTAAAAGTATCTTAAATTTATTCATCTGTGTATCATAGCAACTTTCTTGTATAATAATCAAATTATAGATAGGGATTTATTTGAAAATATTATACTTAGCAGATGTAGTGGGCAAACCTGGTCGTATGATGGTTAAACATCATCTTAAAAATATTAGAGAAAAATTTGATATTGATTTAGTGATTATAAATGCGGAAAATGCAAGTCATGGTTTTGGCATAACTGTTAAAAATTCCAAAGAGCTTTTTTCTCTTGGTATTGATATGATGACAGGTGGTAATCATTCGTGGGATAAAAAAGATATATTGCCACTTTTGGAGACGGAGCCGATTTTAAGACCGATAAATTATCCTTCATCAGCTCCAGGAAGTGGGGTTGGAATTTTAAGTGTAGGTAGTGAAAAATTAGCGGTTATAAATGCTTTGGGACACTTTACAATGCCTATGGTTGACAATCCATTTACGATAGTTGTTAAAGAAGTGGATAGATTAAAAGAGCAAGGGTTTAAAAATATATTCATCGACTTTCATGCAGAGGCTACGAGTGAAAAAAGAGCTCTTATGGCGATGCTAAAAGGAAAAGTAAGTGCTATTTGTGGCTCACATACTCATATAGGTACAGATGATTTGGAGATAAATGAGGGTACTTTTTATGTTACAGATGTGGGGCTTACAGGATGCAGAGATGGTGTGATAGGTATGGATAAAAAAGAGCCTATGCAGAGATTTTTAACCTCAATCTCTTCAAAGTTTGATGTACCAAATAGTTGTAAAAAATTACTTCAAGGTGTCATATTTGAGTTGGATGATGGTAAGTGTATAGACGCTTTTAAAATCAAAGCTTATGATTTTGAAGAGGTAAAAATTTCACAAAAGGCTTTTCTTGAATAGTAGTTTTGAGCTTTTAGAGGCTTTGAAAAATGCTAATTTACTTCAAGATTCAACAGATATAAATTGGTGGTCAAATAGTGGTAGTTTTGAAGTAATTGTTGGAGCTATTTTGACTCAACAAACCAAATGGGAAAAAGTTGAAAAGTCTCTAAAAAACTTAAAAGAAAATAACATTCTTAATCTTGAAAAGTTGGCAACTATCGATACCAAAATTTTAGCAATACTCATAAAACCAAGTGGCTTTTATAACACAAAAGCAAAACGACTTTCAACTCTTTGTAGAAAAATTATTGAAGAATTTGGAGATTTTGAAAACTTTCAAATATCAGTAACAAGAGAGTGGCTTTTAGCACAAAAAGGGGTAGGGCAGGAGAGTGCAGATGCAATTCTTTGTTATGCATGTAAGAGAGAAGCTTTAGTTGTAGATAACTACACAAACAAAATTTTAAAAGAGTTTGGGTATGAATTTGACTCATATGAAGAGATTCAGCAGTGGATGATGCAAGGGATTTTGGAAAACATGGATAGAGTGGATAAGTTATATGAAGGTAAACTTAACTTATCCACAATTTATTCACGATTTCATGGAAAAATAGTGGAGTTTGGAAAAAGCAAAAAAGATATAAAGGATTTATTTTGAATACAATAGAACGAAATATCGATATCAGCAAAAAAGATGAGTATTTAGCTTTAATTGCAGAATTAAAAAAGAAATACAAAGATAAAAAAAGCGAATTTGCGTGGGCAGATGATGAGTGGGAAGAATCTGTGATAAAAGATGAAATGGATAAGTTCTCAGATAAAATTTTATTATTAAATAAAAAGATAGAAACAATTACAGCATTAGAGAGTGGGGGTTAAATAACCCTCTCTTCAATTACATTTAACCCAAAACCACTAATTCCAATAAACTCTCTATGTTTTGTAGTCACAAGAAGTTTAATATCACTAAAACCTAAATAATTTAAAATCTGAGCACCAATCCCATACTCTTTCATATAAGGGTTTTCATTGACCGCTTTTTCTAAAAAGATTAAAACTCCTCCCTCTTTTTTTAAAATCTCAATACTTTTAAAGAAACTAATATGTCTGCCCTTACTAAATAGTTCCAAATCAGTCGATATGTTATGAAATCTTACATTTTGCAAAGGTGAACTATTTTTAAATAGATAGGCAACATGATGGCTTTCATTGTGATCGAGAAAATCAATTCTTTTTGCTTCACACTCCATAAATGTTGTTTTTGCTTCACCGATAACTTTTATAAGTGACTCATTTTGCATCCTATATTCGACAATGTCAGATATAAAGACAGTTTTTAAATTATGCTCTTTTGCAAATATTTCAAGATCATCTCTCCTTGCCATAGTCCCATCTTCTTTCATAATTTCACAAATCACAGCAGAGGGAGCAATTCCAGATAGTTTACACAAGTCCACAGAACCCTCTGTGTGACCCGTACGAACCAATGTACCACCATCTTTAGCTATAAGTGGAAAGATATGCCCAGGACGCACTAAATCGCTTGCCTTGGAGGTATAATCAGCCAATAGATGAATCGTCATATCTCTCTCACGAGTTGATATCCCAGTTTCACACTCTTTTGCGTCCACAGAAACTGTAAAAGCTGTCTCATAAGAGGAGTCATTTTTAACAACCATAGGATTTAAATCTAATCTTGTAGCAATTTCTTTCGAAAGAGCAACACAAATAAGACCTTTTGCATAAGATGCACAAAAATTTACCATATCAGGTGTAGAAAATGTAGATGCATAGACCAAATCCCCCTCATTTTCCCTATCTTCATCATCTATCATGATGACCATATTTCCCTTTTTTATCTCTAAAATTGCTTCTTTTACTCTTTGAATTGGCATTATTTCTCCATTTTTTTGATAATTATAACAAAACTACTTGACAAATACAAAAAAAATTACTATAATCACATCTCAAATTTAGTAAAACGGTATTGGGGTGTCGCCAAGCGGTAAGGCCTCGGTTTTTGGTGCCGATATCAGGGGTTCGAATCCCTTCACCCCATCCACTAAGTTTGGTTTCTTACTATATGTCGCGGGATAGAGCAGTTCGGTAGCTCGTCGGGCTCATAACCCGAAGGTCGGTGGTTCAAATCCGCCTCCCGCAACCAACTTATTTTTTAATCGAATCAAATATACTTTCAACAACTTCTTTAGCAGTATTAGGATTGATTG
>Ga0256834_1000325_pt1 | contig 35085 bp, 39 predicted proteins | sample 4281140metaG_FD_190536 | JGI IMG/M metagenome (GOLD analysis project Ga0256834, IMG submission 190536) | Hydrothermal vent microbial communities from East Pacific Rise, Pacific Ocean - 4281-140 | ecosystem: Environmental > Aquatic > Marine > Hydrothermal vents | place: Pacific Ocean: East...
CCTATTCAAGAGGAGAGTTTACCTCATAGCCTAAAAGGTTTAGATCTCATAGCAAGAGCAAAAACTGGAAGCGGTAAAACTCTAGCATTTGGAATTGCACTTTTACAAAATATTAATGTTAAAAAATTTTATCCACAAGCTATCATCTTAACACCCACAAGAGAACTCTCTGATCAAGTAGCAATAGAGCTTAGAAAATTGGCAAGATTCCAACACAATATAAAGATATTAACTTTAAGTGGGGGAAATCCTATGCGTCCACAGATAAATTCTCTAGAACACGGAGCTCATATTGTAGTTGGAACACCAGGGAGGATTGAAGACCATTTGGGTAAAAAAACTCTTGATTTGAGTGGAGTTAAAACTCTTGTTTTAGATGAAGCTGACAGAATGCTAGATATGGGATTTATCGATGTTATAAATCACATCATTGAACATATACCAAAAGAGCGTCAAACTCTTCTTTTTTCAGCAACTTATGAAGAAAATATCAAATCTTTATGTAAAAGCATTACAAAAAATCCCAAATTTATAACCATAGAGACAAAAGAGAACGAAAATAATATAACAGAAATTTTCTACAAAGTAGAAAACCAAAACAAAGATGAAGGGCTTTTGACTCTTCTTAGGTTTTATAAGCCAAGCTCTTGCATGATATTTTGCAATACAAAAATTAAAGTTTCTGATATCGCTGATTTATTACATAAAGAGGGATTTAGTGTAAGCGATTTACACGGAGATTTGGATCAAATTGATAGAACCCAAACACTTTTACAGTTTGCAAATAAAAGTTATACTATCTTAGTTGCTACTGATGTTGCTGCTCGTGGACTTGATATCAAAAAAGTTGACATAGTTATAAATTATGATTTGCCTCGAGAAATTCCCCACTACACTCACAGAATAGGAAGAACTGCAAGAGCGGGAGAGAGTGGTTTAGCTCTATCTTTGATAAGCAATTTTGAAAGCCAAAAGATAGAAAATTATACAAAAAGTGCTAACATACAAGATAATATTGATTTAAATGTTGATAAAATCGTAAAGCTCCAAGCTCCTATGAGAACACTTTGTATAAATGGTGGAAAAAAAGATAAACTCAGAGCTGGAGATATTCTCGGTGTCTTTTGTGTGGCAATCGGACTTAAAAAAGAGGATATTGGTAAAATAGATTTACAAGATAGATATACCTATGTCGCTATCAAAAAAGAGATTTTTGACAAAGCACTAAAAGCTTTACAAAAAGAGAAGATTAAAAAACGCTCCTTTCGTGTATGGAGTTTGTAAAATTACACTTCAAAATTAATTAAGAAAAGGGAAAGATATGAAAAAAACAAGTTTAGTATTAGTGAGTTTATTAACAGTTAATTATCTACAAGCTGACAATATTGAGATAAAACAAGAGGGAATGAAATATATCAAGATGCTAGGAAGTGAATTGAAACAAAATCTTCAAGCAAAGATGAAAGAAGATCCAAGTGGAGAAAATGCTTTAGGATTTTGTATAGGTGCGGCTGATAATATCACCACTGAGGTAAATAAAAAATTACCACCATATGCAAGTGTGAGAAGAACTGCTATAAAGTACAGAAGTCAAAGTAACAAGCCAGATGCAAAAGATATAGAGGTTATGAACACTTATATAGAAAAACTCAAAAACAAAACTTTTTCACCAAAAAGTATAGTAATGACGCAGGATGGGAACACTTACAGGATATATAAACCTCTTGTAGCTAAAGGTGTTTGCCTAAAATGCCATGGAGAAAACATCTCTGACAAACTAAAACTTATAATTACAAAAGCATATCCAAATGATCTTGCAATCAATTTTAAAGAGGGAGATTTTAGAGGGGTTATCGTAGCTGAAATAAAAAAAGATTAAACAAATATCATAATCTGCCGATTTAGCTTTAATAAGAGTTAAATTTAAAAAGGTTTTTTATGAAAAGAAGTGCTTTTACAATGGTAGAGTTAATCTTCGTTATTATTATCATAGGTATATTGGCAGTGGCTGCTATTCCCAAATTTGGAGATATTAAAGATAGAGCAAAATCTGTAACTGAATATAGTACACTTTCTGGACTTAGCAGTGCGATTACTGGTGCAATGGAATTTCAAAGAGAAGACTTTGATAATATACTTGTAAATTGGCATGAATCCGATTATAATACTTCTACTACACAAACCTACACTGATGTAAATAATGGTGTTAATGGTGCTAGTGTATTAGGTAAAATTTTGAAAAAAAATGAAGATTTTAAAATAGTTGCATATGCTCAAGCTGGTGCCATTGATGCAGATGGTGTTTATGATGATATATTATTTATAAAAGGAAAAGCTTCGAATGAAACATTAGGAGCTAGTGAAGCTGATAAAACTGGTAGTCTAAATGGAAAACCTGATAAAACTGATATTTGGGTTTTTAATGCTTCTCCAAAATATGCCACTATTACCTATGAAAATATTGAAAAAAATGTTTCAAGTGGTGAAATTATGTTATTTGACTTAACAGCTAAAAATACATTTATAAATACAGCAACAGATGCTGATGTTGCTGGTGAAATAGCAGTAAGTTGTGATGTCAATGGTTCATATTCTACTACTGTAACAATTATTAAGCTACCATAGAGTGGATGAAATTCACCTCATAAATGATTAAACAAATTCTGCTTTTTGACGATTTACTACAATCAATAAAAAAGTAGGTAAAAAACAATGGATGCAAAAAAACAAGAATTTGCTCAAGCTATTGCAAGAGTAAATTTTTCATCAATCTTTTTCATCATTGCATCTATGTTGATATTTGTACTCAATGATACTACTTATCTACTCACATTTTATGCTGTCTCTTTACATATAATATTTAGCTTAACAATTCAAGAAATTATAAGAAGATATCCAGGAGATTTTTTTATAAGAAAAATAATTTCAACAACTTTTGACCTTGGTATGCTCTCTTTAGTTGTGTATGATTTAGGAACTGGTGGAGCTTTTTTATATCCAATGTTTTTATGGATTATTGTTGGGAATGGTATGCGTTATGGAGAAAGATATCTATTTATCACTTTAGGATTGGCAGTTACTCTATTTTCAACAGCAACTTATATTAGTCCTCTATGGAACAATGAACTATTGTTTTCATTTTCTCTTGTAGTAGGATTTATTGCCTTATCTCTATTTTATCTAAAACTAATCAAAGAGCTTCATGTTTTAAATGAAAAACTTTCAACTGAGTTAGAAAGAACAAAACATCTCTCTTTACATGATTCATTGACAGGGATACCAAATCGAGCTTTTTTCACAACATATCTACAAAAAACCCTATCCCGAAATAGACGAAATAAGAGATCTTTTGCCATAGCATATATGGATTTAGATGGATTTAAAGCTGTAAATGATACATACGGACATGATTATGGCGATAAATTATTGCAAGAAGTCACTAAAAGAATAGAAGATTCTCTAAGAGATAGTGATTTTGTTGCAAGACTAGGAGGGGATGAATTTGGCATTATATTAGCAGACCCTAGCGGATTAGAAGGATCAATGATATGCTTAGAGCGTTTAAATCGTACAATTAGTGAACCATATATAATTTTTGATAAAGAGATAACTATAGGTGAAACTACTGGTTTAGCAATATACCCCAAAGATGGGGAAAGTGAAGCCGAACTTTTAAAAGTAGCAGATCAAAATATGTACTTAAATAAAAATAAAAAACGACACAATGAATGTCAAATTGTTGAATATAGTAAATGCTAAATAATACAAAAAAATAGATATAATCACTCAAAAAAGGTTATATTTTGAGTGTCACCATAACAGAAGCAATCAACCTAATTTTACAAGTAACTACTATAAAAAAAAGTGAAATTATCCCCATAGAAGAGTCACTAAATCGAATCTGTGCAGAAAAGATTAACGCCTCTTTACCTTTACCTCCTTTTAACAACTCAGCGATGGATGGTTTTGGACTTTGTGGAGAGTGTGATAGTTACTCAATTATTGGTAAAGTTCTTGCAGGAGATGATAAAGATTTTGTACTTTTAGATGGAGAGTGTATCGCTATCATGACAGGTGCAAAAGTACCAAAAAGTGTAGAGAGAGTAATTCCTATTGAAAATACCGATAACAATAATGAAAAGATAATCATAAACAAACCAGTAAAACTTAGTGCAAATATAAGACATCTTGGTGAAGATATACACGAAGGAGAGAAAGTTTTATCTATTGGGGATTTTATAGATGCATCTTGTATTGGACTTTTGGCTAGTCAAGGGATAACTCATATAAGAGTTTATCAAAGACCCAAAGTTTCAATTTTTGCAAGTGGGAGCGAACTAAAACTGCATTTTGAAAAATTACAGGGTTCACAAATTTACAACTCAAACACCCCACACCTCATAGCAAGAGCAAAAGAGTTAGGATGCGAAACAATTTTTGTAGGAAAATCAGATGATAATATAGACTCTTTAAAAGCTCTTATAAACTCTTTAGATTGTGATATCATCATAACAAGTGGAGGAGTTAGTGTTGGGGAAGCAGACTTTACAAAAGAAGCATTTACATCTTGTGGGATGGATACACTATTTTCAAAAGTAGAAATAAAACCAGGCAAACCTACCACTTTTGGAAAGATTGGCAATACTCTTGTTTTAAATCTTCCTGGAAATCCACTTGCAAGTGCTTTGAACTTTGAGTTATTTGGCAAACTTATGATAGCAAAACTCTCTGGTCTAAAGACATATCACCACCATTTTATAGAGACAAAAAGTACATCTAATTTTATAAAAAATAGAAAAATAGATACGATTATACCTGGTACATTTGATGGAAAAAGCTTTAAAATTGCCAAGCAGTTTTCACCAGGGATGGTAAATGTACTAAATAACTGCAATGGATTTATAGTATTGAATTCTCAAACTGCAGAATTAAAAAAAGGGGATAATATAAGATTTTTACCTATAAAGTGGAATTTTAGTAGAGAGGATTTGGTAGATTTTACTACCTAATTCTCTAACATCAAGTTGTCTAATTTTAGAGTTGAATTGGACATTCTTTTACTTTTCTACCACTTGCTGTTGTTAAGTCGATTTTTTTCATCTCTTATCCTTTGGTTACATCTTGTGGTTTTTTCTTAAAATACTCTTTAGTTACACCACAAAGTGGACATTTATTAGGTGCTTTTTTACCACGATGGACATGACCACATACTTCACAAACATACTCTACATTTTCATCACTTGCAAAAAAGCCTTCTTCTTCTAAAGCTTTTTTCAGAGCCAAATATTCTGCTTCGTGTTCTACTTCAACTTTTCCTATAGCAGTAAGCATTCTTGCTATCTCTTTAAATCCCTCATCTTTGGCAATTGCAGCAAAGTTTGGATACATCTCTTCATGTTCATATCTCTCTCCATCAGCAGCATATTGGAGATTTTTTTGTGTTGTATCTAGCTCTATATCATTTACAAGTTTGTTATAAGCCTTGAATTCTGCCATAGCATGGTATTTTTCATTGTCTGCGGCCTCTTGAAAAAAGCGTGCAATTTTATGATATCCTTCTTCCATTGCCATATCTGCAAAAAACTCATATTTGTTTCTAGCTTGTGATTCACCAGCAAATGCTTTCATAAGATTTACTGCTGTTAAATTTTTTGTAATACACTCCATATCTGCTCCACAACAAACAAGTGTTCCACCACCAACATTTTGTACTTCTACTTCATTTTTACATATATTACATTTGTATGTTTCATATTGTTGCATCTTAATTGTCCTTATAATAATTTATTGAGATAGAATTATATAATATTTTTTCTTAAAAGAAAATTATTATTATTTAGTTATTTCAGATTGTATCTTTTTTCTGCCCAAATAGTGTAACTTTAGTCTCACTATTTGGAATTTAAAGAGCAAATTTAATTATGAAAAAAACTTTTTCATAGCCTTAAACCATATTTTCATTATAGAATTTCTTCCAGTAACTTCATCAATAAATTGATCATATGTTTTATTTTCCGATTCTAAGAGTGCAGTTAAATATTTTAAAGAACCATCAACTCCACTAACTTTTTCTATCTCTACTAACTTTGCATAAAGTGGTTCAATCTTTCGTATAGCTTCTCTTGGAGCTGCTTTTCTATATGCAAAATATCCTGTCACTTTATTTGTAATTTTATCAATTTTAATTTCAAAATCTGTTATTACCCAATAATATCGCCCATCTTTTGCTCTATTTTTTACAACTGCTATAATATTTTCATGGCTTTTTATTCTTTGCCATAAAAGTTTAAATACAACCTTTGGCATATCTGGATGACGAATTATGCTATGTGGTTGTCCTATTAACTCATTTTCCTGATATCCTGAAATCTCTACAAAATAATCATTACCGTATTCTATAACACCTCTAGTATCAGTTTTACTCAAGATATACTTTTTAGAATCTAGCATTATCTCTTCTTCTACAAGTTTTTTATTATCAAAATTGTTAATAATAATTTTTTGACCATCTCCAACTATCTCTTTGTTTTCTGTTTTAACATTAAACCTATCAATAAAATTTTCAGGTGTTCCACTACTCTCTTCAACTCTTTTTTTAACTGCTATCATGATGATTAACCTTTATTTTTCTCTTTAGTATATAGCTATATCGACAAATTAATAAAAAAAATTAATACATATATAAAAATTTTATATATTTTATTGTACTATATTAATTAACTAATTAACTAGGGTCTTTATGCAAACTATAGAATTTGAAGCTGAAATAATTGACGGGATGATAATAGTTCCAAAAAAATATAATAATTTTTATAATACTCGAGCAAAAATTGTTATAATGGAACTTGAGAATTTAAATAAAAATCAAGAAATGGCACTCAATAATGACTCTAAACCTATAGATTTAGAAAAAAGTAGCGTACAACTACTAGATTTTTCAAAATATAAGATTACTTGTTTTCAAAATATAAATGCAATAGAATATCAAAGAGAGACACGAGATGCAAAGTAGATATTTATTAGATACAAATGTATTTATATATGCTTTTAACAAAGAGCTAGAGCTTCCTGAAGCTTACTATTGCACAACAGAAATTAGCAAAAATGAACTTTTATCATTTCCAAATATTACTGATGAAGAAAAAGCACAAGTAGAAAAATTATTTTCTAAATTAAAAATTTTAGATACAAATAAAACTATAGAAGCAAATGCTAAACTTATCGGAGAAAAATACGACTTAACCACTGCAGATGCTACGATATGTGCTACAGCATATGCCTATGACTTGACTTTAATCACAAATGATCCAACACTTCATCAAGTAAAAGAGATACAGATAGAGCATTTTTACTTTTCTTAAAAAGTAAAAGAAGCTTCAAACACCTTTGCTACTTTCCCTTTAAAGTAGATAAATCCATCAATGATAGAGAGGGTTAACTCTTCTTTGCTTGTTGGGTAAACTTTTGTCACTTCATCTACATTTTTATCCATAAAAGCTGCATAAAAACAAGCTGCCATACCTGTTCCACATGCAAGAGTTTCATCTTCTACTCCTCGCTCATATGTTCGTATATGAATAGTTCTATTTTCACTATCTATCTTGGCAAAATTAACATTTGCATTATATTTGTCTCGCATCTCTCTTGCTATATCTTTTGAGTAAAGCTTCAAATCATCCACAAATGTAACCAAATGAGGTACTCCAGTATCAATAAATTTCCACCTGAAGCCATCTTCTATAATAAGAGAATCCAAAACCTTAGGCTCGGTCAATTTTACCTCTGATTCATCATCTAAAACAGTAGCCTCTATGACACCTGCAACTGTCAAAAACTTCATTTTGCTTTTACATAAACCATTTTTATAAGCATAGTGAGCAGCAGCCCTACTTCCATTTCCACACATTTGTGCATCGCTTCCATCAGAGTTATAAAACTCCCACTCAAAATCATAAGAGCTATGAGGTACTAAAACAATAAGCCCATCTGCTCCAATACCTTTTTGCCTATCACAAAGTTTTTTAGCAAGTTTACCTCTTTGCTCTTTTAAAAAGGTATGAAAAATTACAAAGTCATTACCACTTGCATTATATTTTGTTAATTGCATAATTCCTCTTTTCTCTCTATTTTAATTAGCTTTTCCTAAAACTTTTATATTTATATATGCGAGTATCGGTTCTTCTAACTTAATTCTTATAAGATAACTTATTGCAAATATCATAAAAATTGTTGCCAAAGTAACCACCCAACCAAAGCTTATATGCACTGCAAATTTAAAATTCACAAGTGAGAGCATAGGTCCGTGAATCATAAGCATTATATACTCTGCCTCACCAAATTTATAAAAAAGATTATCAGCAGGGGCTGGTTTAAACTTACCATAATTTACAACTGCAATGACCATTAAAAGTGATGTTAATCCAAAAACAAGTACTCTCTCTTTATAAAAATGTACATCTGTATAAGCGTGAATAGCTCCAACTGAAAAAAAGACTACAAGAACAAATGCTAAAAAGAGTTTATACCGCTGTATCTTATATCCTTTTTCAAAGAAATAGTATGCAAATGCACCAAAAGCAAACTCAAGATTGTGTGGACTAAACACCCGATACAGAACATCATTACCAAAAAGTTCTGAACCTATAAATGCTCTATCTATCAAATTTACAGCCGATACTGCCAAAATTATCCACCAAAGAATTTTAAACTTAGGAGATAGTATAGCTAATCCAAAAATAATCACAAAAAAGACCAGATGAGTCAACACCCAAGTGATAACAGCAATTCTAGGATGCCCAAACCACATCAACATAGTTTCCCAAATCTTATCTGCTTCAAGCCTTGCGATACTTGCATGAATTTCAGGATGTATAAACCAAAGTATAACACCAGGAATTGCAATAAGAAGCCAATAGACTAAAAAAATTCTTGATAAAGTTTTAAACATATACTCTTTATAGCCTGATTGCATCTGAATATATCTATTTGATGTATAAAAGATTGTAAATCCCATCAAAACAAAAAGCATATCTTCAGCAGCTTCTCCAAATGTAAAAAAATTACCAAATAGTGAGCTTCCACTTATTTGATAATGTTGTGTTGCGTGATAAACCATTAAAATTGAAGCCAAAAATATATACAAAATTTGTAAGCTTATATAGGTTGGTGTTTTTCTTAAATCCATCTGTGTAATTACCCTTATGTTTATTAAAGAACATTTATTCTATCAAATTAATATAAGATGATAATAAAACATAGGTCATACCTCATGCTAGAATTCAATACTTTTAATATTAAGGAGGCTTTATGAGCTTGAAAGAGGAGAAGATAGCACTATACGCAGATGATATCAAAAAATTTAACAATGGCAAGGTAAAAGAAAACCTATTAAATGCAATTGTAAACCATTTAGGAATTGCTATACAGAGCAAAGATGCAGAGAGGGTTTCATGTTCAGATATAAATGAGCTTGATAGAGTAAGAGAAAATTTTCTAAGAAAAAAACTTGAACGAACAGAATCTGATGAAGAGCTAAATAGATCAATAAAAGAGATTTGTGAACAACTTGGAACTTCTAATACAAATAAATTTAGAGCAACATTTTACTATCTATTGACTAAAAAGTACAATGCTGATTCAGCTTTTGTATAGATTAAAAGTTAGCACCTGCTAGCTTTTATATACTCCACAAATCTTTCAACCTCAGCTTGAAGATGTTTCAAATCTTTAGTATTATCTATCACAAACGATGCAAGTGGTTTTTTATCATTGATATTCATCTGTGAGTTAATTCTATCTTGTGCCTCTTTTTGGCTTAAACCCTCTCTATCAATAAGCCTCTTAAGCTGTTGCTCTTTGGTGCAATAGACTAAAACAACTTCATCTATATCATAGTTTCTATTCTCAAAAAAGAGCGGAATATCCACAATATAAGGTACACTTTTACTCTCACAAAATGCTGATTCCTTCTCTATCTGCTCTTTTATTAGTGGATGCAAAAGAGCCTCAAGCTTTAATCTTTCTCTTTTATCTGAGAAGATTAATGAACCTAATTTTTTACGATTTACTTCTCCCTCATCTATATACTCCACACCAAATATCTTCTCCACTTTAGTAGCGTGAAGCACAAGCATCTGATGAGCAACCTTATCAGCGTCTATTATCTTAAAACCATACATTGAAAGAAGGGAACATACACTACTTTTACCAGTAGCAATCCCTCCTGTTAGTGCGATAGCATTTTTAAAACTCAATTTTTTGCAATTCCTAATAACTCTTTTTTCACATAAGTTGGTACGGCAAAAGAGGCTCTTTGTATATCTGAATTGTAATACTTAAGCCCCTCTATAAGATCAGCTCTTTGGAGTATGATATCTGCAGTTGGATGATACTTTTTAGATGCTAAAATAAAATTCCAATTAACTCCTGGATAACTTATCATCTCATATCTATAAGGCATAACAATTCCAAAAAGTGACCCCATCTTTTTCAAAATTTCTTTATGTTCATCCATCTCTACAAACCAACTACTTCCCTGCACTGCAATCAATCCATCATCTTTTAAAACTCGGTTTGCTTGTGCATAAAATGCTGGTGAAAAAAGTCCTTGGGCATAATCTTTTGCATCTGTAGAGTCAACCAAAATAATATCATAACTCTTATCTTCAGCATTTGCAATAAAATCTACACCATCACCAATAGTAAGATTTAATCTAGGATTTTTATATACTTCATCTATCCCTAAAAAATACTTTTTTGATACATCAATAACTTCTTGATCAATTTCAACCAAATCGACACTAATATCACTATGCCTTAAAACCTCTCTAGCAGTGCCACCATCTCCTCCACCAATAATCAAAACCTTTGACGGCTCCCTATGTGTGCAAATCGGTACATGGGCTAACATTTCATGATAGATAAACTCATCTTTTTGACTCATCATAGCATTTCCATCAAGCACCAAGATATTCCCCAAATCAGTACTTTTATAAACTTCTATCTTTTGATATTTGCTTTTTGTTTCAAATATCTTCTCTTCTACTTTAAGACTTTGCTTTATAAAGCCTTGTTCCTCTTCAAAATACATTTTTTAATTCCCCTATATGTTTTTGTTTAGCCAAGAATTTTACCATATTTAACCCGAATAATACAATATATATTAAAATTTGCTAAAATCACATCCATGACACAATATATCAACGAATTTTTCATAAACTTTTGGACACTTACAAATGATATGGCTATATATATCCTTATTGGTGTTTTGATAGCAGGTGCTTTAAAACAGATAATTCCTGATGATTTTATCTCTAAGCATCTAGGAAGTAACAGTTTTGGTTCAGTTATCAAATCTTCATTATTTGGTATCCCCTTGCCACTTTGTTCTTGTAGTGTTATCCCCTTTGCTACAAGTTTAAAAAAAGAGGGTGCTAGTAGTGGTTCGGTTTTGAGCTTTTTAATTTCTACTCCAATAACAGGAGCTGACTCCATTTTGGCAACTTATGGATTTTTTGGATGGATTTTTACAATTTATAGAGTTATAACTTCACTTATTATTGCAATTGTAGCTGGAGTGTTACAAAATCTATTTGGTCAAGTTCCAGATGAGAAACAAGAGGAGTATAAAAGCTGCTGTAGTGATAATTGTAGCAGTAAAGAGAAGAGAAAATTTAGTATAAAAAAGCTGTTTGATTATGCTATTTTTGATATATTTAAGGATTTTGCAAAACCCCTTTTTTATGGGCTTATTTTAGGTGCGATAATCACCACTTTTATCCCCTCAAATATATCAGATTTTTTAAATGAAAATCTATTTTTAACATATCTTTTAATTTTACTCTTTTCTATGCCTATATATATATGTGCAACCGCCTCACTTCCAATTGCAGCTTCACTAATTGCTAGTGGACTTAGTGGCGGTGCCGCTTTTATACTTTTGAGTGCTGGTCCTGCTACAAATAGTGTAACTATGGGTGTAGTCTTAAAAACCTTAGGAAAGAGAGCGTTGATAATATATCTGAGTGTTATCGGTATATTTAGTCTTATCTTTGGATATATGTTAGATATATTTTTTCCAACCCTTTTAGAAGGACAATTGATAGAACATGCAGAAGAGTTTGGTCTACTTGAACAAGCTTCAGCTGTGATAATGTTATCACTTATGGCATATTTTTTACTCTTGCCACTATTTAAGAAAGAAAAAGGTTGTGAAATTGAATAAAAAAGTTTTAATCATGTGCACTGGAAATAGTTGTCGCTCAATAATAGGTGAAGCTCTGATAAACAAAGAGTTAGAAGGCATAGATGCATACAGTTGTGGCATAGCACCAACAGGCAAAATAAACCCAAATGCAAAAAAAGTTTTAAAACTCCACAATGCTTGGAGGGATGATTACTACTCAAAGCATCTTGATGAGGTTATAGATATCGATTTTGATTTAGTTGTAACAGTATGTGACCATGCAGATGAAACTTGTCCGGCATTTCCAAAAAAAACCAATAAAATCCATGTAGGGTTTCAAGACCCTGATGGAAAAGAGTTTGAGGCATTTGAAAAGACATATAAACTTATAAAAGATAGACTTTTGACTAAAATAAAAGAGAAATTTTCTTGATTTTAGCAAGTAGTATATTTTTAATAACACTCATATTTGTTATCTGGCAACCTCGTGGACTTCAAATAGGTACAACTGCTGTTGTAGGTGGTATCGTTGCATTTACTCTTGGGGTTGTAAGTTTTAATGACCTATTTATCGTTTGGGATATTGTTTGGGATGCAACGCTAGCATTTATCGGTATTATCATACTCTCTTTGGTACTTGATGAAATAGGCTTTTTTGAGTGGTGTGCTTTGAAAATGGCAAAGTTTTCAAATGGAAGTGGCAGGAAAATGTTTATCTACTCCATCTTGTTAGGGGCTTTGGTTTCAGCTCTGTTTGCAAACGATGGAGCGGCACTTATATTGACTCCTATTTTACTTGCGAAGATGAGAGTATTAAAACTAAATGCAAAAACTATTTTAGCCTTTTTACTCGCTGGTGGTTTTATAAGTGATAGTGCATCCCTGCCTTTTGTATTTTCAAATCTCACAAATATAGTTACTGCAAACTATTTTGATATAGGTTTTCTTGAATATTTTTCAAATATGTTTTTACCATTTGTAGTTAGTGTGATAGCAACTATTGTAGTTCTATTTTTGGTGCTTAGAAACGATATTCCAAAAATAGTTGATATCGATTTACTTAAAGCAGCTGAAAGTGTATTAAAACATAAGGCTTTGTTCTATTTTTCTTGGATATTTTTAGGGATGTTGCTTGTTGGATATTTTATAGGAGATATTTATGATATCCCTATCTCTGTGTTTGCTCTTGGTGGGGGATTACTGTTTTTACTTATATCTGCACTTTTAAAGACCGTAGAACCTGCAAAAATTATCAAAGATGCACCTTGGCAAGTTGTTTGGTTTTCTCTTGGGCTTTATGTAGTTGTATATGGTTTAAAAAATGCAGGATTAACAGAGTATCTAACCATAATTTTACAAGATTTAAATACTATGGGAAATCTCATAGCTGTCATATCAACGGGCTTTATCAGTGCATTTTTGAGTGCTTTTATGAACAATATGCCAACAATTATGATAATGGATATAGCTCTTAAAGATATAGGAAATGACGCAATGATTTATGCAAATATAGTAGGATGCAACCTAGGACCTAAAATGACACCATTTGGCTCTTTAGCAACCTTACTTTGGCTTCACACTCTAAATCAAAAAGGTATAAAGATAGGATTTTGGCAATATAGTAAATTTGGACTTATCGTTACTCCACCGATTTTATTGGTAGTGTTATTGACATTGGTATGATTATTTAAAACTTAAGTTATCATAACGCAAACTTTATGTTTTTTCAAGGATAAATTACAAGTTTTATTACTAATCTAATATGTTATTTTGTGGATTTCTATTAAGTTAAAGTAATCCCCACTATCAGCACTTTTTAGTGCTTGTATATACTTATCTCTTTTAGGGTTCTCTTTCGAGAGAAGATCTTCTTGCCATTTAACTGGCATAGAGCCATGTTGTAAAAGGTAGATATTTGCCAACATCCTAGACCATCTACCATTTCCATTTTGATATGGATGTATCTGTACTGCTCTATGGTGAATCCTCGCTGCTGTTTCATATATATCAAATGTTTGGTTTTCATCCCAATAAGCTATATCATCTGCTAACTCTTTTAGGAATGTTGGTATTTGATAAGCTTTTATACCAATAGAGAGTTCCACTTGTCTAAACTTCCCAGCCCAATTCCACACATCACCAAACATATCTTTATGAAGGGTTGAGAACCACTCATAGGTAAATGGTGCTAATTTTTTAGATGGAGGTGCTGAGAGATACTTTAAAGTAGCAAGTGCAATATTGTTAGCTTCATGTACATAAATCTCTTGTATAGTATAAACTTTATTAAGTGGTAGTTTGAGTCCTGGTATATCATCAAGTGGGGTAGCATCGTCTATAGGCTTAGTAGAGTTTTTCATCTATGCTACCCAAAGTCTGTTTTGGTAGTTACCACTTAGAAACTCTTTTTCATACATAGATATGATATTGTTTAAGCTTTTATCATCCAAGCCTTGCTGCTCTAGTGCTGATGTACCCTGAACAAGTGACGCAAGAAAGAGAGCTTTTTGATGTGCTCTTTTCTCCTTTAACTCCTTAATTGATATCTGTTCATTTCCTGCAAAGTCTAAACCTAAAAAGTTTGTTATCTCTTCTATAGTGCTTAGTTTAACATCTTCATTTTTCAAGACTCTATTTACTGTTCTAACACTTACATTACTTAGTTTTGCAAGGTTTTCAATGGTTATGTTTAGCTGTTCTTTTCTCTCTATGATTTTATTTATCAATTCTAATCGCTTCATAACTATACTTTTTTCTATATTATGCCATAAATGGCACAATATCTCAATATAGATAGTATCGGTATCTTTCGATAACAATGTTATCAGTAACTCTACCGTCTATAGATATTTTGAAAACAACATCTTGAAAAAACACATACTTTGTGTTATAATAGAAGAAAAGGACTTAGTTATGGTTATGGAAAAAACAAGAACAAATGTATATTTAGACACAAATCTAAAGGCACAAGCTAAAGATATTTATAAACAATATGGCTTAACTCTAAGTGATGCAGTAAATATGTTTTTGGCTCAATCTGTTTTTAACAAGGGATTACCTTTTGATTTAAAAATTCCAAATGATGAAACACTTCAAGCGATGAAAGATGTTAAGAGTAATAAAAACTATGAAGATATCACACTTGAAGATTTAAAGAAATAATGCTTTTAAAAAGACATAAGTTTTATCGCAAAGATGAACTAAAAGTAAAACTCACAGATGAGCAGTATACAAAAAAGATAAAGTACCTCTCTTTGATACTCTCCAATAAAGTTCCACCAAGTGAAGCACTTGACCACTCTTTGATGGGAGAGTATAAAAACTTTAGAGAATTTCATCTTGGTGGTGATATGTTGATTATCTACACCGTGAAAGATGATGTTTTATATCTTCAAAGAATAGGAACACATAGTCAGCTTTTTAAATAGCCCAAAAGTTGCAACAATAAGTAACATCATAAAAAGAAGTAAATTTTTAAATAAAAGAGTATTTTTGAAGAGTAAGTATTCCCCAAGGTATCCCCTTAGTAAACCTTAAGTCAATTAAATCCCTAAAACAAGGGGTTTATAGATGGTGCGGATGAAAGGACTTGAACCTTCACGCCGTGAGGCACCAGATCCTAAGTCTGGCGTGTATACCAATTTCACCACATCCGCACAAAAACAATAAAATGGTACGCCCGTCAGGATTCGAACCTGAGACCCTCGCCTTAGAAGGGCGATGCTCTATCCAGCTGAGCTACGAGCGCATAAAAACATAAAAAAAAGTGGCACGCTCGATAGGAGTCGAACCTATAACCTACAGATCCGAAGTCTGTTGCTCTATCCAATTGAGCCACGAGCGCAAAATCTCGCTTAGTTACTGGGGTGAGATACGGGATTCGAACCCGCGACCCCCGGCACCACAAACCAGTGCTCTAACCAACTGAGCTAATCTCACCATAATTTATCACAATTCTTATATATACATGGTCGGAGTGAAAGGATTCGAACCTTCGACCCCCTGGTCCCAAACCAGGTGCGCTAACCAGGCTGCGCTACACTCCGAACTTCAAAACATCTTGTTTTGAGTCAGAGATTGTACCCAATTACACCTGATTTGTCAATAGATTTTAACCCTTTTTGCTAAATTCTACTAAACCTTCTGTTGGAGAGGAGGCTGTTGCAAATGGTTTTTTAGAAATTCTACCTGCAAGAAAGCTCATACGACCCGCTTTAACGGCTAATTTCATAGCTTCTGCCATAAGAACTGGGTTGTCCGATTGGGCTATTGCTGTGTTTGTTAAAACTCCATCAGAACCTATCTCCATAGCGATTGAGGAGTCACTTGCACATCCTATTCCTGCATCCACAATTACAGGAACTTTGACTGCCTCTTTGATAAAAAGTACATTATATCTATTTTGAATTCCTAAACCACTTCCTATTGGAGCAGCTAGAGGCATTATAGCGGCGGCTCCTGCATCTTCTAGTTTTTTTGCCATAATTGGATCATCATTTGTATATGCCATGATAGTAAAGCCCTCTTTGGCTAAAACTTCTGTAGCTTTTAGTGTGTCTATAACATCTGGATAGAGTGTTTTTGCGGTATCGCCTATAACTTCCATCTTAATTATATCTATTCCTGTAGCTTCTCTTACCATTCTAAATAGTGTGATTGCATCTTCGGCGGTTGTACATCCTGCTGAATTTGGCAAAATCTGTACATCTGTATCTTTAAAATAATCCATAAGATTTTCTTCGTTTGGATTAGTTATATTTACTCGTCTTACTGCTACTGTTATCATGTTTGAGCCACTTGCTAGTGTAGCATCTCTTGTTGTTTGAAAATCTGGGTATTTTCCACTACCCACGATTAATCTACTTGCAAACTCATATTTCCCTATTTTTAATGTATCGTTCATATCTTCCCCTATAAAAGTATAATTTTTTAGAACAAAATTATACTTTTATTCGTCTTAGATACTACACTCTACAAGTAAACTCACCAAGTGACTTTTTCAAATCCTTAGCAGCATTTTTAAGCTCATCTGTTGTTTTTGCTGCACCGTGAATATTATCATTATTTTGCATCGATAATGTTTTTATCTCATCCATAGTAGCTATAAAGCCATTCATCATCTTTGATGAATCAGAGATTGAGGCTGTTGTTTGATTTACATTTGTAACTGCATTTTGCATAGCATAACTTACCTCTTCAACTTCACTTTGCACTTCATTTGATGTCTCTGTGAGCATTGTGATGTTTTCAACATTTTTATTCATCTCTCCACTTGCATCCATGATTGATTGAACTATGACACTTATAGTTGCATTTATCTCACCAAGTGATTTTTGAGTTCTCTCTGCTAGTTGTCTTACCTCATCAGCAACAACAGCAAAACCTCTTCCGTGTTCACCTGCTCTTGCAGCTTCGATTGCTGCATTTAGTGCTAAGAGATTTGTTTGATCTGCTATGTCACTGATAACTCCTAGTACAGACTTAACCTGTTCTGCATCTGCACTTAGTTGATTTAGCTTATCTGCTAGTGCTATTTCGCTATGTGAATTGTCATTCATCGTATTTATCATACTCATAACTTTATCTTTTGCCTTATCTAGTTTTTCTTGAGCTTGTTGTATATTATCTCTTGTCTCATTTGCTTCATAAACTGAACTTGATAAAGTATTTTGTAGTTGATTTGCATTGTTAGAAGTTTTTTCTATCATATTAGCTTCATTTTCAATATTTACAGTGATTTCAGAAAATGTACCATTCATTCTATCTGTTGCAACTTGATTTTTATCTGTTTCAATTTGTGCATGTTTTATTGCTACTGAAGTATTTATTATTAAATTTTTTACAGCTTTTGCAATTTGTCCAATTTCATCATTGCTTGAAGTATCTATTTGTGTACATAAATCTTTAGAAGTGGCTATCTCTTCAATTTTTGTTTTGAGCTTAGATATAGAGTGATTTATCCCTTTTATTAAAAACATCGCAAACAATATATTAAATAAAACTGCAATTAATACCAAAACTGAACTAATTACTAAATGCGAAATTAAATTTGATTCAAATACTTCAATATTACTATTAAGATATTTAGCGATTTCATCATCAATCTCTTTTAAAATGTTTATCTTTTTTGTAATTGTATCAAACCAATACTCAGGATTTACTCCAAAACCACCAACAGGTGCTTTTTCTATAGCAATATTTCTCATCCTCTCTACCTCTTTTACAGAGGTAGAGTCCATTTTATTTTCGTAAAATACAATAAGCTTTTTAGGAGCGAACCCCTCAAAGGTTTTTATAAATGCTTTTTGCTCTGACATCAAATCTATAAATTTATGATGTGTTTGCGTTGTAAAACTATCTCTTGCAAAAACACCACTCATAACAGCTCTCTCAACTCCTGCTCTCTCTTTTGCTTCTAAAAATACAAAATATGCTGAAAGTGCTTTTGTAATTTCATTTTTGGGAGAGTTTTTTGCATTGTCACTCACAATATAAAGCATTTTTGCATTCATGTTTGTATAGTAATCAACTGTATCTTTTAAATTTATATCTAAACTCGAAATTTTTTCTCTCATCGACTCAAGACGATTTAAATCACTCAAAAGTTGAACAGTTCTGTCTTTAAGCTCACTTGGAAAATCTGAAAAATGAAAACTATCTACAAATGTTACAAACTCTCTTTTTCTCTCATCTGTAAGTTCTCTTTGGCTTTTAAGCTTGGTTTTAAACCTCACTCCACCACTCCCAACAAATCCCGCACTAGCACCTCTCTCTTTTTGAGTTTCATGTATTAAAAGGCTAATTTGCTCACTAAGCCCTGATAACTCTTTTACTTTTCCAACATCTTGTTTGATTTTAAAATCATTCAAAATTATTGAGCCTCCAAAAAATATAATTAGTGCTGTTGGTATAGCTACTAAAATTAGTAACTTACTCTTGATTGTTAGATTCGACAACATTATAATTTCTCCTTTTTAATATTATAAATGCAAAATCGACAAAAAAGAAAATTATTTAATAGTTAATGAGCTTTTTCTCAAAAGTACTAGATAGATAGCAGTTGATATCCCAGATGAACCTAAAATCATCAACATCACCATAATCTGGTATCTCACCGCAATCAAGGGATCAACGCCTGAGAGAATCTGCCCTGTCATCATCCCTGGAAGTGAAACTAAACCTACTGCAAAAAGTGCATTGATAACAGGGATAAGTGCTGCTTTGTAAGATAAGGCTCTTGCATCTGTGTAACTATTTTTTCTATTCATTTCACTCTCAAATCTCTCAGCAGCAACACTCACACTATTCATAGAGTTTGCAAAAATCATACCAGAGAGTGGAATCAAAAATCTAGGCTCATACCAAAGAGTCAAATCCAAAACCCCAGCAAATACAACAATAAGTGTAAAAATTCCCCCAACTGCAATAGCGATAAAAGCCCTAAAATATAAAACTTTATCTTTTTTTTGAAGCGGACGAAGAGAAATAATACTAGATGCAATCAACATAACACAAAGTACAAAAACAACTAAATAGGGCGATTTAGTATCAAAGAGATAGATAAGTACATATCCTATCAAGATAAGCTGTACAAACATCCTAAAAAGAGCATAAAAAACGGTAGTTGCATCACTAATCCACCTAGCATAAATTACGATGACAATAGAGACAGGAATCATAACCCACAAAAGGTCTAATAACTCTATATGGTATAAATTAGTTATTTAATACCTCAATCACAGCACGAGGGAAAATCTCATGTTCGCATCTGTGGATACTCTCTTTAAAAGTTTCAAAATCCATCTGCGATTTATCAAAACATTTTTGAGCTACTATCTCCCCTCCATCAACTTCAGAGACTACCTTATGAACACTCACTCCTGCTACCTTCATAGGAGAGTTAAAACTTCTATTTAAAGCATCTGCACCTTTGAAAAGAGGAAGCAAAGATGGGTGAATATTTATAGCCTTTATTTGGTCTGTAAAAACTGGAGTTAAAATCCTCATAAAACCCGCCAACACTGCTAAATCTACATTTAAACTATCTATATATTTAACTAATTTTGTATCAAACTCTTCTCTTGAAGTGTACTGTTTGTGATTTAATATCATGGTATCTACACCATATCTTTTTGCTTTTTCTATACCTTTTGCATCTGGATTATTTGTAATAGCCATAACAACTTCTACACTCTTTTTATGTAGAGTTTTTATAAGATTTTCAAGGTTGCTTCCCTCTCCACTAAAGAGTATTACTATCTTTTTCAAAGTGATTTTACTCCCTCTATCAATGCATCTGGAGTTAACGCATAACTATTTTTGTTAAACCTCTTACAAGAGAAAGCATGAGCTAATGAACCTGTGATAGCAGCTTTGAGTGGAGTATAGTTTTGTGCCAAAAGTGAAGCTATAAGCCCACCAAGCACATCTCCACTACCACCTTTGCTAAGTGCATTTGTACCAAATTTTTGAATATATACTATACCATTTTGAGAGATTAGAGTATTTGCCCCTTTTAGTACAAAAACTGCATTTGGATATTTTTGGCTTATGAGTCTTATATATTTAAATCTACTCTTTTGAATCTCTTCAACACTCACATCTGCTACTTTTGTCATCTTTAAAAGTGAAGAAAACTCTTTTGGATGAGGTGTCAAAACAAGATTACTCTTTTTATCTAAAACCTCTACCAAAATATCACAATAAAATAAATCTGCATCTAGCAACATAGGGTTATCGTGAGATAATAAAAACTTTCTTAGGCAATCATCATCAAACTGATTTCCAAGCCCCATTCCGATGCAAACTGCTGTGTTATTGTGTGGCAGTGTAGTGCTGCTCATAAGAGAGTATGGTACTGTATATGGCTCATTTTCAACAATTGTTACTAATCCTGCTCCAAAAGCATATGCAGCCATTGCTGCTATCACCCCTGCACCTTGTTTTTTACCTGCAACAACTGATAGATGTCCAAAATCTCCCTTATGAGTATTTCTATTTTTTCGATAGGGGAGCTTCATATCCTTTTTTTCTAAAAGAAATGTATCAGCCTCTCTCTCATAAAGTTTATGACTAACTCCCAAATCAACACACTTAATCTTTCCCGTAAAATCTTTTGCCTTATCACTATAAAGAGCCTCTTTGTAAGCTCCCATAGTTATGGTGATATCTGCGATAAAAGCTATACTTTCTATCTCTCCTTCACTTGTAATTCCTGTTGGTATATCACAAGCTATTTTTAGTGCTTTTAGGCTATTTAGTTTTGTTAAGAGAGTTTGAGTTTTATCATCAAGAGAAGTGCTTAACCCTGAACCAAAAATAGAGTCAATAACAACATCATATCTATTTTTAATCTTATCTATCTCTCTTATACCAACACTCAAAGCTCTTTTTAGTTGCAACTTTGCCATAGCTGATTTTGCCCCAAATGGCATAAAAAGGGAAACTTTTTTATCAAGATGTAACATACGAGCAAGAGCAACACCATCAGCTCCATTGTTTCCAGGACCTGCTACTATTAAGATAGATTTAGATTTTTTAGGCAAAATATTTTTTATACCAAAAGCAGCATGCTCCATCAATAAATCTTCACTTAAATTGAAGGAGTCATAACATATTTTATCTAAGGTGGATACCTCTTTGTAAACTTTTTTCATAAGCCAATTGTATCAAAATTATCTCATCCGAAAGCTTAATGCTTCAAGAAGATGTTTTTTATTGATTTTACTATTTGTTTCTATATCTGCTATAGTTCTTGCAACTTTTAAGGCTTTGTTGATGGCTCTTTGGCTTAAATCAAACCTTTGCGTTGCACTGTTTAAAATACTCTCACACTCATCATCTAACAGACAATATTTCTGTATATCTTTATCAGATAATTTTCCATTTAGTTCACTCTGTCCTCTTTTTAGTTGGTTTAAAAAGGCAATTTTTACCTTATCAAACATCTCTTTTGAGCTTATTGTTGCCTTATCTTCTATCTTTATCTCATCCATTTGTACATAAATATCAATACGATCAAGAAGAGCAGAAGAGAGTCTATTTTTATATCTGCTAAGTTCTAAATCTGTGCATCTACACTCTTTATGATTGCTAAAGAGATTTCCACAAGGACATGGGTTCATAGCAGCGATGAAAAGAAATTTTGTTTTGTACTCTATCTTTGTGTGAACCCTTGATATCAATACTTTGTAATCTTCAAGTGGCTCTCTAAGACTCTCTAATGTTGATTTTTGAAAATGTGGAAATTCATCAAAAAAGAGTATTCCATTGTGTGCTAAAGCACTCTCTCCAATACTTGCATTTTTGCTTCCACCTCCAAAGATACTAGCTCTTGAAGCACTATTGTGTGGGGATCTAAAACTCTTTTGCGGACTAAAATCAGGTTCAATACCTTCAAGTGCATCTAGCTTTGCTTTTTGTAAAATTTCCTCCAAGCTTGAAGGAGAAAGTATATATTTCAATCTTTTAGCACTCATACTTTTCCCACATCCAGGACTTCCCTCATAGAGTATATTATGGTTTCCAGAAGCTGCTATTAAAGAGGCTCTTTTTGCTCTTATCTGCCCTTTTATCTCTAAAAAATCGAGTTCAAACTTTTCAATAAAATAGTATTTTTTATTATTAAACTCTAAAAATCTAAAGTCAAGGGCTTCATTTGAGATGATTTTAGTGGCATTTTGTGGAGCTTCAAAGATATCTATTGCATCTTGAAGATTATCTGCAGAATAGATCTCAATATTTGGTATTTTTGAGACTTTTTCTACGCTTGCTTTGGGAATTATCACTTTTTTAAGTAATCCATCATTGACAAGTGAGAGGATAATAGCAAATATAGAGTTTGTATCTTTGAGTGTGCCATCAAGCCCAAGTTCACCAAAAACAAAAAAACCATCAAAATTGATTTTGCTTTTTTGCAAAACTATAAGCAATGCGATAGAGAGATCAAAGTGACTCCCCTCTTTTTTCAAATCAGAGGGAGAGAGATTAACAGTAATCTTTTGTGGTGGAAACTTAAAATCTATCGCAGATAAGGCTGATTTAACTCTCTCTTTTGACTCTTGTATAGAAGTTTGAGCTAAACCAACAATTGCAAAGCTAGGAAGAGCCCTGACAAAAGCAACCTCAACATCTACAACTTTTGCATCAAAGCCATCCATCGTGGCACAATGGACCTGCTTCAACTACTTTTTGCCTTTTAGCTTCTTTTTCCAATCTTTTTCAAATTTTTTTCTTTTTAAAAATGATAATTTTTCTATAAAGAGTTCCCCTTTTAAGTGATCACACTCATGTTGAAAAGCGATTGCCATAAGGTCTTCATAGATACAAGAGATAGTTTTTCCATCTCTATCTTGATACTGGACTTCTATTTTTTGAGCTCTTGAAACATCATCAAAATACTCAGGTACACTAAGGCACCCTTCTGTATATAACATTGAGCCTTTTTGTTCGATAATCTTTGGATTTATAATCTCTATAAGAGTATCTTTTGTCTGTTCATCATCTTCATTTGGCAAATTGATAATAAGTACATTTAAAGGTATAGAAATTTGTATGGCGGCTAATCCTATGCCATTTTTTGAAATCATAGTCTCATACATATCATCCAATAAAGAGTGAAGCTTATCATCAAAATCTACCACAGGTGTAGATTTTTGTTTTAAAAGCTTGTTTGGATAAGTTATAATCTCTCTAATCATACACTAACTTGGAAATCCATCAAGGGCAGTAGCAATAATCTGCTCTTTTGTCTTTTGCGGGTCAATATTTGAAAGTGCAAAATCAAGTTTTATATCGATAGTTTCTGAATCTACTATATAGTTAGAGAAGCTTATCATATGCTCTATGCTCTCTATCGTTTTTTCAGCTTGTTGTGCATTTGTATGTTTTAAAATCAACATAAAAACACCATCATCAAAATGTGTCACTATATCACTTCTTCTAGATCTCTTAAGTATCATTTTACCTACGGTTTTTATTATAAGCTCTTTATCACGAGTGAGCCTTATATTGTCTAATGCACTTTTTTTAACTCTTAAAGCTAAAAGAACACCCTCAGAACCAAAATTTTCTATGTTACTTTTCTCAGAATCAATAGCTTTTAGAAGGTAATTTTTATTGTAAACATCATATTTCTTATCAAATATACTCTCATTGTTAAAACTCTTAACAACTGTTGCTACGCTATTATATTTCTCTTTAAGCGTTTTTTGTTGACTTGTAAGAACATCACTAATTGCTCTCAAATCTTCATCATAAGAGATTAGGCTTAGCTTGCTTGTTGTACCTTTTGCCAACTCATCTTTTTTTAACTTTGTTATATTTCTAAGTTTATTTATCTTTGAGTAAACAACAGATATAGAATCCATCATCTCTTTAACTTGGGTAAAGCCTGTATGAATGTTATTTTCTATTTTTAAAACATAATCAAAATCTTCAACTTTCTCCATCTCTAAGACAGTATTGATATTTTGTTTTTGATTTAGAGGTTTATCTTCAAGAAGTTTTTCAAAGTATATCGCATAATTAGCAGGAGTTGGTGGAATATTTTCTTTAATCATTTTATCAACAACTTGTCTTCCATATAGATTAAGCTGTTTTAAAACAATAGTATTTTGTTTAGCAGTTGCTTCTTTTAAACCTCCAATAGTTTCATCAACAATAGGTTCAAAATCATCACCCCTCTTCTTAACCTTGCCATCTTTATCTAAACCCAACACTTCTCTTCCTTAGCTTATGTGAAATTTTTTTCTAAAACTTTGTCTACAAGACCATATTCACAAGATTCACTAGCACTCATAAAAAAATCTCTATCTGTATCTGCTTCTATTTTTGATAACTCTTGTCCTGTCTGTTTTGCCAGAATATGATTTAAACTATCTTTCATTCTTTGAATCTCTTTTGCCTGAATTTGAATATCAGTCGCTTGACCCTGTGCACCACCTAATGGTTGATGTATCATAATTCTTGCATTTGGTAAAGCATATCTTTTACCTTTTGCACCAGATGCAAGTAAAAATGCACCCATAGAAGCCGCTTGCCCTATACAAATCGTACAAACATCAGGCTTGATATAGTTCATTGTATCATACATACTCATTCCACTTGTTATGACACCACCTGGAGAATTTATATAAAGATAGATATCTTTGTCTGGATCTTCAGCTTCTAAAAAGAGTAGTTGAGCAACAACAGTGGATGCAACTCCATCATTTACCTCTCCACTTAACATAATAATTCTATCTTTTAAAAGTCTTGAAAAGATATCATAACTTCTCTCTCCACGACCTGTTTTTTCTACTACTATTGGTACATAACTCATCTATATATCCTTTTACTTTTGTTCAAAAAGTTTATGAAATAGTCTATCCTCAATCAATGCCATCTTAACAGCTGGTAAAAGCCCTTGCTCTTCATACTGCTTGATATAGGCTTGTGGGTCTTGCCCCGCTTGTAAAGCTTCAAAATAGATAGTTTGCATAACTTCTTGGTCATCTACAATAACCTCTTCAGCTTTTGCTAATTCATCTACGATAAAAGTAAGCTTTACACTATCACTTGAATCACTTCTGTACTCTTCTCGCTTCTCTTTTGCTGCCTCAGCGTCTGTTGAGTATTTTTTAACCTCATCTTCATCAAATGTAGAGAAAGCATTTCTAAATGCCATATCCATCTCTTGCTCAACAATATTTAAAGGAAGATCGATATCAAACTTCTCTATCAGTGCTTCTACAAATTTTGGCTTTGTCTCTTCTTGGTAAATTTTACTAAGTTTCTCTGCAACTATTTGCTCTTTTACTTTTGTCTCTAGTAACTCTTTTGTTGGTGCTTCCTCGTTAGGTAGCATCTCTTTCAAAGTTTCTATGTCTATATCGGCAGGAATAACCTTCTCTTGAATTTCAAGAAGTACTACTTTAAACATTGCCTCTTTTCCTGCTAAATCTTTATTGTTATACTCTTTTGGAAAGGTTACTGTAATTTCTCTGTTTTCATCAGCCATCATTCCTATGAGTTGTTCTTCAAAACCTTCTATAAAGCTTTTGCTACCAATTTCTAGGTTATATGCTTCTGCTTTTCCACCTGCAAATGATTCATCATCTACAAAGCCCTCAAAGTCAATCAAAGCAAAATCACCACTTTTAAGAGCTCTCTTATCTTCTACTTTTTCAAGTTTTGCTGAAGCTTTTTTCATCTCTTCTATCTTCTCATCAACCTCTTTTTTGGTTGCTTTTGGTTTTTTAATTTCGGGAACCAACTCTTTATAACCTTCAAGCTTAAACTCTGGTCTAGTTGAAAGAACAATCTCCATCTCAATAGAACCATCTTTTTCATCAAATTTTTTGACATTTGGTTCGCCTATAATTGCAGACTGTTCAATTTTAAGATCTTCTACACCTTTTTCATACACTTCTCTAACCGCTTCATTTTTTGCATCTTCAGCTAATTTATCACCATATCTTGCTTTTACAACATGTGCTGGAACTTTTCCTTTTCTAAAACCATCGATTTTCATATCTCTTGCTGCTGTGCTTGCAAGAGCATTCTCTTTTTGCTCTATATACTCTTTAGAAATTGTAGCACTTATAGAACAGTTTGCACTATCAATTTTCTCTGTTTTGATGTTCATTTGTATCCCTCATGATTAAAATTGTCGCCGATTATATCTAAATATTACTTTTTAATAAATAAAATATATGTTAATATAGTGTATATATTAAATTTTAGGAGCAAAAATGAGATGGACTTTTTTTATAGTAATTTTATCACTCTTTATAACTGGATGTATTCCAAAACAAGTAGATAAAAAACCAGTTAAAAACCCGACAACGACACAGATACAAGAACCTAAACTAGAGCCAAAAATAGAAAAAATAGTTCCAAAACAACCAGAGGTTGAAAAAGAGATAATAGAAATAGAGGTAGAAGAGCCATCAAAGAGTTATAAAGTAACGATGAAAACTAAAAAATTCGCTTTTTCAGATACCGGCTTTTTAGTCAAATCAAATAAAATGCTACGCTTAAATGTTTTAGCCATGGGGAAACCAGTATTAGACTTAAAAGTAAAAAATAGCGACGATATCTGTGTAGGAAGTCTATGCAATACAAAACACGGATTTAACCAAAGCTTTTTAGTTAGTGAATATCCAGATGAGTTGATTGGAAATGTTTTACAAGGAGAGCCAATTTTTGAAGGAAAAAATCTTAAAGAAACAACAAATGGATTTATACAACGGATAAAAACTGACAAATATAATATAAAATACCAAACATCAAAAGGTAGTATCTATTTTAAAGATAAACAAAACAAAATCATAATGAAATTAAAGGAGCTAAAATAGCAAAGTTTGTAGGTGCACATGTAAGTGCAAGTGGAGGGGTTTTTAATGCACCATTAAATGCAAAAGAGATTGGAGCTAAGGCATTTGCTCTATTTACAAAAAACCAAAGACAGTGGAAAGCAAAACCACTAGATGCCAAAACGATAGATAAGTTTAAAAAAAATTTAGAATTATCAGAAATTTTACCCTCTCATGTACTCCCACATGACAGTTATCTTATAAATCTTGGACATCCAGAAGAGGAGAAACTCCATAAATCAAGAGAAGCTTTTATAGATGAAGTTCAAAGGTGCGAACAATTAGGACTAGATAGGCTAAATTTTCACCCTGGAAGTTATCTAAAAAAGATTAGTATAGAGGAGTGTTTAAATCGTATATCTCAAAGTATGAATGAGACACTAAAAGAGACTAAAGATGTTATCTTAGTCATCGAAAACACAGCTGGACAAGGAACTAATCTTGGATTTGATTTTGAACACCTTGGATACTTGATAGAAAACTCTATCGACAAATCGAGAGTTGGAGTTTGCATAGATACTTGCCATATGTTCACAGCAGGTTATGATATCAGAACAAAAGAGGCTTATGATAAAACATGGAGAGAGTTTGATGAAAAAGTTGGATTTGAGCATCTAAAAGGGATGCATCTAAATGATTCAAAACCTGATCTTGGCTCAAGAGTAGATCGCCATCATAGTTTGGGAGAGGGAAAAATTGGATTAGACGCTTTTAGGTTTATCATGAATGATGATAGAATGGACGATATACCGCTGATACTTGAAACGATTGATAGTAGTATCTGGAAAGAGGAGATAGCACTTTTATATAGCTTTATCAACTAATTTGGTGGATTAAATCTCCACCAAATTTCTACATTTTCATCTCTGTCTCAACCTCAACTGGAATTGAAATATTATCACCATAATCACCATCAATTAATGCTTTTTTAATCGCGTCAATAGCTATATTGTTATAGTTTGGTTCAGGATCTTTTTCAAAACCTTTCTCTTCTATAAAACCTCTATACAAAGTTCCATCCAGCTGGGCATATATTTCTGAGTATCCATTTGAAAAAGCAGAGTGTTTTACCGTAAGGATTTCTACATCACCTTTTGTTTCAATACCCCACTTTCCATAAAGAGTTTTTCCTCCTAAAGTATTATTATTACACTCTGTTCCATCTACAGTAGTAAAATATTTCATTTCACACTGTTGTCCTACAAACTCAGAAAGTGTTTTGAGAACTTGACCGCTCTCCATCTTCATTTTGCTATTTAAAATATATTCATCAGAAAGATGTTTAAAGCCTAGATAACTCACTTTTGAACCTTCTGGCATAGAGACAACATCACCTAAGAGTGGAATATATAATTTTGATATATTTTCTTGATTTAAGATAAATACTTTCATATTGTAAGAAGGGAGAGTCAATACACCATCTTTATCTAATCTGTAATTAATCGTGGCACTATCTACTCTTTGCTCCCAATTACCATTTCTAAGAATATACTCTACTCTATCTTCACTATCATCATTAGAATCTGTTTTTTCTATAAAATTTTTATCTCTAAGCTCAAACTCTTTAAAAGTTATAACACTATTTTCACCGATAAGAATTTCGCTATATCCTGCATCTGTGTCATATCTATCGAACTCATAAAACTTCATCCCTTTTTCAAACTTAACTCTCTTGCCATCTTTTTTTGCTTTTTCTCTCTCCCATTGTGCTTTTTTTCTCTCTTTTTCCCTTTCAATATCTCTATAAATCTCTTTAAGTTCTTTATTATCAGAATCTTTAAAGTCATCTTCACTATCAAATACTACACCTGGTCTAATATCACTACCAACCTTTTTTCTAATAGCCTCAATCTGTGCTGGAGAGGGAACTTCTATCCCAATATCCTCTAAACCACTTTTTATATATGCTGCATCCCAGTCATGATTATCTTTGAATAAATCATCATCATCACCTCTCTCAACTCCCTCTCCTTTTTTAACTCTTTTGAGATCTTCTTTTGTTAAATATGCAATTTTTTCCAAATCTCCATCAAGCTTTTCAAATGCTTTTTCAATATTTCTTGTAATCTCTTTTGCAACTCTTGCTCGGCTCATATCATCTTTGAATGATTCATCAAGCAAAGAATCAATACCTTGCGAATCTAAAGCACCCTCTAAATTTTGTGCCAATCTTTCATAAACTTCTTCTATAGCATCATCATCCTCACTAGCATTTGTCATAGCTTCTACAGCTTTTTGAATTTTTAGAGCATGTTTGATTAGATGAGGTTTTGTATCTTTTAAAGCAACTGGATCTAGTGTTATATCATCTTCATCTATATCAAAAATTCTTGCGACTTCTCTTTTTGAAGCTTTTATTTTCTCTCTTATTTCCTCTTTTGTAAATCTTTTATCAGATTTTAGCTCTCTTTGTACCGCTTTTGCAACAAGTGTTGTAATAGGAGATATATTTACAATCTTGGCATCAGCAGGTGCTAATAACTTTCCTCTAAAATCTGCTCCTGTATCTACATCTTTGCCTCCATATACAAGAAGCATCGCTTCATTAAAACCATCACTCTCTTGAATCTCTGGTGAAATATTAAGTGTAAATGAACCATCTTTTGTTGTTTGTGCTTTTGGCTCTTCTTGTTGACAATAACCATCATTTGATATATCTAAACAAACTGTTGCATACTGCAAATATCCATCAACTGCTTTACCACTTATCTCTATAGATTGATTTACAGAATCATCTTGTACACTTGTATCATCTACAACACTTCCACAACCTGCTAAGACTGCACTTACAACACTAGATATGACTACTATTTTTATTAGGGTATTTCTTTTCATCGGGGGAGGCTCCTTATAACCTGGAATTTATTTTTATCGAATAGTAAAATTCATAAAGTAAATCGACCAAAAAGAGAATAAGTTCAATTAATATTTACTTATCTACGATATAATCGTATGAAAATAAAACCTAAGGCATAACATGAGGCAATTTTTAACTATTTTTTTAACAATACTATTTCTAATAACATCTGCTTTTGCACAAAAATCAGATGTAGGCATAGTTATTGATAAAATGATAACTGCATCTGGAGGTGAAGAGAAGCTTTTACAGCTAAATAACTACAAACAGACATGGAATGTAGAGTTTATGAACTCCGATAAAAGTGGTTTTGATAAAAGAACTGTAATTTTACCAGAGTATTTTAAAACAGAGATAATCTATCCAGATAAAAAAGAGATAAGAATTGTTGATAAAGAGAGTGGAACAAAGATATTTGGAGATAAAACTCTTCAAGCTAAAGGTCCTATGCTAGATGCGATGAGATTGCAATTAATGAGGCTTTATCATCCATTGGAACTGAAAAAAAGGTTAAAAGATTTGACAATGACTCAAAATAACAAACAGTATATTTTAGCCCTAAAAAATGGTTCAATTGCAGTAGAGTATATCGTATCTAAAAAGACCTATCTCATAGAAAAAGTTATAGGAAGATTACAAATGGGACCTCAGCAAATGGAGTTTTTAACTCGCTATGAAGATTATAAATCAGAAAATGGTGTTTTAATTCCTCATAAAGAAGTTAAATTTGTAGGGAGTATGAATACTGCTATTATGACACTAAAAGAGATAAAATTTACAAAATAGAGGAGAGTTTTATCTCCTACTACAAGAACCTCCACCAAGATTAAAACTATCTGAGTAGTCGCAATTTGAACATTTAAACTCCACAAAAGAGGTACCAGAGCACCCGCCACCTTTTTGATTTACCACTTCTATAGTCTGTTTTTTACACTCAGGGCAAATTCCTTGATTTATCAACTTTAGCTTTTCACCTTTTACTCCAAGATAATTAAAATATGCCCACACCAAGCCACCAACTATCAATATAATAAAAAGTAGTATTAAAATCGTATACATCAGTTTTTCTCAATTACATGTTTAAACTTATCAAGGAAATCATCAAAAAGCTCTTTAAAATCTTCTAAATTCCCAAGCCCCTCTTTTAGTATATTGCCTAAATTTCCAGTAACTTGTTCACCAATAGCAAAATATAGACTCTGTTTGGTTTTACTCATATTTATCCTCCAACCCTTATCTGTATAGTCAAGTTTTGTAAGAAAATCGACTTCACTTATATCTTTGTCACCTTTTAAGTGTAGTTTTGTAGCAACTGTAGCTTTTTTACCATCCTCTTTTACAGCCCCAAACTCTACTGATTTTATTTTTATTTTTTTATAAAGAGTTGTTTTTTTGATATCCTCTTTTACAGTTAAGCGTTTTGCCTCTTCGAGTCGCTCTTGCTTTTGTGCTACCCAGAAATCTTTACTAATACTTGCAGGAGAAACATTTTTTGAAGAGCAACCAACAGTTAATAATCCAAGCAAAACAAGAGTCAATACTTTTATCATACAACCTCCTGTCTAAGAACTGAAGTCTGTCCAGATGCAAACTCATCTTTTTCAATCATCTCTATGATGTTGTGGTGTTGATATCTTTTATGGTTATAAACCACCACATAAATTATATCACCAATATCAAGATAATTTTTTTCACCAAACTCCGTATATCTTGAAGCTCCTATTGAAATGAGCAGTTTTTCTGGCTTTTTTGCCTCTTTTATAAGCTCTTTTAAATCCTCCAAAGGTCCATGTTCGTGCTGGGTATTTAACTTATTTACAATCCAATCAAGTAATTTTTCATAAAAATAACTATAATCCAAAAGGTCACTATTTTCACCATATTGGATAACTTTACCATCTCGTTTTATAAAAGAGGTTAAAGAGTAATCATCCATAACACACCCGAGTGAAAAACTTCCTATTTTAAGTTCATCACTACTTACCCCTTTGCAGTTTTCGCCCCAATTTTTTTTGTGACTTATCTTTTTTGCACCTTCTACTCGAATAGAACAATCATTGTAAGCCATAAAATATGTAGGAGTTAATTTTGAGATAGTATCTCCCTTATAATCAATTTCACACAAAAGAGCAACTTCAGGCTCCATCTGAATATTTTTATCGCTTATAGATTCAATTTTATCTGAACTAAAAGGATAAATCCCCAAAAACGAACCACTCCCTGGTATAAAAGTAGGGAAAATCCCCTTTGGTGCGTCCTTTTCATCAACCTCAACATCTACAAAATCAGCACTCTCTCCTGCTTGTTCTAAATGGTGAGTAAAGTTACCCGCTATTCCAAATCCTATTATCGTTTTATCCATTATTATATTCCTTTGACTTTATTATAATAAAAGTTGTCTTATCTAAACTAGCTTTTACCAAAAGCTTCCCACCCATCTCTTTTTCTATAATCGTTTTAGCTATATAAAGTCCTATACCATCACTCCCTTTTTTGGTGCTAAAGTATGGATTAAAAATCTTTTCTAAATATTTTTTTTCTATGCCACCACCATCATCTGTTATCATAATAGTTGGATTATCTATAACTATCTCTATCTTTCGACACTTTGCATCTCTTGCATTGTTGATAATATTTAAAATTGCTTGTTCAAATTCATTTTTATTTGCATAGAGAGTAAAAGATTTTAACTCTTTTATCTCAACCTCTATATCGGCATTTTTTAGGGAATGAGAAGTTATTGAGAGGGTATTACTGATAGCCTCTTTTATATCAAACTCCTCTTTGCTTTTAGATGGGTTGTAAAAGTTTCTAAAATCATCGATAGTTTTTGACATATATGAGAGTTGCTTATTTGCCTCTTTTAGTTTTTTTTCTACTATTTGTGGATTGTGGCTGTTTTTCTTGATATTCATAAAGACAAATGAGAGATGAGTTAGTGGCTGTCTCCACTGATGTGCGATACTAGCTACCATCTCTCCCATACTTGCTAATCTTGATTGTTGTAAAAGCAAACTCTGCCCTGCCTCTTTTTCATCTTGAAGTAGTTTTATCTTGTATGTAAGAGCTAAAGAGAGTAAAATCGCTTCTATAGAAAATGCAATATGTAAAAATGGAAAATTACTATTGATTAATCCTGTAAGTCCTGTATAGACTAATACAGATGTAACTATAACCATATTCCACCCAAAATAAAATAGATAATATGGTCTACTCTTTTTTACTATCAAACGGCTCGATTCAGAAACCACCAACCATATAGGAACAAATATAGGAATAAGACCTGTGATAATATTTTGACCAAGGACAAGTGTGATAACTATATCTGCAAGTGAAGCATAAATTATTGTTACTACCAAAAAATCTAACTTTTTTATCTCTCTTGTATGTAAAAACTCTCGAATAAAAAGCATAGAAAATAGAAGTATTAAAACATGAGAAAGCGAATGAAGTCTCAAACTACCAAAGCCATAAACTACATCAAAAGGTGAAAGATAAAGACTCTCCAAAGTTACCAAGAAAAATAGAACAGACAATTGAGCCAAAGCATAGTATAGATGTTGTTTTTCTTTAGAATAAAACCAGATTGAAATGTTATAAGCTACAACTGAGAGTATCATCCCAAGAGATATAGCAGAGATGATAACTGAAGAGAGCGGATAATATGAGTAAATTCTAGGCTCTACAAAAAGAAGACTTTTATAAAAAAAGAGCGAAACCAAAAAGACTAAAATGACAATACTTAGTTTTACTTTAAGAATTTTATCCATTGTAAATATTTATCTTATATCCAAGTCTAGAGTGGTTTACAATAGTATCTTTTGAAATCTTTTTACGCAAGTTTTTCACCAAACCTTTAAGTGCATCCTCACTCATATACTCACCATACCAAATATAATTTTCAATCTCTGAATAAGAGACTATCCTATCTTTTTTATCAATCAAAAGAGCTAAAAATTCTACTTCATTTGCCGTAAGTTTTATATTTACATCATCTTGAAATAGTGTCTGATTAAGAGAATCAAAGTAGTGATTAGAACTCAATCTAAACACACTTCCCTCTCTCTCTTCAAGCTTCTTGACACAAAGCTCTATCGCTTTGTTCAAGCTATCTTCTTCTATTGGTTTGATAAGATATTTTACTAAATTTAACTCTACTGCACAAAGTAGGTATTTTTGGTCAGTAAAAGCTGTAATTATGATGATGGGAGTCTTACTATCATTTTTTCGTATCTGTTGGCAAAGTTCTAAACCATTCATCTTTGGCATCTCAATATCTGTTATGATAATGTCTGGTTTTTTTTGTTGATAAATCTCTAATGCTTCTTCACCATTGCCTGCTTCATATATCTCCAAAAATTGATCAGATAAAAACTCAACAGCATTTTGTCGGATAAATAGTTCATCTTCGACATATAAAAGAGAGAGATTAAATTTTTGTTCTATTTTTTTCATCTTTACACTTTTTTGACACTATTTTCTGTTAACATACCAATATAAAGCTTAAATTTTAGGAGTAATTATGAGAAAGGTCAAATTATTTATATTTTCACTACTTTTTGCATCTCTATTTGTTGGATGCATAGAGAGATATGATTATGAGGGGTGTCATAAACCAATATATCTCTCATATGAAAAACTAAGAAGTGATTATCCTAAAATTTTATCTCCTAGAGAGATTGATAAAG
>Ga0256834_1000326_pt1 | contig 35070 bp, 36 predicted proteins | sample 4281140metaG_FD_190536 | JGI IMG/M metagenome (GOLD analysis project Ga0256834, IMG submission 190536) | Hydrothermal vent microbial communities from East Pacific Rise, Pacific Ocean - 4281-140 | ecosystem: Environmental > Aquatic > Marine > Hydrothermal vents | place: Pacific Ocean: East...
ACATTTGCTCACAGCAACACAGATAGAGACCGGTACCCCGTCACACTCACTCATAGAGGAGTGTATGCTTTTGGCGAACCAGGCTTCGGCCAAACGTTTTACCGGTGAAGGTGACAGTATCTTCAGAATTCATGAACCACCGCAGCTTACACGTACGGAACAGCTGCTTTCCGAACTGGCTGCCGTAGGACTGTTTGTCGAAGAGTATGAAGACAGCCCATCACTCATACGTGCCATTCAAAAAGAGGCAGAGAAAATGGGCTTGGCGGCAGAAGTAGATTCAATGATCATCAAATCCCTTCGTCAGGCACAATATTCTGCACACAATGTGGGACACTTTGGTCTGGGATTTACTCACTACAGCCACTTCACCTCACCGATCCGAAGATATTCCGACCTTATCCTGCACCGTCTCATCAAAGCACAACTTAATGATGACAAAGAGGAGATGGAATACCTTTTAAGAAACATTGAACCTCTCTGTGCAAGGGTTTCCGACCTGGAACGTGAAGCCACAAAATGTGAATGGGATTTCAGAGACCGAAAATTTGCACGCTGGGCAGAAACACAAAAAGGCATGTTCTTCGAAGCAGAGATCATCGAAGCAGGAGAGAGTGCCAAAGCGGTACTTAAAGGTGACATCAAAGGCGTGGTGGTACATCTTAAAGGAGATGATGTCATGTTATTTGATAAAATACGTGTCATGATCACCGAAGTGAATATTGCCCAGGCAGTCATCATGGCAGAACTGGTCAATAAACTTTCAAAAGAAGAGATGGAGTTGTAGTGTATCAAAGAGATTTTGATCAGCGTTTGAAACAGAGTTTTCCCAAAGCCGTTCTTTTTTATGGTCTGAATGACTATCTTGTTGACCATTATATGGATATCTACAAGATCCAGCTCGATGCAAAAGAGAGTATGCTGACACTCTATTATGATGAATGGGATTTTGAGCAGGCAAAAAGTTACCTTGCCCAAACTTCACTCTTTGGCGGTACCAACCTGCTCATTGTCAAAGGTGACAAGAAGATCCCTAAAAAAGAGTTGGACCAACTGATAGTCCTTGCCAATAAAAATACCGACAACTACTTTCTCTATGGTTTTGATGAAGCAAAAACATCAGCCAAAAGTCTTCAAAGCTCATTTACTGATAAGAAGGGCGGTGTGTGGGTACGGTTCTTTGAACCCAATATCCGTGATGGGATGGCCATTTTACAGCAGAAAGCCATGAAGATCGGACTTGACATTGACCATTATGCATTGCAGCACCTAATGCTTCTCCTCAATAACAACATGGCGCTTTGTTCCAATGAGCTGGATAAACTAGCAATTCTCGGTATCAAGGTCACCTCCAAAGATGTAGACCGGCTGGTCTACTCGACCGCACCTTTGGCAACAGAGCAGCTACTTATCGATCTTTTTAATAAAAAACCAATTACAGCAACGATCACCAAACTGCTTGATCTGGGGGAAGATGAATTCGATCTTCTGCGTTCTACACAATATTTCATTAATCAAGTCTTTCTCTTTCATGCCTACATTAAACTGCATGGCCATGTAGACTCAGCAGCGATACTTGGCTACAAACTTCCTAAACAGATAGAAGATAAAAAAGCACAGCTTGCATTGAAAGTAAAATCTGCCTCACTCTTAAAAATATTTGAACATCTTTTAGAGGGTGAATTAGAAATGAAAAAAGCACCCCCGACACAAAGGGAAGTATTGTTATATAGTATGCTGATAAAGATACAGTCTTACCTGTAAATATATGGTGTATACATTACTGAAAGCTATTAGCTCGTTGAATGTAACTTAAGCCTATTTCGATAAAATAAATACAATTTTAAGTAAGGGAAGCATGTAATGTCAACAAAAAATGTAAATAGTCTAAACAATGTAGATCAGATAAGAGATCTTATTTTCGGTTCACAGATCAAGGATTTTGAAGAGAGATTCAATCAGATCAACAAAACGATGAATAGTATGAAAGAAGCTTTAAACAGCAAGATGGATGAATCATATGAGAAGCTCAGCAAAGAGACTGAACGTGCTTTGGAGATTCTAGAGAAAAAGATAGACAATCTTGAACTTTCCACACAAAAAGAGCGTACTAAACTCAAAGAACTGATCGATACAACAGATGAATCAATTCAAGCACAGCTGCACAGCCAAAAAGACGAATTCTCTACAAAGCTGAAAGTACTCAAAGAAAATGTTTCAGATGAAAACAAAAAAGTACTTGCACAGGTTAAGGTAATGAAAGCCGAAATCGAAACAGCACTGAATGAAGGCCTTGATACACTTGGTGATGACAAACTTTCCAGAGATGCAATGGCACAGATGCTTCTGGATGTTGCTATGAAGATGCAGGGAACCGATGTCAATACCGTATTATCCCAAGGTATAAGCACTGAAGAAAAGTAATTCACAGCTTGAAGAGCTTAAAAGACTTCTTCTTGAGCCTGAGCTTGAACAGCTAAAAAAACTCTCATCAGCATTAGAAAAACTTGATCTCCGTTTTGAAGACAAAGAGGATGTTATCAAGAGGATCACCCCTCTTTTAGATACGATCCTGCTTCAGAACCTTGAAAACAAGAATGCCCGGACGGTAGAAATACTGGCGGAGCATCTTGCCCGGATCATAGAACATGCTTCCCAAATACACTTGCCTGAACTCAGTGACTCTCTGCAAAAGGTGATTGCTCCGGCTATCTCCAAAGAGATCGCAAACAATCAAGACGTGATGATCGACGCACTTTATCCCATTATGGGCGGAATGATCTCAAAATATGTCACGCAGTCCATCAAAGAGCTGATGGAACAGATCAACCGGAAGATCGAGAATGGCCTTTCCACAGAGCGCTTCAAACGCAAGCTAAAAGCTAAATTTACCGGTGTCAGTGAAACAGAACTACTTATGGAAGAGAGCAGTGATGCAGTGATCTCAGCACTGTTCGTGATCCATAAAGATACAGGACTGCTTATCTCTTCGGCAAGTATGGCAAAACGTGAAATTGATGATCCTCAAATGGTTGCTTCCATGGCAAGTGCCATTAAGGACTTCATCAATGACTGGATCAATAAACATCAGGAAAACAAGGAAGAGATACAGATACTCAGTTATGGAAATGCGACACTCTATATAGAAAGTGCCGGTTCGGTCTATGTCATCGCTTTTCTTGACAGTGAGCCTGACTATGAGCTTCGCTCAGAGATCAACCGCTTTTTTGCATCGATCGTCAAGCAATATGCTTTGTATTTTCAAAATTTTGACGGGGATGATAGTGCTCCTGAAGTTTCAGAGATTTCTCAAAAAATGCAAGATTATCTTCTTTTACAGACAGACTTTGACAGATCCAGTACATCTGTCCAAAAGCATAATCCTGCAAAACTCATTTTTCTTGCATTAGGTGTACTGCTACTGGGATATGGAGGCTATATTGCAAATGAATGGTACAAGATCCGTATACTTGAAACCCAGATAAAACAAAAAACTGCACAAGAGATCACACTGAATGCTCATGACAACACAATTGAACTTAACGGATATGTTGATACCCTGAAGCATATCCCCGAAGTGATTGATCTGATTGGAGAAAAAACAGGAAAGCCCGTTATTAATCATCTGATACTCAGTACCAAGGGGCAGGAGTATTTGTTCGCAAAACAACAAAAGAATATCCAAGACGACGAACAGAAGCTAACATTACTGCAAAAACAATTTTCTGAGACTACAAAACCAGTCCTGGAATCTATAGCAGAGTTACAAAAGAAGATCGTCTTGCTTGAAGCAAAAGAAACAGAGATTCACCACATCTTGCATATTAAAGATGAAATTGCTTCAAAACTCTTTACAGCAATGAAAAATAATCCTTTTTACAACAGGCAGGAGCAGGCATTGGACTTTGCCAAACTACACCTTTTTTCAGTACAGCAAGTTGACTATAATCCCAAAGAGATCAATGCTGTGAAAAAAACCTTTGAACACTATCTGTCAGTATTACTGCCGTATAGAGCCTATCTAAAAAAGATCATTATCGAAGGTCACAGTGACAGCAGTGGTACAGCTGCGAACAATATGGTGCTTACACAGAAGAGAGCTGATGTAGTCAAAACATACCTTTTAAAACAACCGTTCGTTCAAAAAGCACATATAGAAAACCTGCTTGAATCTGTAGGAAGTGCCAGTAAAGAGATTATACTGGTGAATGATCAAGAGGATCACAACGCATCAAGAAGGATTATGATACGGTTTGAACTTGATCCGGATATGGTGTATGAAACTATGCAGAAAGTGTTTAATATCCAACAGAAAGACGATATAATCAATAGAAACGGTAGCAAGGAAAAACTATGAAACAGACACAATTGATACTGAATGCAATCCTCTCGAAAGATATTTCTACAAAAGAATCTACAGTACCCAAAAGGATACAATAGATAATGATATCAAAAAAAATAATTTTGATCGGAGATTTCGCAACGGGGAAAACAAGTTTTATCCGTCGCTATGTAGATAACCAATTCAGCGATACCTACTTGAGCACGATCGGCGTAAAGATATCAAGAAAAAATATTGCACTGGAACATGAAACCGTTCAGGGACTGATCTGGGATATAGAAGGTGGTACAGAAATAAAACCGGTCAATACTACTTATCTGACTGGGGCACACGGCTGTATTATTGTTGCAGATATCACAAGAGAAGAGACCATTGAACATATTGCTAACTATTTAAAAACCATTGGAGACATCATACCTTCAGCACCTGTTATTCTTGTACTGAACAAACGTGACATGCTTGAAAATATTACTGCAAAAAATATCCTTGAACAGGTCAAACAACAGTATGGCCAAACGGTAAATGATATTTATCTGGGTTCAGCAAAAAGTGGTAGCGGTGTTGAAGAGGTATTCTACACTTTAGCACACTCTATGCTTACTTAGAAAGGAGTTGTATGCATATACAAGAAATTTTAAATGCGATCAATGCAAATCATCTCTATGAATACATGGTCATAGATGAAAATTTACAGATCATTGAATATTCTGATATGGTCTTTCATTTATGTGAGACCAGTATTATAAATTATGCTGATATGAGTCTTACTCAGGTCGTTCCTGAGCTCTACGGTATGGAAGCTGAAATAGAAAAAATATTTCAAAAAGAAAGAGAAGTACTCACGCTTCCCTATATTGTTAAGAATACGGATCAATATGTGCATATCCATATCCATCCCGGACGAACGAGCAAAGAAAAGAAAGATCACTGCGAAACATTGATCATACTGTTTGAAAATATCACACAACAGGCAAATATACAGCAAAAACTGATTCAGGAACGCAATGAAAAATCTCTACTTTTAAAAGAAATCTCTGAAAAAAATATGCAGCTGAAACGCTTTAATGAAGAAATGCAAGTAATGGTAGATAGCGAAATAAAGAAAAGTCGTGAGAATCAGAAAATAATGGAGATACAGTCACGCCATGCCCAAATTGGCGAAATGATAGGAATGGTCACCCATCAGTGGAAACAGCCGCTCAATGTGATCAACCTGATCATGAATGTACTAAAAATAAAACTGAAAAAAGATCCTATTGAAATAGATATGTTCTACGAAACACTCGATAAAGTAATAATGCAAGTCAAACATTTAAATCAAACAGTGGTGGATTTCCAGAATTTCTTCAATCCTATGAAGGAAAGGGTGCAGTTTAACCTCTTTGAGCATATAGAGAGTGTACTGAGACTGCTTGAATCCGAATACCAATACAAGTATATCGGTATTATGATAGAAGGAGACAGGAATATCTTCGCATATGGCTACCCCAATGAATTCAAGCAGATACTTCTTTCCCTCTTGAAAAATGCCAAAGATGCATTTGAAGAAAACCCTCATGAAAATATGCAAATCACTATTGCTATTTCCATAGATAGTGGACATGCTTGTGTACAGATCAAAGACAATGCAGGAGGTATTCCTGTCAATATGCTCGATACACTGTTCGATCTTTATGTCACAAGTAAAAAAGAGGGGTCGGGATTGGGGCTGAATATCGCCAAAAGTATGGTTGAAAATATGCAGGGTAGTTTGACTGCACAAAACCTTGAAGATGGTGCAGAATTTTCCCTCTTCCTTCCTTTTCATTAAGCATATATTTAGAATCAAACTTCAGTGAGAACAAAGACATCTTAGGGTAAAATATCGCTTCCAAAATTCTTGCTCATTTTTGGACAGATAGGAAATATCTGCATTTATATGGGCTATTAAACCAAAAGGAAACAATATGACTTGTTATGAAACACTGTTTGTAGTTAAACCTACACTGACAGACGAAGAGACTGCAGCACAGATCACTAAGATCAAAGATGTACTTGCAAAAGAAGGTGCAGAACTTGTTGCAACTGACGATATGGGAATGAGAAAACTTGCTTATCCTGTACAGAAAAATGACAGAGGATACTACACAGTACTTTTCTACAAAGGTGAAGGAACTGTGATCAACGAGCTTGAGAGAAATCTTAAGATCAACGAAGACGTCATTAAGTTTTTAACTGTAAAATATGTTAAAAATAAAGAGATCGCACAATTTGACAAACTTGTTGCAGCAGCTACAAAAAAATCAGAAGCTCCGGCACCTGAAGCAAAAACAGCTGAACCAGAAGCGACACCTGCTCCAGAAGCAGCAGCTGAAACAACAGAAGCATAATTTAACGCGACTTACAGGAGCAACCCTATGTACAATAAGATCATTTTAGCAGGAAACCTAACCAGAGATGTAGAAGTAAGATACACACAAGGTGGGAGTGCCATTGGAAACACGGCAATCGCAACTTCACGTAAATTCAAATCTGCAACAGGTGAACAGAAAGAAGAAGTTCTTTTCGTAGACCTTACCTTCTTTGGCAGAACTGCTGAGATCGCTAATCAGTATTTACGTAAGGGTAGCAAAGTTTTGGTAGATGGTAGATTGAAGCTTGACCAGTGGACAGCACAAGATGGAAGCAAAAGATCTAAGCACTCTGTAACGGTTGAAAACCTGCAGATGCTTGGAAGCAAAGACGATTCACAGGGTTACAATGCTGCACCGGCCGGAGACACATACTCTCAGCCTGCACAACAGCAAGGTTACTCTGCACCGTCTCAACCGGCTCCACAGGCTGCACCACAGCAAGCGGCACCAACTAACATCCCAGAAATTGACATCAATGAAGATGAAATACCGTTTTAGGAGAACAGACCATGGCAGAAAGAAGAAAATTTAAAAAGAGATTTTGTAAATATTGTGAGCAGAAAGTTGATTTTATCGACTATAAAGATCTAAATTCACTCAAATTCAGTTTGAGCGAAAGATTTAAGATCATGCCAAGAAGATTGACTGGTAACTGTAAAAGACACCAGGAACTTGTAACAGTAGCGATCAAAAGAGCAAGACAAACAGCACTTATTCCGTATATCGTAGATAGAAAGAATGTTGTTGAGTCTCCATTTGAGAACTTGAGATAGATTTAACTTCGAGAGGCTTTTTAAGCTTCTCAGTTAGCGGTCGGCTGAAGCCGACCCTACACCTACTTTTTTAAACCCAGAAACCTTTTATCCGAATCTTCCAACCCATAAAGATTCACTTCATCATTGACCAGTAATTCCAAACCACTTAACTTAACAATTTCATCTACAGTATGGTAATACTGTTTTATCGTCTCTTGTGACTTTTTAAAACAAACACCCTCTTTTTCAAAAAGTGTGAATTCAGAGATATATTCACCATTTTCAAAGTCACTGTCCACAGTTAAAAATCGTTCATCGTCATCTACAATGAAAGAGCCTACAGCCACATTTTCAAAACCAAACAGAGTATTGATATCACAGAGGAAAATACCGCCCTCATTCAAATGCTCTTTCACACAGGAGAGAAAATTTGCCAACTGTTCTTTATTAAGATAGTTCAACATATCAAAGACTGCTGTTATCACGTCATAAGAGCCGTTTAGAGCACAGATGTCTACACACTCCGCATCGTAGCCCTGCTCAAGTGTTTGTGCCACCATAAGTGGACTGAGATCAATTCCTTTGACTGTTGGAATATCCAAAGCACCCTGCATCTGGCGCAGGAAATCTCCTGAACCGCAACCAACATCCAGTAAGGTATCAAAGTCTTGAGAATTTAAAAAAAGGAGATAGTGGGCATAGAGACTTGGAGCAGCCTCTTTGACACCAAGAAGGTCTTCTACTTTGGCGTAGAGATCAAGAGAGTCGGAAGTATTATTCAGCACGACTTTCTACAACAGTTTTAATTTTTTCATACAGTGAGAGAATATCACCTTTTTTGGCATAAAAGCTGTTCTTGTTTGCAATGAGATGCGCCGAAGAGTCCATAATGTCTTCCGCCACTTTCAAACCGTTCTCACGCATCGTGTTACCTGTTTCTACAATATCTACAATAGCATCTGCCAAACCGACCAAAGGAGCCAATTCTATTGAGCCGTACAATTTTACCACTTCTACCCCAACTGCTTTTTGTGCAAAGTAGTTTTTGGTAATGTTGACCATCTTCGTTGCTACTTTAATGTTCGGGCGTGACCAGTCAAGCTCATCTTCATTTTTTATCCCAATCGCCACTTTACATTTTCCAAGCTGCATATCGAGCAGTTGGATGATATCTAGCTCTTTTTCTGTGATAACGTCAAGTCCTACCACACCAATGTCTGCTGCACCATGTTCCACATACGTCGGTACATCCTGATTACGTACATTTAAAAAACGAAAATCGCCCATATCCAAAATGAGTTCTCTTCCCTCGAACTTAAACTCTCCACCAAAGATCTCAGCAAAGATCTCCAAAGTCTGTTCTGCAATTCTTCCTTTTGGAAGTGCTACTGTTAACATAATTCATTATCCTTTAACGATTCTAACTGTATCGCTTTTTGCAACCCATTGAAAACCAACAATTCATCAAGCACAGCTTCTTCAAAAAAACTTGAAAGAAACTGGCCGTCTCCCCCTGTAAAATAGAGTGTTTTACCCTTACTGTGTTTGTCTATGAGTGCTTTTATAGACGCGATTATACCATAGCTTATCTGCTCTTTTGTTGTGGTGGGAAGCTGAGTTAACGAGATGTTTTCTTTTAACTCAGTTTTCAATGCCGGAGAGATCTTTGCATAAGAAGCCAACATTGCTTTGAACCCGGGAAATATGTATCCCCCTCTATATATACCCTCCTCCACAATATCTACGGTAATAGCAGAACCGGCATCCACAAAAACACCGTTTTTGCGGCTCAAACAGAGTGCACGTCTGTCTACACCCATTGTCTCATAATCACCTTCTATATGTACAAAAGAAGAGATATTTTTCCAAACCTTGATCTGTTCTATTTCAGAAGAGAGTTGATGTTTAACAGAAATATAACAGAGTTTTTCATTTCTGTATTTTTCTATGGCTTCCTCATACGTAAGGTGCTCAACAGACTCTCCATTATAAATGTGAAAGTATGTATTGCCGATATCAGCCAGCAGCATACATATTCCTTTTTTTAACGCTCCTCATGCCATACTTTCCAACCATGTTCTTCCAATAAAGCTTTTGCCTTGGAACAAAGAGGAGCTTTGATGATCATATATTTCTTAGAGATCCTGGAGTCAATATATTTTTCAAGTTTTTCATGTAAAAGCATAAGCTCCTGAGTCTCTTTACGAAGGATCCTGCTCTTTTTCTCTATCTCCATCACTACAGCATAGTACCCTTTAAGATCAACACCAAGATAGAGTGCGATCTTTTTTCTGGAGCCGAGTTCTTTAGGTGTAATCTCTTTTAATGACTTAAAAACCAAATTTTTTTTCTGTAAATATTCTACCATTTCTTTCATATGCTTATCATACCTAAAATCAACTCAACGGATGATAACTATGCATCGTTTCAGCAAGATTCTGTTTCTGAATATGGGTATAGATCTGTGTTGTCTCCAGAGAAGCATGTCCCAGCAGTTCCTGAACTACACGAAGATCCGCACCGCCGATAATGAGTGAAGAGGCAAAGGAGTGGCGTAACACATGCGGAGAGACCCCAAGGTATTTCTTTACGATCTTATAGGCAGAAATACGGCTCAGTTGATCTCCTTTATAATTTAACCACAAATAAGAGCTTGCCATACTCTGCTCTTTCAAATAGGCATCCAAAGCTTCCGTTGCAATGGGCGCAAGCGGAACCACTCTCTCCTTTTCTCCTTTTGAAAAACGTATCTTCAGCCACCCTTCCAATATATCGGATCGCTGCACCGAAAGAGCCTCGGAAATACGGCATCCGCTTGCATACAGAAAAAGGATCAGTGCATAGTCACGCAAACCGGCAATTTTACTTCTGTCTATTAGTTCAATGCCTTGCAGTATCTCTTCCGCACTTAAATATTTTGGTAAGTTCTTAGGTACTTTTGCCATAGGGATCTTGATCTTTTCATGGGTAAACTGCTGAATATGGCAAAAGTGAAAAAAAGTATTGATGGAAGAGAGTTTTCGGTTTAAGGTTCTTTTGTTGTCGAAACTTGCCAGAAAGTGAAGAATATCTGTCGTATCAAGCTTTGTAAGGGTTTTCTCGGTAAAATTTTCAAGCTGCTTCAAGTCTCCAAGATAAGAGGAGACAGTCAGAGCATCCAGTGCCTTGGTAACACTCAGATACTCTTCAAATGCAGTCAGAAGATCACTCATAGCCTAGTTTATTGAGATGGATGATCTTTCCATCTTTATAAAGTTTGTTCCCCGTAATGAATACCGGTGTTTTAACTTCACCGATGTCATAAATTTTATACTTTGTCAGGTTGGAATTCAGTACGATCAGGGAACCCTGCTGATCTAAACCGTATACTCTTCCTCCCACTGCTGTTGCCGCAGAGAAATGTACAAATTTGAATTTCTTTTTTGCCTTTTCATTTAGTGCTTTGTCAAGTTTAATGACTTCTCCTTCTTTGGTAAAGAGATAAATAGCGCCATTTGCAATGGCTACATCAGAAATATTGGCACGCAGTTCATCCTGTCCCTCAGAACCGATAGCGATCAGCTTTTTAGGTGTTGCTGCGACCATCGTATTTCCTGTACGTGAAAGGTAGATAACATTGTTGAATACATTCTCGGAACTCAAATAGATCACGGTTGCATTTTCAGGATCATTCTTGTCTATCACCACAAGTTTCCCGTCAAGCATTGGTAAAACCGCAAGGTTGTCAATGAACATCGGTGTCGCAGCTCTGGTATCGATGGCATAAGTGATCTCAGACTTATTCTCTACAATTTTTTTATCCTGGGATACACTGTAAAGACCGAAGGTATTGTCATTTAAAATATAAGCGACAATACCATTTTCAATAGCTGCCGAAACGATAGGCACTTTCATATCGACAGTTCTTAAAGCAGATCCGTTTGACTTTTTAATGATCTTTAATGATCCCTCAGGATTCGCAGCCAGAACATAATGGGAACTTTCACTTAAAAATCTATATCCCTGCCCGAGATTGATCTTGGAGATCCCTGCTTTTCCGAGATAGTGCCCACTTTTCAGTGTTGCACCGTCACGGCTCTGATCAACAATAGCATCACCATAGGATGTTGCTGCAGCTGAAGCAGAAAATGTCTGCTCCGGTTCAAAATATTTTTTAGAACTACATCCGGAAAAGATCAAAGCTGTACCAGTTAGTACAAGCAGCCATATCCCGGTGTGTAATGATCTTCTCATTATTTTGCCTTTATCATAGAATGTTCAAGAAGCTGTGTTAACATTTGAAGTGATGAACGTTCATCGATCAGCTCCAACTTTGCTTTCGCACTTTTCGTATCTCCAGACTTGATAGCGAGGTATGCTTCTTCAAGCAGTGCCAACTCTTTGTAGAGTTGAGAATCAACAGGGTGTTCTGCAATCGTTGCAGCCGTATATTTACTGGCATCTGCAATGACTTCATTTTTACTTGATGTCAATGCCTTTAATGCATTCGTATCACGGTTTTTAGCTGCCACAGAAAAAGTATAAAGTTCGAACAGTGCAGGATTTTTTGTTTTCAGTATCTTCAATGCTTCGGCATCATCAGGTTTTTCCTGAAGCGTTAAAAAAGCACTATTCGCATCTTCTAGTCTACTCTGCTTCACACTTTCCATCACTGTTTGTGCGATAAAGAACAGTAATACAGCTGCCACTGCTCCCCAAATAACAAATTTATATTTTTTATACAATGATTCCAGTTTAAAAGCACTCTCCAGTACTTTTTCATCACCACTTAATTCTGTTTTCACATACTTAACATCATCTTTAATGCTCACAAATATCTCCCACGATTTTTAATTACTCTAATTATACCCTTTAGAGTTAAAAATTTGGCTACAACTCTACTACAGTGATTCCCAGATTTCCCTGCATTCGGTAATACTTATGGATCTTCGGATGATGTTTCAAATAGTCGCCGACCAGTTTGGAAAGTACTCCTCCACCCGTACCATGAATGATCTGTACTTCAGAAAGGCCATTGACCAAGGCATCCGAAAGGAATTTATCTACCGTATCGATAGCTTCATCGGCATACATTCCGAGCAGTTTAACGGACACAGAAGCTCCGGATTTCTCGACATGTACTTTGACCTCTTTTTTCTTTTGAGGGACTTTAACCTTAGGCTCTTCCCCTCTTCGTTTAAGCTGAGAAAGCGGTACACGCATCTTAAGTCCATCTACGATGATCGTGGCATCTTTTCCTCTGAGAGAGAGCAGTTCTCCTTTATGGGAACGGTACTTGACCTTGTCCCCCTCTTTTAAAGGTATACTTTCTTCAAGTTTTACCTCTTTTTGTTTGAACTCTTTTCGCTGGTGTGCGACATTGAGCAGTCTCCGACCTTCTGTAGATTCTTTCACCTTGAGTACTTCTCTCGCTTTTTTTGTCGCTGCATTATAACGGTTCTCCAAAGTAGCAATGGCTTTTCTATGACTCTCCTGAAGTTTGTGTTCTTCATCCAAAAGTTTCTGCTTCTGTTTTTCTATAGTATTAAGTTCTTCATTCACTTTTGCGATCTTCAGTCGCATCTCACGCTCCAGTGTGGTAGAACGTTCTATGAGTTCATTGAGGTTCTCTTTATCCTCTCCGTACACCTCTTTAGCCCTGTTGACAATGGCAACAGGAACACCGTAACGCTGTGCTGTTTCGAAAGCATAAGACTTTCCTATACTTCCCTGTAAAAAGGTATAGGTCGGTATTCTCCGTTCTTCATCATAGAGCGCTGCAATGAGTTCTACCTCAGCATCAGAGGCCATCAGTGATGCCAGCCGTTTATGGTGCGTGGTCACAATGAAAGTGATTCCTTTTTTACGCAGCTCGTCCAGCATCACCCTGAAGAGGCTTGCGGCTTCATCAGAATCCGTTCCAAGCTCTATCTCATCCACACCGACAATGGCATCTTCTTTGTGAAAGAGTTTGGCAAACTCCTGCATACGTCCTGCAAAGGTAGAGATATCGTTTTTAACAGACTGCGGATCGTCAATGACTGCTTCTATACTTTTATAATGTCCTACCTTGGTTTTTGAAACATCACACTTAAAAGGAAGTAGATATTTACTCATGTACACCGCGGAAAGTATCGATTTCAGTAACATGGTCTTACCACCGGCATTCACACCGGTCACCAGCATGATCTGCTTATCCATGTTGATGGTGACCGGTACAGGGTTCTCTATAGCAGGGTGTGCAAAATCGTGCAGATTGATCGCCTTTTGCTTACTGGGCAGTATGAATTCATACTCTTTGGCTCTGGCAAAACCCACACGTGCCTGATAATGGTCAAAACGGTCATACTCTTTGTTAATAAATACCAGGAAACGTTCCCACTTGAAGAAAAGTGCCGAGATCTCTTTGCAATATCTGTAGATGATCTCTTCTTTATTACTAAGCAGCGCAGATTCTTTCTCTTTCAGGTGTGAAATACTTTGAGGGATGATGTAAAAGAATCCACCTGAAGATCTGGCGACCACAGTCGCTTTGACTGCATGGTTAAAACCGCCGCGAACCAACAGTGTCTCCTCTCCACCGTTAAAATGTACCTGCGTATCTACCAAATAATCTCGCAGTCTGCTTGAATGGGCAAGTTTGTACAACGTATCTTTAATATCAATTTTGTTTTGTTTGATCGCCCGTTCCAGTTTAAAAAGTTCAGGATCCCTTTCAGGGTTGATATCACCTTCATCTGTAAAATAACCGACTATTTCCACTATCTCTTCAGGTATTTCAATCCCTTTTATCCAGGAAAGCAGCGGCTCAGAAAATCCCAGTGTATTCAGGGTATTGAAATAGGAGATCATACTGACAAAAGCATAGATCTCATCCAAAGAGAGTACACCCTGCTTTTTAATAAGGTTCAGTTCTCTATCAAGATTGGGGATCTGCTTGGGTGAAGGAAACTCTATTTTTGAAAGTGCCTGGATATAACGGTGATGCTGGTTAATATCACCCATCATTGCGACAGGTTTTTCTCTTGCTAAGAACTGTTTGAATTGATGTATATACCCATCCAGATCCAGTTTTTGAATAATGGATTTTTCATTTGTCTGTTGTTGTGGCACGCAATGATTCCTCTTATTGTAAGTACCCAAATTATACTATAATAACTCTACATAAGGAAGTAATATGAAATATATCATCATGGCGATACTTGTTGTATTGGCACTCCTGACCTTGACAAAAAAAGAGACAAAATACATGCAACTGACAAAAAACGATACGATCCTGGCATTTGGTGACAGTCTTACTTACGGTTTTGGTGTTATCACTTCGGAGAGCTACCCTACACTGCTCTCAAAAATAACCGGACTCAAAGTCATCAATGCCGGTATCAATGGAGAAACTTCAGAAGAAGGATTGAAACGTCTGCCAAAATTCCTTGAAGACCCCTCTGTCAAATTAATGATACTTTGTTTTGGTGGAAATGATATTCTTCAAAGAAGATCCAAGGAAGTATTAAAACAAAATCTAAAAACCATGATACAGATGGCAAAGAAAAAAAATATAGATGTACTGCTCATCTCTGTACCCAATATCAGCCTGTTCGGATTGTCTCCGCTTCCACTGTACGAAAAGGTGGCAGAAGAAGAGGATACTCCGCTGCTTTCCGGTATGCTGGCAGATATTTTAAGTCAACCCTCGCTTAAAAATGACCAGATCCATCCCAATGCCTCAGGGTATAAAGAAATGGCAGAACGCATCCATGAAATGCTAAAAGAATATGGATGGACAGCTAATTAAATGGTCTATGCTTTCACCATCTTACGTCTCATATAAGCGATCTTGGTCTGTAGCGGCAACTCTTTGGGGCAGTGGTCTTCACAGCCCATCAAAGACATACATCCAAAGACACCGTTGTCATCACCGATGAGTTCATAAAACTCTGCATCTGTTCTCTCATCATGAGGATCAATGGCAAAACGTGCTGTTCTATTCAAACCTACTGCACCTACAAAATCTTCTCTCATGATCTTGGTGGAACAGGAAGCAAGACAGATACCGCACTCAATACATCGGTCAAGGTCAAAGACTGCCTGTGCATCTTCCGGTTCGATCGGTTTTTCGATGGCCGCGATGTCTGTTTTTTCTTTGGTATGTATCCAGCTTTCCACCTTTTTACTCATGGCATTCATCCAGTTTCCGGTATCTACGGAAAGATCTTTGATATGTTTGAAAGTAGGAAGAGGCAAAAGTGTGATCTTACCGTCTTCAAACTCATTGGTACGTGTTTTACAAGCCAGTCTGGGCTTACCATTCACAACCATGGAACAGGATCCGCAGATCCCTGCACGACAGACAAAGTCAAAAGAGAGATGGTGATCCATGGTAGACCATATTTTAATAAGTGCGATATACAATGTCATTCCGGGAGTCTCTATCAGTTTGTAGGTTTGATACTCTGGTGTATCATTTTTATTTTGGGAGTTATATCTGAAAACAGTGATCTCGATCTCTCTATACCCTTCTGTATTTTCCTCTACTTGAGTACTTTTATTAATCATATCCCACTCCTACTCTCTCATTTTTTCTTTTATAGTCTTTTGGCAGATCATAATCCATCAAAGCTTCCTGCATTGTAAAACGGTCTACCGAACCCAAAGTCTCTTTGATCTTTACGATCTCTTCTTCTCTTTTTTTACTAAGCGGATTTAAGACAATAGCACCTTTTTTCCCATATCCTCTAAAGGCCGGAGGCATTTCCATTTTAGAGATATCCAATGCCTCATAGCTGAGTGTCGGCATCGTGTCATTTGGATTGACCCAGGTTGCAATGGTTCTTTTCAGCCAATTAATATCATCTCTTTTGGTATAATCTTCACGGAAATGTGCTCCCCTGCTCTCAGTCCTGTCCAATGCACCCTTCGCAACACAAAGTGCAAGTTTAAGCATCTTTGTAACACGATAGGCTTCATTCAGTTCAGGGTTGTTACAGAGTGACTTATCTGTCACCGTGATCTCTTTGACCATTTTTAGCAGATCTTCAAGTTCATTGACTGCATCATTAAGATCTTTTCCGTTACGGAAAACGCCTACTTTTTCCTGCATAATAGTACGCATTCTGTCTTTAATATCGAAAATATTTCTACCGCCGTCATAAGAGAGTATCTCTTGGAGATACTCCCGTTGTGCTTCAAGAAACTTCTCAATAGTGAAAGTATTGGTATTAAGGTGTGTATTGGCACAGTATTCTGCAAAATATTCACCTACGATCATCCCTGCGACCACCGCTTCAGAGACTGAGTTTCCACCCAATCTGTTGAATCCGTGCAGATCCCAACAGGCTGCTTCTCCTGAACAGAAAAGTCCTTTCAACGTAGGCGTCTCTCCTGTAGGTTTCACACGAATACCGCCCATAGAGTAATGCTGCATAGGTAAGACAGGCATCCAGCCTTTTTCCCCTTCATCTGCCGGATCGATCCCGTTGAATGTTTTTGAGATATCCTGGACATCATGCAGATTTTTTTCAATATGTTCACGTCCCAGAATGGAAATATCCAGCCAAAGGTGATCCCCGTACGGAGATTTCACACCTTTCCCTTTACGGATATGTTCTATCATTCTCCTGCTGACAACGTCACGGGATGCCAACTCTTTCTTCTCCGGTTCATAATCCGGCATAAAACGGTACCCATCCTTATCACGAAGCACACCTCCATCACCACGGCATCCCTCGGTAAGAAGAATACCTGAAGGAACGATCGGTGTAGGGTGGAACTGCACGGCTTCCATATTGCCCAGTTGAACAATACCTGTTTCAAGTGCAATGGCTATACCGATCCCCTTACAGATGATCGCATTAGTGGATTGCTTATAGATACGTCCGTATCCTCCTGTCGCGATCATCGTACCTCTGGCAACATAGGCTATAAGTTCACCTGAGATCAAATCTCTTGCTATAACTCCCGAACAGATACCACTCTCATGAATGATCGAGATCGCCTCTTTTTTATCGTGTATCTCCACATCTCTCTTCAACGCTTCATTCGCAACGGCATAAAGCATAGTATGTCCTGTGGCATCGGAGGTGTAACAGGTACGCCATTTTTTTGTACCTCCAAAATCTCTTGCATTGATAAGACCATGCGCTTCATCTTTCTCTACGATCGTCTCTTTCTGCCCATTGATGATCACTTCTCTTGGACCTTTTCCGATCCGGTTCCAGGGCACACCCCAGGCCGCCAGTTCACGAATGGCTTTGGGTGCGGTGGTCACGAACATACGAGCAACGTCCTGGTCACACCCCCAGTCTGATCCTTTTACCGTATCGGCAAAGTGTATATCTTCATTGTCTCCCTCACCTTTAATGGTATTTCCCAAACTTGCCTGCATCCCGCCCTGGGCTGCTGCTGAATGTGAACGTTTTACCGGAACCATGGAGATCACAATGGTATCCAAGCCTTTGTCTCTGGCTGCAATAGCCGAACGCAGACCGGCCAATCCTCCCCCGACGATCAGGGCATCTGTATAGATTATCTTCATTTTATTTTCTCCATAACATATCTGCTTCCATAGTCAGACTGATGGTCATATCCTATTTTCATATAACTTGCGAGTGAAACCAGACCAATAAACAAATAAACAGCGATCAGTACTTTAATAATCAGCTTTGATCTCTTACGGTTCTTACGTGGATCTTTGCCATCGAACCATCCCCACTTGATGATCAGTCTGTATACCCCGACCCAGGCATGCATTACTACCGAGACAAGTAAAAGCAAATACATCGGCCACATCCAGTCCGAGAATATTCTGTCCGCGGATGCGTATGGTCCTATTTTCTCCGGTGAAGTCATCATCATATAGAGGTGGATGGAACCAAGAAAGAACATAGCGAACCCTGTGGTGATCTGAATGAACCAGAGGTTTGTATCCTGATGATTTAAAAGTTCTCTGTGCGCGCGATAACGCTGATACTCTTTATAAGAAGCCGGAAATTTACGCATAGCAAGAAAAGCATGAAAAATGAACATAGAAAAGATCACCATAGCCAACGCCGTGATGATCAAAGGTTCCCCTCCTTCGATAAAGGGTTCCCCTTCAAATAATTTTGTCAATCTGTACATGGCTTCTTTGCCAAACAAGATTGAAGATTCAAATAGAATGTGGAAAGTAATGAAAAGTGCCAGAAAAAGCCCTGTTACACTTTGCAGGAAGTCCAGTTTTGCAGGTATTCTACTTTTTTTCCCAAAGTTATTTTTACCTGTTAAAAGTTCAACGGTATTATCTTTTTGAGACATTGTTATCCTTTTATTTGTGTTGTTGGATTATAACAAGATTTAATTTTAAATGTACAAAAAGTGTCAAAAAAACGCTATTTCTCCAATATATATATTTTTTCTGATTTTTTAGCATGCTGTAAGCACTCTTTTACTCTTTAATTTGATATAATTAAAAATATCAAAGGAGTGGTAATGCCAAAAAAACTAATTTTGCTTATTGGAGCACCAGGCTCAGGAAAATCAACTGATGCTAAAATGATCGCAGAGAAACATTCAGGAAATATTACGAGTTATTCAACTGGAGATCTCATCAAAAAAGAGATTGAAAAGGGAACTGCTGTTGGAAATATTGCAAAAAGTTTTGTTAATAAGGGTAACCTTGTCCCTACCGGAATTGTTGTTGAATTAATCGTTGATGCGGTCAATAATGCTCCCACACCTGTTGTGTTGCTTGATGGATTCCCGGGTAAAGAGAAACAGCTGCAGTACTTCTGTGATTATATTTTCAACAATGACAAGATTAATATTATATCTGTCCTTGAGATCAAAGTCAATGAGGCGCTAGCCAAAGAGCGCTGGTTGGCATCAGGAAGAAGTGAAGAAGTATTTGAACATGAGATGAAATCATACAAAGAATCACTTGCTGAAATTGAAGCACATTATGCAAATCAAAATATATTGAAAGTGATCGATGGGGAGAGAGATCTCGATACTGTCATAGCAGATATTGATACCTACCTTCAAAATATCTGTACAAGCATCTAATATAATTAAGTACCTTAGAGATGGACGCAGATCATGCGTTTATCTTATCAATTTTACGCTTCTCCACGTATCTGATAAGTGATATCCCCTGCACCGAAGGATGTCACAAGTCCCTGCTCATAGGTACGGATAACATGACCATCTTTATATACTTTCACAATACAGTCTTCTTTCGTGACCGAGTCTGCCATAAGCAGTTTATATCGGCTGAATGCTCCTTTAAGGTCTATCTCTATCGGAAGTTCACCCGCTGACCAGATAGGAAGAATGACAAGCTCATCAACCCCTTTAAAACACTCTACAAAAGCCATAAGGTTATCAATGGTTCTGGTATATTTATGCGGCTGCCAGATCACATTCAGGGTATTAAAATCACGTAGACTTTTATATGCCTGTAAAGATTCCATGGTCACTCTTATCTCCGTCGGATGATGACCGTAATCATCTATTACCACCATTGTTTCGTTATTTTGAACAATGTCAAAACGTTTTTTGATCCCTTTGTAATTCAATAGATGGACGCGGATATCTTCCAGGTCTTCTCCAAGTTCCAGTGCAGCCAAAATGGCAAGTGCCGCATCCAAAGCAATATGATTACCGAAGCCAAAAACATCAAAAGTACCCAGATCCAAAAGTTCAAACCTTGTATGGGGTTCCCCATGGATAAGAATAAATTCTATATTTTGGATATCTTTTGACGGATAGAGTTTAATACTTTCAAAATCCAAAGAAGCCAAAAATTCATCTTCTGCATTGATCACACGTGTTTTTGCCAGAGATAAAAAGTTTCTATACGCATTGTAAAAACGTTCTTCATCATACTCGTAATACTCCATATGCTCCGGTTCAACATTGGTCACGATGGCAAGCGTCGGGTTTGAGTTAAGAAAACTTTCATCACTCTCATCTGCTTCAAAGACCACTCTGTCATTCGGATAATTACGGACATTCGATCCGAATTCTTTAGAGATCGCACCGATCAGAGCATTAGATTCAAGGATGATGGAAGCCAGCATTGCTGACGTTGTACTTTTACCATGGGCACCCCCGACCGCATAGACTTCCTTGTCTTTCAATATCGGTTTGAGTGCTTCTTTACGTGACAGTAAAGTGATACCCAGTTCTTTTGCCTTTTGATACTCAGGATTTGTAGGACGTACCGCTGCAGAGTAAACAACAATGTCTACACCTTCGACAGCATCTTCATGATGAGGAATGGTGATCTTTGCGCCAAAACTGGTCGCCAGATCATTAGTGATCTCCGTCTGTTTAATGTCAGAACCGGAGATCCTGTGTCCGTCATTATGAAGAAATTTTGCCAAAGCAGAGAGCCCAATACCGCCGATACCGATAAAATGTATTTTTTTTGTCTCCATGCTGTTACTTCTTATCTTCTTCTAACACTTTCAACGCCTCTTCTCCCTCTTTTACATATCTTGCAAACATGGTCAACAAAATATCATTGGGTTGAACAAAAGTTTGAATGAAAAAGGCCAAAGGATCATTTTCGTCAATATAGCTTACATCCACCATATTCTCAATAAAGTCATCAAAACTGTTCCCGGCCATCACTGCACAGGCATGGATCATCATGGCATCTTTAAGCACTTTGTGATCGATGGTGTGATGCAGCACAAGGAACATCTCTTTGGCTCCTTTTTTATCATTCTCGGAATAACGCTGGATCGCATGCTCGTAAATGGCTCTTGCAATCGCTCTCTCTTCAACATCGTTTGTCACATCAAAGTTTTTATGTTCAGCAAGATACTCTGCCAATTTATCAAAAGATGTGTTTACAATGAAAGTAAAAATTTCATTGATCTCATCTTCAGGTGCTTCGATCACAAGCTGTGCATCCAAAAGCTGATATCCTTTGGCGATAGACTCTTCATTTTTACACTCTTCTTCCAGTCTTTTAATATTCGCTAAAAACTCTGGGTCTTTCTTCAACTCTTCTACATGTATTTCCGGCATTTCCATTATTTACTCTCCATTGCTGATTTTATGCGTTCCAACGCTTCTCTTGTCTTGTCTGCTTCATATACCAATGCCAGTCTGACATAGCCTTTTCCTTCACCTTCGCGTCCGAGGAATGAACCGGGGATCACCTTCAGATTATAGTTTTCATACAGTTTAACTGTAAAATTGATCTCATCAGCTACTTTTAGCCAAATGTAAAAGGTTGCCTCCGGCGCTTCCACCCCCAGCACTTCTTTCGCGATCTCAAAGTTCTTTTTATACTTCTCTCTGAAACCATTGACATGCTCCTGGTCTGCCCATGCTGTAGCTGCAGCTTCCTGTAAAGGCAGTGGCGATGCGCAGCCGACATAGGTTCTGTAGACCATGTAGTTTTTCAATATCTCCGCATCACCTGCAATAAAACCTGAACGCAGCCCCGGAGCAGAAGAACGTTTTGAGATGGAATTGATCACCAGTATATTTTTAAACTCTGTATTACCTGCTTCGATACTTGCATTCAAAAGTGACGGCAGGGGGTCATTCAGGTAGAGGTCGGCATAACACTCATCATTCATAAGTACAAAATCATGTTTCAATGCGAGTTCTACCCATTTTTTAAGATCATCCATTAGCATCACGGAAGAGGTTGGATTGTTCGGTGAGTTCAAAATGACAAAGTCTGCTTTTTCCAAAGCTTCTTCATCCACTTCCGGCTGAAAATCATTGATTTCATTTAAATTCAGGTAAATTACTTCTGCTCTGCACGCTTTTGCAGCCCCTTCATAGATCTGGTAAAAAGGATTGGGGAAGACCATCACGGGATCTTTCACATCATGCAGTAAAAATTGCGGAAAGTTAAAAAGTACTTCTCTCGTTCCAAAAGTAGGGATTATCTGAGCATTGTCGAGGTGAAGGTCAAAACGTTTTTCAAGATAGGTCAACATACCTTCACGAAGTGATACTTCACCAGATGTTTTAGGGTATTTATTAAGCAGAGAAACATTCTGTTTTAATGCATCCAGTATAAATGCCGGTGTAGCAAACTGAGGCTCACCAATAGTTAAAGAAAGTGCCGAATATTTAGCATTTGGTACTATATTTTCAAGAAGTCTATTGAGTTTCTCAAAGGGATAGGTTTCAAAGTTCATTGTTGCCCTAATTTTTAAAGAGATTATATCGAAGTTGGTGTTAAAAAAGGAAAGTATCTTTTAATATAGGGAAGTTTGACCCATATATACGGTGTTGCTGTTTCTCACAAGAAAAGCACCGCTATTAATATATTCACGTACTTTCTTCAATGAATTACGTGCCTGTGATTCATTGCTATATGGACCTACAAATACTTTATATTTGTCTGTATATTCCGTATTACACTGCAAACCGAGTTTCTGTAGCTTTTCAAGATAACTTGGTGTTGGCTTTTTGACAAATGATCCCGTCTGTATATAATAATGGGTGTCTGATTTTCTCTGATACTTCTGTCTGTCTAAAGGAGATACAAGATCTTGTTGATCTGTAATAGTGGCTTTAGATACTCTTCCTCTACCTTTATAGGTCACCAGCCATTTCATAATATTGTTTTGCAGAGCAGATGCTCTCCAATTTCCTTTTTTGGTATTGACCAAAATAACAACCGTATATAGTCTACCGTTTTTACTTTTTACATATCCGCCGATATTCTTCACCCGCTTCAGTGTTCCTGTTTTCATCCAGGCACGATTTCTGACAACAGTACCTTTAAAACGTCTTTTGATGGTACCATCCACCCCTGCGATCGAGAGTGTATTCATCCAGCGTTGACCATATTTCAGATAAGCATGATCATACACCCCTGCCAAAACTTTTGCTGTGATCTTTGAAGTTCGGGAAAGTCCACAACCGTTATCGATATGCAGACTACCCCGTTTCAATGCCCCACGGCTTTTGAGAATGTATGTCACCGCCTGTCTCCCTTTCGAGAGTGTTGATGGGGCACCATACAGCTTCGCTCCAAGCAGAAGCATTAGATGTCTGGCATAAAGGTTGTTGGATTTTTTGGCCGTTTTGGAGATGATCTTCTCCAGAGGTTTGGAATAGTGCGTAAAAAGCTCTTTGGCATTCTTAGGGATTCTATTTAGACGGAAGCCGCCATTGACAACAACACCACTCTTTTGCAAAGCATCTTTCAATGCATAATAGAAAGATTTATAGGGTTTGGTGATCACTTGACAGAGATTTCGCGTAGCACATTTCTTTGAAATAGGACCTCGCAAGAGTACAATTGGTGTCTCCTGACTTTTATCTACTTTGAATGACGGCCAGGAGTAACGTCCTCGACAGGGTTTGTTGACAGGTTTGAGATTATTCACGATCTTGTAACTGCCGTCAGGGGTCTTTTTACTTACACGATTCTGTTTAGGAGATACACAGATGGTACTGATACGTTCATTGAACATCATGGCGTCCGGCATGGCATTGTAAGGACTGTATGTATGCTGGTCAAAACCGGAATTATTTTTACTCCCCACTTTAAAATAACTTCGATCGATCACAATATTTCCGGTAATTCTCTTGATACCTTTGGCTTTGATATTTGCCACGATCCCGGCAAGATCTCTAGACGAAAGCGTGGGATCTCCAAAACCTTTGACAAGCAGATCACCATGAAGTACCCCGCCCTTTACTTTGCCTCTCATATAAAACTTCGTAGGCCAGCGGTAGTTAAAACCGAGCTTCAAGATCGCAGCATAGGTAGAAAGTACTTTGATCACTGAAGCAGGAGTACGTGCCTTGTCAGCATTGAGTGAAGCGACTACCCGGTTACTGTTCCCTGCCTCTTTGATATAGATACTGATATCTTTTTTGGGAATACCCGATTTCTTGATAGCAGCATTGATCCCTGCCGGAAGGGCATGGATCAAAGTGGAGAGTAGAAACAAGACCACTAATATTTTTTTCACTTCATCTCCCTATAGGCTTTCAGGATTCTTTGCATCGCTTCTTCCAGCACTGCTCTGGATGTCCCTATATTCAATCGCATATACCCCTCTCCTGTTTTTCCAAAACTCATCCCGTCATTGAGACCCAATTTGGCTTTCGTAATGAAAAAGTCCACCAGCTCTGCATGTGTCATACCCATTTTTGAGCAATCCAGCCAAAGTAGATAGGTAGCTTCTGAAGAAAAAGCAGTGATCGGTATATTATTTGCATTTATAAATGCTTTTACAAAGGTAATATTCTCTGCCAAATGTACTTTCAGGGCTTCCAGCCAAATATCACCCTCTTCATAGGCAGACATCAAGGCTTCTATACCAAAAGGATTACCATTGGTAACACCCGACTTGTCCTGTCTGACGCTAAATCGTCTTCTCAGTCTGTCATCCGGAATAATAGCATAAGAGGTATTGAGTCCTGCTATATTGAATGTTTTGGAAGGTGCATTGAGGATCACACAATGGTCTTTCATTTTCTCAAAACTACCAAGAATATGATGGGTTTTCTCATACACAATATCTGCATGGATCTCATCTGATACGATCACCACATTGTTTTCAAGACAAATATCGATCATTTTCTCCAGTTCTTCTTCATCCCATACACGCCCTGTAGGATTGTGAGGAGAACAGAGTAAAAAGATCTTTGATTTTTTTATCTTCTTTTCAAAGTCTTCAAAATCGATCTCGTATCTAGCATTTTTGTTACGCAGAACATTGTCATAGAGTTTTCTTTTTTTACGTTTGACAGAAGAAGCAAAAGGTGGATAGATAGGACTTTGTATCACGACTCCGTCTCCCTTTTGGGAATAGGCTTCAATGGCAAAATTCATCGAAGGGATCACACCGTAACAGGGTACGATCCATTCCTTTTTGATCTCCCAATCAAAACGTTTTTTCATCCATCCTCTTATAGCATCATAATAACGCGGAGGATAGACCGTATATCCATATATAGGATGTTTGGCTCGTTTTATCAGTGTCTTTTGGACACATTCAGGAGAAGCAAGATCCATATCAGCAACCCATAAAGGCATCAGATCATCAGTACCGAATTTTTTCACGGCATCATCCAGTTTGGTCGTGTAGGTTCCCTGTCTGTCTACTGCTTTAAAGTCCATATACTTTTCCTATTTCTTTTCCCACACACTCATTTGTGCAATGGTGTATTGGTGTTTTCTTGCTGTTTCTTGTATTACGAACGGTACATCCTGCGTGTCAAGGAGTGTAAAATCATCACCCAATATCTCTTCAAGTCCCTGCAACGTCGTCACATTCTCTCCGTCACGTTTGTAACCGCCTATCCACTTCTCTTTGGCAGTAGACTCTTCCTGCCAGGTGTAAGGTGAGGTCAAAACGAGTAAACCTTTTTCATTAAGCCGTGCAGACATACTGTCTAAAAACTTTTTAGGGTCATACAGCCTGTCTATTAGATTGCCGGCAAAGATCAGATCAAAATCTTTAAAAATAGGTTTCAAATTACAGGCATCTGCCTGCCAGAACACTACTTTATCCGCTTCCTCTTCCAGGTCAAGAGAGGAGAGTTTGACTTCATGGAATTTTTCAAGCTCTCCTTCTGTCGGCATCACGTAGCGCAATACCCCGCTCTCTTTGATCTTCTGTGCTTCCTGTATAAAGCGTGTAGAGAAATCCACCCCGATCACTTCATCAAATTCACGTGCCAGTTCAAAAGTACTGCGCCCTATGGCACAGCCTATATCAAAGGCTTTTCTTTTCGGTCTGTCTTTCATGTATGTCAGTGCCAATTCCGCACATGCGGCAGGATAGTTCTCTACAGCAAGTCTGTTCTCGCCCCAGGAAAAATGGCAATACTGCGAAATAATGCTGTCTGTTGTATAGGGGTTGCTCATAATATTCTCTTCATAATAACTCTCTATATATCTGAAGCCAGCATGCTGATAAAAATGTTTTCTAAAACCGTAACGGCTGCTTTGTGTAGCCAGGTTTCCACAGCTCACCCAGGAACCACCATTAATAATATTATGTTTGCCATCAAAAGTAGGTACAGTAAAATCATCATATACAGGATGAACCTTGAATCCTTCAAAAGGATAAATAGGTGTACGGGACCACTGCCATACATTCCCTACCACATCAAAGAAATCTCCGAAAGAAAAACGGTCGACCGGCACAGAAGAGGTGAATTTGTCCAAAGCGATATTTGCGTTTGTACTTCCCTTTTCCATCCAATCCAGATAGTTGGGAACCTTTACTGCTTCACGCAGTCTGACATATTCATCTTCTGTAGGCAGCACAATATTTGTACCCTCTTTTTGACTCTTCCATCGGCAAAATGCTTCTGCCTCCAAACAATTGACCTCAACCGGCCAGTTCAAAGGAAGATCGATCTCTCTGCTGAGCGTACGCAAGCCATAGTCCGCTTCTGTTTCTCTCCAGAAAAGAGGACAGTGTGCCCGAGTGAAGCTTCTCCACGCATTCCCTTCATCACACCAATATTCACTTTTGTGATAACCGTCATCTTTGATAAAGTCAAGATATTCTCCGTTTGAAACCAGATATTTGGAAGCTCGGAATTTCGGCATCTGTGCCTGATGTGTACCATATTCATTATCCCAGCCGAAGAGTACCGTATCTCTGTCCTTACCCAATATCACCCTGCCTGAAGATACATTAAGAAGTTCATTCTTCGGTGCATCTCCATAAGCTTCACACTCAATCCAGTTTGTGTCTTCACGTATCATTTCAAAGGGTAATTGGCGTATCAGTACCGACGAAGTTTCAAGATGAATATTTTCATGTTCGATCCCCATCATGATCACCCACCATGGGGATTCCCAGCCAATAGGAAGTTCCAAGGGTAAAGTATCTATGAGGTCAGAGACGAGTGCATAAACTTTGTCTCGGTAGTCCTGCGTCTCTTCTACAGTAGGCCAGTTGTAATGTTTTTCATTAAGATCATCCCAGGACATTTCATCCACGCCTACCGCAAATATGGATTCCAAATGCGGATCTATACGGGTATCGATGATCTTTGCAAGTTTGAGTTTGTTGATAAAAAATGTGGCAGTATGTCCGTAGTAGAAGATAATGGGATGTCGAAGCGGATCGGCTTTTTGAAAGTAGGCTTTTTCATCTGCAACAAGATTGAAAAGAGATTCATAACGTTTGTAACAAAACTGAAAATATGCTTTTATCTCCCGGCGTTTTTTTTCACTGTCAACACCGGAAAGTGTAGGTATCTTGATCAAACTTCATTCCTTTAGAATTTATAGTGATGTAAGATCCCGGATCAAGACTTAAAAAAGCGAACCATGATCAAAAGTCTGCTTTTTCTTTACTGCTCTCTATCATAGAAATAATAATGGTATAGACATTGGCTACGACAGCACCTATGACCAATCCTACTGCAAGTGTATGTGCTTCATAGAACTTCAATGCAAAAAAGGCCGGTATCAGGTGAAGGTCGGCTACTAACGATCCTGCCAAAAGTTCGGCAGAAAGTGTGTTTCTCACACCGATCTTCAGAATGGTCGATATCACATTCACTGAACCTGCCACAAAAAGAGCGACCAGTGCTTCATCATATAAAAAAGCTGCTGATGTCGTCAATGACATCAGTGTAAAAAATATATAAAAAACTTTTCCCCATTGCATACAAACTCCTTAAAGGTTATATTGTACCATTTTCATACATGGCGCGCATTTTTTCTTTCTCTTTTTCTCTCTTGAGTTTTGCTGCCTCTTTTTCTCTGAATCCAGAGACAGAGAAACCAAGCCACATAAGGATCGGTGATGCTACAAAGATCGAAGAATAAGTACCTACGATGATACCAACAAGTAATGTAAATCCAAACCCGTGAATGATCTCTCCACCAAACATCCATAATGTAAATACAACAAAGAATGTTGTTAAAGAAGTGAGTGTCGTTCTTGAAAGCGTACGTGTGACCGACTCATCGATGATCGCTCCAAGGTCAGGGTTTTTAATGGTTCTGATCCCCTCTCGAATACGGTCAAAGACAATGATCGTATCGTTCAGTGAGTATCCCAATATCGTCAAAAGTGCTGCCAGGGTATCAAGATTCACTTCTATGTTAAAAAGTACCACTGCTCCCATAGCGATGGTCACATCATGAACCAAAGCCATCACCGAAGCAACCGCAAAACGCCATTCAAATCGGAAGGAAACATAAATCAGAATACCAATGATCGCAAGAAGCAGAGACATAAGCCCTTTTTCACGCAATTCAGAACCAACCTTGGCGCCTACCATATCGACCCTACGTATCTCAAACTTGCCTGTATCTGCCAAAAGTTCATGTACCGTATCGGAAACATCTTCACCCAAAGCCTGAGAACTTGTTTTAGTACGGATGACCACTTCTTTGTCAGAACCGAAGAAAGTAACTGTTGCAGATTCATAATGCTTGTCTTTTGAAATTGCTTCTCTGATCTTTTTGATCGGTGCTTTTCCCTCATATTGAACCTGCACCAGAGTACCGCCGGCAAAATCAATACCGTAGTTGAAGCCTTTTGTCAGGATCAGACCAAGAGAAAGAAGAACCAGTACGATCGATAAAATACCGAAACGTTTACTTTTAGCCATAAGGCTGAGAGGCTTTTTATACTTAAATACTTCCATTATTTCGCTCCCTCTGTTTTAATACCAAACCAAAATTTCAGTTTTTTCTTGTCGATCTTTGGCAAGATCCACTGATAAATACCATGTGTTCCTACGATCGCTGTCAGCATAGATGCCAGAATACCGATACTCATGGTCAAGGCAAAACCTTTGATCGCACCGGTACCGTATACATACAGAACCACGGCAGCGATCAATGTCGTCACGTTGGCATCCAAGATCGCAGTAAAGGCATTATCATACCCGTCTTCGATCGCTTTTGGTATGGATTTTCCTTCATGTAACAGTTCACGGATACGTTCGGTAATGATTACGTTGGCATCCACTGCCATACCGACCGTCAGGACGATACCTGCCATACCCGGCAGTGTCAATGTCGCACCGAAGAGTGACATGATCGCAAGAATAAGGAAAAGGTTACCTATAAGCGCTACATCTGCAATCATACCCGCTGCACCATAATAGACGATCATAAAAAAGACAACCAAAACAAAACCAAGTATGAGTGCCATAGAACTCGCTTTAATACTGTCTGCTCCAAGGCTTGGTCCGACCGATCTTTTCTCCATGATATATACAGGGGCAAGCAAGGCACCTGAACGCAAGGCGATCGCAAGGTCAGCAGCTTCTTCGATCTTGAAGTTACCGGAGATCTGCACATGTCCTCCACCGATCCTTTCACGGATATTCGGTGCAGAGTAGACTTTGTTATCCAAAACAACTGCCATACGTTTTCCTACGGATTTAGCCGTAAAGTCACCAAATATCTTGGCACCCTGCCCGTTAAGTGAAAAGTTAATGACCGGTTGATTGTTTTTGTCAAACCCGACTTTTGCATCTGTCAACATAGATCCGTCAAGCACAGGAATCTGCTTAAGCAGATATCTCTCATTTGTATTTACATCAGGAAGGATCACATCACCGTAAGATCTGGCTTCGTTTTCATTCATCGTAGAGACTCTTGCCTGTCTGTCTTCATCGACAGCCATCAACTGCAAGTGTGCCGCACGGGCAATGAGTTCACGTATACGCTGTTCATCTGCCTGTGTTTTTATACCCGGAACCTCAACAAGGATCTTGTCTTCTCCCTGTTTTGCCACTGTAGGTTCAGCAAGACCAAACTCATTCAGTCTGTTTCGAATGGTATCCACCGCCTGTGAAATAGCATTGGCTTTGGTACGTTCTACTTCTTCTTCCGTCATCTGAATGCTGAATTTCATATTGCTTTCATGGATGACTGTGCCTTTTAACTCTTTTTTAAGAAGTTCTTTGGCCTTGGCAACATCATCTTTGTCAAGCAGTTCAAATGTGATCTCTTTTTGATCAACAATACCCAAGTCATCAAAAATGATCTCTTCATCATCAAAAACATATTTGATCGTTGCTGCCATAGATTTGATACGTGATGCAATGGCAACGTTACTCTTGATACCAAGTAACATATGAAGTCCACCCTGAAGATCAAGTCCCAACGTGATCTTTTTCCCACTGTCGCTTTGTGTCAAAGAAGGAATCGAAAAAACGATCCCGAAGATGAGCGCAAAAGCAAAAAGAATAATTCTGTAATTAAGCGTTTTCATTACCCAATTCAACCTTTTTTGCAACAAATGTTTTTTCCAACTTAACAATAGTGTCATCATTTAATTTGATTTTGATAAAATCTTCTTCAACCTTTACAACTGTAGCATGAAGGCCTCCGCTAGTGATGATCTTGTCACCTTTTTCAAGCCCGGCAACCATTGCTGCATGTGTTTTTTGCTGTTTTTGCTGCGGTCTGATAATTAAAAAATAAAAAATCGCGAATAAGAAGATGAGGGGTAAAAGTGAAACAATACCATTACTGTCCATGGGGAATCCTTTGAATAAAATTAGACAATATATTAGCACTTTTGAACTAACAAGAGGCTTTTTCATCGCACTTTTGGCTTCGCTATACATATATATGGAATATTTGGGGCAGCCAAATCCTTTGATCACAACTTTTTCTGGGCTTGCGTCTCTTTATCTGCTTATGCAATCTTCAAGGAAAACCTGGCTTCTTTCAGGATTTTTTATAGGTATCTTCTGGTTCTGGTGGATAGCCCTGAGTTTCAATCATTACGCAATGCCATGGGCCATTCCTCTCGTTATTGTTGCTATGGGACTAGTGTATGGATCCCTCTTCTGGTTCATCGCCTGGATCAGTGAAAAAACACAAAAACTCCCTGTTCCACATACTGAACTTCTTTCTTTAAGCATAAAAGCTATTGGTCTTTTACTTTTAAGCGTTGTACATCCTTTTGGTTTCGACTGGTTCAAACCTGAATTGATGTTTGTCAACAGCTATATCGGTATAGAGAAATGGCAATTTGCGCTTGTTCTGACAGCCATCGTACTGTCCGTCTGGAGAGCTCAGTTTCTATTTATGTTTCTGCTTCTCCTGGCCTACCAGCCAAATTCACATACGCGTGTCAGCATCCCGAAAGAGATAGAGATCACGACAACCCATACCAGCGTTGAGGATAAATGGAACAAAACATTGCACAATGCACAGTTCAAAGAAGTTCTCAATCTGATCGACAGCGCAATACAAAAGAAAAAAAGACTTATCATCCTGCCCGAATCGGTCTTTCCCGTTTTCCTGAATTACGACAAAACACTTATTGAAAAACTGCAAGAAAGGGCAAAACATATTTCGATCATCGCAGGCGGACTATACTGGGACGGAAAAACACCGCATAATTCTGCCTATATCTTTACCGACGGTGCGATCACCGTTGCCAATAAAGTACTGTTGGTACCTTTTGGAGAGAGTAATCCTCTCCCTGATTTTCTTTCTGACTGGGTCAACAAAGTATTTTATGACGGAGCAGTAGATTACAAAGCCAGCCCAAATGTGACAGATTATGTCATAGACGGCATCACATACAGAAACGCCATCTGCTTTGAAGCGACCTCTGAAAAACTCTATGAAAAAGACAAAGAAGGAAAACGCCCAGAACACATGATAGTCCTTAGCAACAACGGCTGGTTCACACCTTCCATTGAACCTGTCTTACAAAGATTACTGCTACAATACTACAGTAAAAAATACGGAACGACTATTTATCACAGTATCAATATGTCAACATCCTACATCATTCAGGACGGTACGATTGAAAAACAGTAAATTGACCAAATTCTGGGTAGCCCCGATCAAAGGCTACCAGTATATTTCAAAAATGCTGCCGGCAAACTGCCGTTACTATCCGACCTGTTCGGAGTATGCAGCATGGCAGTTTGAATTTAATGCACCTCATAAAGCACTGGCAGCAAGTACCCTGCGTATTTTACGCTGCAATCAGCTCTTTGACGGCGGTATTGACTACCCTGTCGTCACATTTGACCCTCCAAAAATAAACTTTATATGCAAGATTAATCATTTTTGTGGCAAAATGAAAGTCATTTACTGGTTTGTTCCCAAAGATGCGAACCGTTCACTCTATTATATTGTAAAGGATTTTGATGCCATCAACGAATCAAGTGACGCTTAATGCTCCACTGGACATGCACCTCCACCTCAGAGACGGAGAGATGCTTGAAAATATTGCATCCTCAAGCGCGCGGACATTTTCCGGAGCGATCATTATGCCAAATCTTGTGCCTCCCGTCTCTTCCAAAGAAGAAGTAATCGCCTATAAAGCACGTATAAAAGAAGCCATAGGTGCTGAAGATTTTACACCCTATATGACACTCTTTTTCAAACCCACGTATGACAAAGCGTTCTTAAGCTCTGTGAGAGATGAGATCACCGCCATAAAACTCTACCCTGCGGGGATCACGACAAACTCCGAGGGCGGCGTAAGCGGCTTTAATGTAGAAGAGTTGAGACCGGCACTCGAGGCGATGGCAGAACTTGACATTCCTCTTTGTGTCCATGGAGAGACCAACGGTTTTGTGATGGACAGAGAGGCTGAATTTGTTTCTATTTATGAAAAGCTTGCGGGTGCTTTCCCCAAGCTAAAGATCATCATGGAGCACATCACGACCAAAGCTTCTGTAGCTGCTCTTGACAGATTTGAGAACCTCTATGCGACTATCACCATACACCACCTTTTGATCACTCTGGATGATGTTGCCGGAGGGATGCTGAAACCGCATCTTTTCTGTAAACCGATTGCAAAACGTCCTGAAGACAGAGATGCTTTACTGAAAGTCGCACTTGCCGCACATCCTAAAGTCATGTTTGGTTCAGACTCGGCACCGCATCCTAAACATGCCAAAGAAGCTTGTGGCTGTGCTGCCGGGGTCTTTACTGCGCCTGTTGCATTACAACTTTTGACTGAACTTTTTGAAGAGCATAATGCTCCATTAGACAAGCTCCAAGCCTTCGTCTCCGGAAATGCCCAAAAGATCTATAGCATCACACCTCTCAGCAAACAAGTTGTTTTAGAAAAGAAACCTTTTAAAATACCTTCTGACTACAACGGTGTTGTACCGATGTATGCGGATGAAAAGATCGCTTATTCCATTAAGGAGGTCATCAATGGATAGTGGCTTACAGGAGTTTGAAAAAGGGCACCTTGCTTTTCAGAAAATTAAATTCAATCAAAGTAAAAACCGTTTTAAAAAACTTGTGGATGAGGGGCAGAATCCCAAAGCACTTTTCATTGGCTGTTCCGACTCCCGTGTCATGCCGGCGATGATCACAGGTTCCAAACCCGGAGACCTTTTCATTGTACGGAATATTGGTAATTTTGTGGCACCCTACAACCCCGATGCCGATTACCATGCTACAGCCTCTGCCATTGAATATGCCGTCAGTATTTTGGAAGTCTCCGATGTCATCGTCTGTGGACATTCTCACTGTGGTGCTATAGCCGCACTCTATAAAAACATACAGGAAACTCCAGAAAATATCCATACCATCAAATGGCTCGGACTTGGTGCGGAAGCCAAAAAGGTAGCCACACTAGCACATAAGCACGACAGTAAAGAGAGAATGTTGCGCTATACGGAAAAAATTTCTGTGGTCTATCAGCTTGATAACCTCCTCACCTACCCTGCGGTAAAAAGACGTCTTGAAGAGGGTACGCTCTATTTGCATGGATGGCATTACAACATAGAGAACGGTGAAATAGAGTATTATGATGATGAGAACTATGAGTTTAAACCACTCAGCGAAAAATAACAGGAAATAAAAATGATAGCCAACAGTATTGATGACCTGATAGGGAATACCCCTTTGATCAGAATAAATTCACTCTCTGATGAGACAGGAACTACCATTTTAGGCAAGTGTGAATTTATGAACCCTACCTCATCTGTGAAAGACAGAATCGCTTTTAACATGATCAACGAAGCAATGAAATCGGGGAAGATCAATAAAGATTCTGTGATCATTGAACCAACAAGCGGAAACACCGGTATCGGTCTTGCTGCCATCTGTGCATCGAGAGGATTAAAACTCCTTCTTACCATGCCGGAATCCATGAGTATAGAGAGACGAAAAATACTCACTTATCTGGGTGCGGAACTTATATTGACATCGGCAGCACAGGGAATGAACGGAGCCATAGAGAAAGCCGACAGTCTGGCACAGACCTTGGACAATGCCTTTGTACTGCAGCAATTCAAAAATCCTGATAATCCGGATATACACAGAAAAACAACCGCAATGGAGATTCTTAAAGATACAGACAATACTGTGGATATTTTTATTGCAGCTGTCGGCACGGGCGGTACGCTTACCGGTACTTCGGAAGTCTTGAAAGAGCACATTTCTTCACTAAAAGCCATTGCTGTTGAACCGGCAGATTCCAACATTTTAAGTGGGGGTACAGCCGGTCCACACAAGATCCAGGGAATCGGTGCAGGATTTATACCGGATATTTTAAATACATCCATTTATGATGATGTGATCACCGTCAGCAATGAAGATGCTTACAAAATGGCACAAAAAGTAGCCAGGGAAGAAGGATTGCTGGTTGGGATATCTGCCGGTGCCAACCTTTATGCCGCATACCAAACAGCACAAAAACCGGAGAATAAA
>Ga0256834_1000327_pt1 | contig 34991 bp, 36 predicted proteins | sample 4281140metaG_FD_190536 | JGI IMG/M metagenome (GOLD analysis project Ga0256834, IMG submission 190536) | Hydrothermal vent microbial communities from East Pacific Rise, Pacific Ocean - 4281-140 | ecosystem: Environmental > Aquatic > Marine > Hydrothermal vents | place: Pacific Ocean: East...
TAAATTTCATAAATTATTCTAAACGCCTCAACATAGCTATCCAGAACATTTCCAGAAGGATTTTTAAGCAACTCCTTAGCTCGATTTAATTTTTCTTCATTTTCCTCCCCACAATATGTAAGTAATTCGGTGAATTTTCCATCTATTTTGTCATCGTATGCCTCTATTAAAGATAGTTGTTTTAAATTTTCGTCCACCCATCCTATCAAAGAGTTGCCACACTTTATATTATATTCCAGGTTTGGCAACGATTCGATTTTTTCAGCATTTTCTAATTTACTGGCCAACCAAAGCCATAGTCTTAGTTTCGCTATCTCGGTGGCGGTTTCGCTGATATCTACTCCATATAAATTATCTACTATAATTTTCCTAACTTTTGAATAGTCCGTTGGTTCTATTTTAGATACGAATTTTTCAGATAATTTATTGCAAATACACTCCTTTAGATCAAATAATAATAAGCCAGCACTAACCAAGAAATGACCACTACCACACGCAGGGTCTAGGACTTTGATTTCGTCTAGAATTTCCAATGCTTCTTTTAATTTTTCTTCCGTTGCGCTTTCAATAAAGTCATCAAATGCCTCCCTTGGGTTTAATATTTCGTTATAATTTTCTAAGCCCAACTTATCGAACAGGTATGGTATTATTGTGTTTTCTGAGATATAGGATGTTATCTCTTTTGGTGTGTAGTAAGCTCCTATTTTCTTTTTATTTTCAACAGGTATTAATTTTTCAAAAATTTCTCCTAGTACATATTCATCAATATCATTCCAATCAATACTTTCAAACAAGTTTAGAATAGGTACATCTTCTGGAACTAAGTTTTTTGTATCTTTTCTCTTTATTAATTCTGTTTTACCATATTGGTAAAATACTTTATCTGGTACTTCTATATATTCAAACTTTCTATAAATAAATGGAGTACTACCAGTAACAATAATTCTTCCAAATTTTTTATCTTCGTAATATATACCATTATTTTTGTCCTTCATTTTTCTAAACAATTCTAATAAGAATTCATAGTAGCTATTGAATCCAAGATTTTTAAATTCTTTAAATTTTGTTATTAAGTATTTTCTATCATTATTAAAGAATAAGCAGTTTTGTAGATACCAAATTACAAATAATTGTGTTATTAATTTTTGTGAAAATTCTTCTTTCTTTTTATCATCTAAATCTTTGATATTTTTGATTAAGTTTTCTTTAGCTTTGGTGTATAGTTTGTAAAACCTATCTATTGTATTTCCTTTCATTCCTATCACTTAATTATCTTTAATAATAACTATATATATAGTATATATAGTTATTATTGGAAGCTGTATTCTTACTACGTATATATTTTAACTCTACATAGTGACTTGATTCTTACTCGATATAACATACGTGCCGAAATTTTTTGAAAATGACCTGAAATTTTTCGGCACGTAGCCAAACTCTCTTTTAAGCTATTTCAAAATATATATATTAAGTTAGAAATACTATACCAGAAAGAGCTTCTCTTTACAAAACCAAAACTTAGAATCCAGAATTCAAAAATCAGAATATTTCACAATCCATTAACCATAATATATAAAGTTTAAGAATAGAAGCAAAAAATAAACACAACCACAAGTGAGCTTGAAATTTTCAGAAAATAAGAATTAAAGCTATGTTTCCCAGCACCGTATGAACCAGTTAATAAATTCTTGGAAATTATCAAATTTACCTTTCTTTTTCTCTGAAATATAACAATTATAACAATGTTTTATTCCATATATGAATAACATTAATAGTATTTTTAGTGTTTCTTTTATCTTGAAAATTCTTGCCTTGTATATTTTTTCAAGCTGTAAAAGTTTTGAACTTAGTAACAGCTTGTATGTATTGTACTGATATTTTGATAATCTTTTTAGTGTGTTCTTTGTTGTCTTGTGTATTACAATCTTCTTTAATAGATTAAACAATTTAGATCTGAATCTTATTATAATTTGTTTTGGATACTTCTTAACATTGCTTGTAACTATTATGTAATGTTTTGTAATGAAGAAGTACTTATCCGATCCAGACTTAACATCTTCTATGATAAACCAACAATCTTTTTTTGACCATATTTCAACGTTGTTTAATCTTGTCATACTGTAGTTATCAAAGTTATCTTCTAGGAAGTATTTAATATCGCTTAAACTGTACTTCTTGAACAAGTCCCTTAGTGGTATTAGAATAAAAATATTGTTTTCTGACTCTTTTGTTGCTATCGATATGTTTAATAGATCTTTAATTTTTGCATAGTCTGTTGAATCAAAGTTTGTTGTTCTTATTCTTATAAGTAAGCAGTCAAAAACATCAATTGGTTTAGAATATATTATTGGTTTATAATCAAGTAAGTTTTTGTTTTTCAAATAGTCAAGTGTTTCGTAAAATTCTTTTATGTTTTGAATTTTTCTTCTATTTATTGATATCTTGGTTTTTCGAGTAAAAACAGAACTATTTTTGATACACATCCAGGAGTTCTTAGATAAAAAACTTCTTATATTAATTTGTCGCTTATTCATTCGAGTAACACCTCGTTACTGTTGTTACTTTTGATATATCCCGCTTCCCACATATACATTTCTTATATCATTAATATTATATAAAATTTAATTAGAATCCACACAAAAGATTTAAATATTGGTTGTTCTAATCTTTGAAATATGAACGACAAACGTGTTAATGCAATAGAATTTCCATCCGATATTACGTTTGATCTGCATAATATAATTTCTAAATACTTTAACAACAATGTAAACGATGCATTTGTTTTGATAATCTTACAACTTATATTAATCACATCATCCGCTGCATTTACACAAAATATAATGACTAAAGAAGAAGTAAAGAAATTAATATATGATATGTTGAAAGAAGTTCAAGAAAGTGTTGATAGCTTGGTTGATCAAATGTATCAGTTTGTTAAAGATAAAAATCTTAACAAGTGACATATTTTTTCTTTAAATATCCTCTTGACTTGATATAATTATATGCTATTTGTAATAATTTTTCTCTATTGTTTAGCTCTGGATTTTTCCAAACCTTTTTCAATAAATATTCTAGTGTATCACCTACTATTTTTCCACTAATTCCAAACTCTTCCATTAAAATAGTTCCATTTATTTTTAGTTCTTTGTACGTTAATGGACGCTCTTCCATTACTTTTCTTAATGTTTTGAAAAAGTCTTTAACTTCTTTCACACGCTCATTTATATTTATTCCAGTTGCTATAACATCTGCTATACTAAGTTCTTCCAACTTATCTATTAAATCCATATCTGCGCCAGCATTTGTTAAATGAACGACTAGATCCATCATCAAATTTGGATTTTCTTTTACATATTTTGTCAATGGATGCATATGGTATCTTACTAGGTTTGCTACCCTTCGCTTTTCCTTGTTCGAAAACCTTAATCTTGTCATAATTTTCTCTGTTATGATTGCACTAACTTCTGCGTGTCCTGGGAACATTATTCTTCCATTCTTTTCTTCTATTGTTTTAGATTTTCCTAGATCGTGGAACAATGCAGATAGTCTAAGTTCATAATCGTTTGGAGTAGCGTCTAGTGTCTTTAAGGTGTGTACATATGCATCGTATTTATGATACTTTTTGGGTTGTTCCAAACCCCTTAGCTCATACAATTCTGGAACAACATAATCATTTAATCTAGTATCTACGATACATTCAACGAACACGGATGGAGCTTCACCCTTTGTAAGTCCCTTGATAAGCTCGTCTCTTATTCTTTCCTTTGGTATCCATCTAAGTTCATCTTTCATTTCTATTGCTACTTTCTCTGTTTCTGTATCTATTTTACCATTTAGATATGATTTAAATCTACACATTCTTAACAATCTTAAAGGATCTTCTGAAAATCTCTTTGTTGGATTACCAACCGCACGTATTATTTTGTTTTTCAAATCTTCATATCCATTGAACGGATCTACTAATTTATGTTTTATTGGATCATAGGCCATAGCATTTATTGTAAAGTCCCTACGTTTCAAATCTTCTATCAAATATTTAGAAAAGTAAACCTCCGGTTTTCTACTATATCTTTTGTATGTTTCTCCTCTATATGTTGTAACTTCATAATAATTAACAAAGTCACAGGTTACGGTCATCGTTCCAAACTTTTCACCAGTTGGATAAACCTTACAATTTTCTTTCTCAAATATTTTTCTTATCTCATCTGGTGTTGCATCAGTTGTAAAGTCTATGTCGTTTGGTTCTTTCCCAAGTAAAGAATCCCTTACAGCACCACCAACTATATAACACTCTTTTCCATTCTTGTTTAAAATTTCACATATCCTTGAATGTTCATCTAGCTGTGGTATTTTTATATTTCTTTCCATAAAATAATTTATAGAATCATATTATAATAATTTTTCATAGAGTAGTTTAATCATATATTTACGTTCGTCTTCTGAAAAGTACATTGGAATGAAGTCACTAGATGCACCTTTGCTTGTCATATTTAATAGTAACATTGTTTTATCAAATACGTTTCCCTTACCTTCGTTTAGTCTTTCAATACAGAAGAATCTTGTTTTCCTTGATGGATTGAAAAATCCAGTTGTATATGAATTTCCAAGTTTTAAGTTCTTATACAAGCTACTACTAACACTTTCCTTATCGAAATAATATAATTCGATTGGTGTACCAGTTAGTATACTGTAAAAACAAGCTATTGGTATTTCCTTACCATAGCACGAACCCTTTCCAACAAATACAAGTATGTTTGATTTTTTGTTTGTTGCCTTGGCAGTTATATATCTTAGCTTTTCCTTAGTAAACGATTTTTCATCGATGTAAATTTCTTCTTTATACGTGTCCATATACTCTCAACCTCTTTTTCTTTCTTTGGTTCTTCTATGTTTTGCATCACCTTTTCATATGATTCTAAGGAATCTAATATAGATTTTATGGATTCTTTAACACGATTTTTAGACTTATCAGAAAGCAAGTTATAATATGAAAACACTTGTTTCTTTAACTCTTCTATTTTTTCATTTATTTCTTGTATCTTTTCTACCTCTGTTCCAACTGTTTTATAAATATTTGACTCTTCAATTTCAATTAGGTCTTTTATCATTGCATTCATATACTCTACAGTAGATTCATCCAAGTCTATCAAAGTATTTTCTATGTACGTAAAATACTTACCAGTCTCCTTATCCTTGTATATCTTTATCATCTATCACACCGTTATATATCCTTTCTTTGAATCACCTGTTATTTTACCTTCTGACATCAACTCTTCCAATATGTTTTTTAGCTTTGCTGGTGATATAGATTTTCCTTTGTCTTTCATTTTTGTTAGTATTTCTTTTGCCTTTATTGGTTGATTCTCTTTTATTATAGATAGCACAAGTGCTTTTGCAACAGCGTCTTCCAACTCTTTCTTTGTTGTTCCAGATTTTTTCTTATCTTTCATACCAACTATTGAGAAGAAAATCGCGACATTTATTGCTTCTGGATGAAGTAGGTTGTCGGTTATTTCATCCAAATCTGTTAGTAATTTATTTATTCTTACCAAGAATGTTGGTATAGGTATTTCACTATTGAAAAGAGCGTTTTCCATTTCGATTATTTCACTCATCAATTTTCTAAATGCAAAGGATATTGGTACCTTGTTTAGTGACAAATCCATATATATTTGCGTTGATATCATATAATCGAATACTAAATTCATACACTTTATTATGCTTTTTGTAGTTGTTACTATTTTTTTCTCTATATTCATTAGAATTAGCTTATCATCTGGCATTATGAATTCGAATATGTTGATGTTTGCTAGAGTATTTAAATCGTTTGTTAGTTGTCTTATCACTTTCTTTATAACAGTTGCAACCGCAGATCTTCCCTCTTCTATTCTAATAATTGATTTCAACTCTATTTCGTTAACGTTGTTTAACATTAACTCGTTATAGAATTTTTGCATAAATTCTGCGATTTTTTCCTTAATGTTTTCTGGCATATTAAGTATATATATACACTATATATATATATCTTACTAACAAAACTTTATATATATATACTATAAATATAGAACCATATGAAAAAGCTACTGCTATTGTTGTTGTTTGTATTCATACCAGTTTGTTTTGCAAATTATTATGTACCTGTTAATACAAAAGTCAAGCTATATGTTCCAATATATAATAATAGATCGACAAGAATTATAATATATGATGTATATCCACCAAAATATTGTTCTTTCAACTCAACGAATCTACCAATAATTATTGGACCATTTTCCAGTTATGAACTAGAGTTGTTTTGTAAATTTCCAAAGGGTAAGTATAATCTAACTTTAAAACTTTTAGAGATAAATGGATACAATTATCCAGAAACAGATATATACTTGAACGTAATATCACAAAAGTCAAGGTTCTATGTGTTTGTGAATGATGGAATAATACCTTCAAAATCCAAGTATCTATATCATATAAACGTTGGTGATGTTATAAAAATAATATATTATAATAGTAGCATACCGTATCAAGAAACAAGAAGACTAAGGATACTGTACATAGGAAATTTCAACAATTCAACGTATTACATATACGCAAGGGCAGAGTCTCCTGGTATAGATTCTATAGTTCTTGATAATCAAACTTCCATATTGTTTAAAATATCTATATCAAAGCAATTAAAAAACTATCTAGAAGCAAATCAATTGATTTACCTAGTATATAATTTTTCAAATCACACTGATTTATTAATAAGCAATCTAAAAAAGAATGTTACTGGTTTGTTTTCACAATTATTAAAGAATATGACAGAGTTTATTAACGAAGACAACAAGTTCAAAAAATCACTTTCAACCACGATAAAAACAGCATTAAATAATATGCAAAAAAATCAAAAAGAAACAAACAAAAATTTAGAAGAAATAAATAAAAGTCTAAAAAATTTGACACTAATTATAAACAATACAATTTTACTACTAAACAAGAAGGATAAAAAAATAATGGAACTTCAAGAAAATATATCACAATTAAAGTTAAAGTTAATAAATGAAACCAATCAATATAACCATCTTTTATGTAAATATAATCAATTGGCATCAGAAGTAAGTTCAATCATTCAAAAAAATGCATTTTATACAATATTAATATATTTGCTAGCTTTCATATTAGTAGCTCTAGCAATATCTATGGTTGCTTTGTTTGTATATTTCAAGAAGAGAATAATACCAAGGTATGAGAGTAGAATTAGAAGACTAAACGAAACCATCCAAGAACTAGAAAGAAATCCATTCTCACCTAAAAGAGAGTTGGGTGGTAGAAGATGATGAACAAAGTACAGCTTGACTTTTATGTAATAGGAGAAAGCAAAAATATAGACAGATTTGTTGATGTATTTTCACACCTAAAGGCAAAGAAAATTGGACACAAAAGAGCTGTAATAAGATTCAACGGTGTTAGACTATTCAACGAATATACTTTAAAGTTACTAAAGTATGTCAATGAACTAAAACTAAAGTATGAAACAAGACTTTCATTTTTAGTTAGCGAAGAAAATCTAAATACAACAGAGTTCTTCTTTGGTGTTGATGGAAAGGAAATAACAATAAGAAATGAAAAAGATGACATAAAAATAGTTAGGTTCAAGAAGTGTATAAAAATAGAGAAAAAACCAAACGGTGTTCTGGTTGTATATATAATATCAGCGGATCTGGACAAAGGTTTCGTTAAAAAAGTAATAGCAGAGGTTGTAAACGGACGTGTCAACAAGTATCTGGACGACAAAGAAAAGGTAATTGATAAATGTTTAGATATGGTTGGTGATAGATAATGACTACATCGGACAAGATTAAAAAAGTAGAAAAGACGTTGGATTCACTTGCAAAAAAGTGTTCGCTGATTGATCAAAAATTACAAGAAATAGAGAAAGTAGATGACGTTGTGAAAGAAATAGAAACAGAACCATCAACAATATTAATGTTTGAAAGATTTAGATTAAAAGAAGGTGACCAATATTTTAATATAATAAGAAAGAAAATTCCAGTTTTGGCTCAAGATATAACAACAGGAACACTGAAATACATTGGATTCTTTGCTGGTATAGATTACGAAGGTAAGGTATTGGTGTGCGACAACATAGTTTGTCGTGGTAAAGAAGCTGAAATAATAAGATTTAAAAGAACGTCATATACAAAAAATCATATCGTGAATAGAATAGATTATGGTGATCAAATAACAGATGCAATAATATTATCAATATCTGGAAAAGATTATTACAATGAAAGCCAAAGGGTAGCAAAGTTAAAGACATTGTTATTTACACTAAAGATAGAATTACATCAAACAAAGGAGGAGCTACAGAGTATGAAGGATTCGTTCGACACTATATACACACAACTAAAGAATACATTATCCGACTTGATAAAGTATAGATCCAAGCTAAACATTTACGAAACAGAAAGAGCTAGATTGATTACAAAAATATCAGAACTTTCAAACCAATTAAACAACATAAAGTCGTATGCTAGTCACATTAGTAAACTACTGTCCGAGACAAACTCTGTCATTGGTGTAGAGTTTGCAGAAACGATAAATGATTCACTACAAAAAATAGATCAACTACACTCAGAGTTGCTAAAGGTTGTTTCAGATCCATTGGTTGATATGATTAAAAACGCTGGAAACGTTGTTTCAAAGATATCCAATTTAGGAAATCAAGAAATTAATGAAAAGTTAGAGCAACTATCTTCAGATATAGAAAAACTAAAAGAATTAATGGCAGTTCAACAAGCTCAACCACAAGAACAACAACAAGAAGAACAACAAACAGAGGAAAAGAAGGAAGAATAATTAAAATATTTTAACCTTTCCAAATCCTAAATTCGTTAGGTTACCTATATACATTTCCTTTTTTATGTTATACTTTTTCTTCGTGAATATTGTAAATTTGGATTTGGATGGTATTGCTTCGTAATATTTGTTTGAAATCTTGAGTAGTGTTATGTACCTAACGTCGTGTGATATGTCTATTATTTCTATCTCATCTGGTAGTATGGTTGAAATGAATAAATGCCAGTCAACATAATCTGGTTTCTGAATTATTGGTAGTATTCCATTTTTGTATTGCTTTCCCTTTATTTTTGATATTATTGCATGTTCCTTGAACTCATTTAGTTTTTTAAAGAATAAATTATTCCTAGGAAACATCGTCTCCAAATTTAGTTCAGTCATAACATAAAATTGCGAAGTACACATTTCTTTAATGCGTTCCTTATCAAAGTTAGAAATCAAGGTATTCTGTACCTCTAATGTTATGTAGTTCATATGATTTATATAAATATGATATATATATAATTTTTATGAACCCATTGTTTCACAAAATAATGAAGATATACTCCTACACATTAAAGAAATTAAAAATAAACAGATTCAAGTTTGAACCTTTGCTTGACACTATGATAATATATTATATATATAATAGATTCAACGATCAAATACTAAGGTACTTTGGATTTGATCATAGGATAATAGACCACAACGTTAGGATATGTTGTTCTGTTGCAATATTCATAATATATGCTTTTGAAAAAGAAAACGAAGATCAAAAGAAAAGTGAAGCAGCTGGTGTAATAGAATTTCTGAAAGAGCTTGTAAAATACAAGGTGGTTGATAACGAATACGAAATGATGGACATATTGTTGGAGTCTTCAGACATAGGAAAGGTATTAAAAATAATAAAAATATCAAGCGAGCTAATTTACGACATACCTTTGAAATCAAGTGTAAATATATCAAATATAATATCCGATAGTATATTGTTAACGACAACCAACAAAATAAAAGAATCAATAAAGTACAAGAAAAACTTCCTAGTAGATGAAATTTACTTTCTAAAACTACTTTCTGGTAAACTATATACATACAAGTATCATAGCTCAAAGGGTAAAAGAATAATCATACTCATAGATATATCTGGATCTATGGCCAAGGAAAGTAGAGAGATATTTATGAAATCCGTGGCAATATCACTGGTCAAGCTCTTATCAAGGATGCACATAGAGTATAAGATATACTTTTTCAACTCATTTGCATACGAGTTAAAGGACAAAAAAGTAACAACAATATTAAAAATAAAACCAACTGGAACTACGGATATAACATCAGCACTAAAGGAAGCAGAAGAAGGAGACATAGTTTTCTTAATAACAGATGGTATAGATGAATACTTTAGAAAACCAAAGAACATCAATTTGATAACGTTTTTGATAAACGACGACAAATTATCTGTGAATAAAAAAATATATAAAGAAAGTGAAAACGTGATAGAGATAAGCTCGGATAAAGAATCTGGTAAAATGGTAATAAAGGAAATAGTTTCAGAAGCATATAATTAAGTTTTTATATTAATTAAAGAAAATTATAATTATGAATCGTACCGTCGAAATATTACTACTTTTTATAATACTAGCAATAGCTGGAGTTACATCATACGTACTTCTAAAAGTTGGATTGAATAGTTATTCTGGAAAAGTTGTTGCAATATCTTTGGTAGTATTAACGTTAGTAGCACACATAGTATTTCTAGAAGAAAAAACACGTGAAGATAAGATATTTTTATATATATTAACGATATTGTCTGTAATATTCTTGATAAAATATATACCAGCGATATTCTCTATACCAATATCTGTGTTCCTAATACTAATGGCATTCTATTCCGTACATCTACAACACAGACTACCTAGATTCGTATTCATAGTACCATTGGCACTTGCAATGTTATATATGTTCTCGTTCATAACAAAACCAATAATAGTCACATCCACGACTGGTTATGCAGTGGTTAGACAAACGATATTCCCGGCAACCATAACATCAATATCTGGAAACACTATAACATTTAGTCAAGTTGCTAAAGAAACCATATATTCAAGCTCTGGTAAGACAACACTATTTCCAATGACAATGGATTGTGCATACAATACTAACAATAATTTAACATATTGCTTTGAACTTACTGGCAAGGTAAATTATAATAATGTTATTGGATATTATATAAAAGGAAGAATAGGAAATGTTACTTGTTTCATTTTACTATTTTCAAACAACACATACAAGACAAATTGTCCTTACATTAAAAAAGTAACATATAATAAGATAGAATTTTATGGAACGCTTGGAAGTAATTATAAAGTTAGTAAACTTGTATTGAACTATAGTATAACATTCAATATATCTGGATTTAAAAGGTTAATAGATTATGTATTTAGACCATTATCTTGTAGAATGATAAATGCATCTTGTAAAGAAATGGATGGAATGCATATTTATTTCAACACCAAAGGAACTCCATATGTTGTAGGAAGGTATGAAATAATTATTGGTGGAAGAAAAATATACTCTGAAACTGAAAAATATCCAAAATGGATTATAGACAGAAAAATAAATGTTAAAGTATTACTACCAGCAACAAAATCTCCAAGATTTATATGTGCAAATGTATGGTTATATAGACCAAAAAACGGAAAGTTATTTGAACCAGTTAAGCAACTAAAACTATGCTCACCAATTCCTTTTGGATGTTTAAACTTGAAATATTTAGAATACGTATCACAAGAAATACATCACTATTACACACCATATACGGTACAAGCACAAATAAACATAACAAAGGTAGAGTTACCGTACGTATACATAGGAATAAAGTTCAACAAAACAGACTTTGGAAAGAAGGTTGGTCTAGTAATATATAACAACAAGAAGAGTTCACCAACACTAGAGACTAGACTGGTTGGTAATTGTAATGGAAACACTTGTTACGAAATAGTTAAGGAACCATTACCAGCTGTCAATAAAACAAATAATATAAAGGTTGAATTAATAGCTGGTCCAAACTCTAAAGTCGTATCAAAAACTGAAAAAATGTACAATCCTATCAAGAAGGTAATGCAATCAAAGAATATGACAAAGCAAGAGAAAAGCAAGATGATTAACCAAACTATGAACAAGATTAAGCAAATGCAACAGTCATACAAACCAATGTACAAGAACGTGGCACAACCTATGTCAACAGAGATGCAAAACGTTGATACAGTGTCAAAGGGTTACAAGATCATACTTGGAGTTTCACTTGCATTTATGGTAATGCTTATATTTATGCTATAAACTTTAAATATAATTCTATTCTTTTTTAATATATGCGTAGGTCACTCTTAATATTTGTACTACTATTTGCTTTGTTACTTGTGAATGCATACTCTAAGGTAATTTATGTTAACTCTACGAACTGTTCTACACAATTTAAGAAAATACTTCCAGGAGATACGATAGTTTTTCTTACTGGTAATTATAGTAATGCTACATGTGGACCGATTTATGGTTATAACTTAACATTTGAGTTGTATAACAATACCACAAAAATATACTGGGGAGGAACATTTCTTTTAATACCAAATAATAGTACTGTAAAAACATTCTATTATAGATTTTTCCCATATAACCTATCTTATGTAGGTTATATTACAAACACTAGTGGTTTTCAATATGAATATCTGAATGCAACACTTACAAAAACTGTAATTTATATAGAGGATAATGTTTCTGCAGATGTTTATTTAGAAATTGGAAATGCAAGTGTGTATGCAAACTATTGGAATGGAGGAATATATGCACCTAATCTTACTTTACATTTATATAAGAATAATAATAATGTAGAAACTTTGGTTGGATTAACAAACATAACTTGTTCTAATTTGTATATAACTGGAAAACTTTTAAACACTAGTGGATATACGTATGCAAGTACAAAATTCATTGGATCTTTGTTTATTACTGATTGGCTATATTGGAACCCAACTTTTGCATCCAATATTTACATACATACTAATAATATGACTATTACAAATGCTAGTTTGTATTGGGGAGGTCCTAATACTAATGTAACTGTTTATAATATTTATGCAAATGGAGTTTATGGTTTGGGATTTACAAACTTATACGCAAATAATTTATACATAAATAATTCTTTTCTTGAATTTGGTTATGCATATGTTATAGGTGCTACATTAGTTAATCATATTAAATTTAATAGTTTATTTATGAACAACTCTACATTTGTATTACATCAAGAGCAAGGAGTTACAAATAACACAGAGTATGTAAATGGTAACTTAATGGTGGTTAATAACTCGGTGATTAAATTACTTCATTGGAATATTCATTTGAATACACTAATAAATATTAGTCAATTATTTGCTGTGTTTAACAATACTACAATTGATATTTCGAACTCTTACATAAATAACTCACTAATAGAATGTATAAACATTTCTGGAAATACAAATTGGTATAATGACAAAATATATAACAATACTTATTTTCTTGGAAATACTACTGGAGTTTATCTAGAGAAAACATATTCTTTAATTGGTATATATGGAAATAATGCTACTTTATATAATATTAGTACAATTAACAATACTACTATTTACAGATTTTTCATACAAAATAATGTAACTTCAATAGAAAATAGTACTATAAATGCGAGTAATTTTACTGCTAATTTCACATCTGTAAGACTAATTAATTCATCGTTAAATACTACAAAGTTATATATACACTTGATATACAATATAACTAATCCATATTACGCAGTATCTGAAATTTATAACTCTAAGATAAATACAACATATCCTTCCGATATACAGGTAAATACAATATCAAATTCATATGTAGAAAATTCGGTAATTATAACAAACTCAATTAAATCATCGACAATAAATAACTGTACAATATCGAATAACTTAACTACTGACCTACAAATAAGTTACTCTAAATTTTATAATGCTGAAATAAGTACTATTTCTAAGTACATTAATATATCAAATTCAGAATTCCTTGGTATTTGTAAAGGAATAATATCTAATTATTTAGTTGGTGGTGCTGTTGCAGGAGGAAATATTATAATAAATCTATCCAATTTCTCTAGTGGATGTGTAATCTCTGGATCAAATGTAGAAATTTATAGTACTAGTTTCAATGGAAACATAAATATATATAACTCTTCCATAGTAGGAGGTGTTAAGTGTACATTGAATAATGTAAAGTCTACTAATATCGTTATTGGTAATGTATCTAAATACATAAATTCTCCAGTTTCAATTTTATATGCTAATTCAGTAGTAACTAATAATCTTACTATAATAAATGATCCTTTAACATCCAAGGATTACTTAAACTATTTAGAAACAGACATACTATTACCATTAAACAGTAGTATTAGTATTTCAATAGAAAACTCTACAATAAATAAAACACCAGTAACTATAGACTCTGGAAACATTTACATAAACAACTTAACTTTCAATTATACTCTATCACTAAAATCACCTAATATAAATATAAATAAATTAATAATAAATAAAACATACTCAATTCTATCAATAGTACAACCAAACTTGTCTTTCCTTACTATAAAGAACTCCGATATATGGACTGGAACAGAGTTTACTAATGGATCCGATATAAATATATCTGGAACTAAATTAGAATTTGCAATAGTTGGAGATAAAAACAAGATAAATTTAACGAATGACTATATGTATAATTCATATATAAATGCAACGTCTGTATCACATATAAAAATGATTGGAACCAACTTCACAGGAACGATACAATGTCCTACTGTTTACTTAAATGCTAGTGGTTCAAACATATCTGGAACATTTAACGTAGGTTTATTCAATGAATTTAATATATATAATTCCAACGTATCGACTTCAAGCTATATAAACATAACAAATGCAACGTACTTAAATCAATTCATAGAATATTCAAACGTAACTTCAAAATTAATAAACACAAGTGCAAACCTTTATATCAACAACTCATCGATACACAACGATATATTGTCAAGTGCTACTTTATACATATATAATTCAAATACAAATAACATAAACACATCTAAAATCGAAGCAAATAATAGTAAGATACTAAATATCACAGCAGAGAAATTGGTAGACATAAGATATGGTAGTTTTATAAATTTAAACGTAGTAAATCCTTGGTATACTACACTAATACATGACACATTCAATAACTTAATAGGAAATACTCACGTATTTACTTTAAGTTATGATAACGCAAACTTGGTCAATCTAACTATAGATCACGGACTTATTGAAATTAAGTACTCTGATGTAAACGATACATATCTAAATGTTACAAATGCAACCGAAGATGTTGAAAATAGTACAATAAAAGTATTTAACGAAACAATAAAAAGAACACCAAGTACAACTTCATTGATATCCACCGTTTCAAATTACTATAAATTTATAACAGACACTATAAACAATCTATACGTAAACTTCACATTAAACGAAATTCCAATAAACTACACGTTAAACAGTTACGTTATATTTAATACAAGTAAACTTGGAAAAACATACATTAAAATAAACCAACAAGGATACTTCAAGAACATAACGTTTAACGTATTCATATCTGGAAACACTATAACATCACCTACCAGTAATGTATACATATTAATACCTGGAAACGCAACCAACACATACTTGGAAGGAAACACGATAAATACTACATTATTCACACTTAAAACAGACTCATTAAATAGCTCATTCATAGGAAAAGTATTACTTATAAATGACAACATCACAGAAACAAACGAACCATTGGTTCCTATAAAACTAAGATACAATTATGGAATTTATTACGTGTTCGTTAACGGAGAACCAATAAAGTTTGGAACAATATCAAACACAACTGCAAAGGAAGTAATAGCTTGGGTAAACAACTCTTGTGGATACTTGTACAACGACACTATAGGAACAGTGTATGGTTGTGCAAACATATCCGAATCAAACATAACTTTAATAGAAACCCCAGAAAATAATATTTCAATAAAGAACTCAGAATTTGCTGAGATAATGGCAAAGAATAGTTCGGTAACCATAGTCAATTCAAAGGTATACTATCACTATTTCAATAACGCTCCAATACTATACAACAACGTATCGATAGTTGCATACTACTTGAATGTGAATGGACTTGACTGTGAAATAAACAAGACTTGTATATTGTTTGCAGACTCTAATGGAACGATAGAAAACTCCAAACTATGTCCAACACAAGGATTTTCATTTGCAATAGTAAACACAAGTCAAAACTTCAATGTGTACAACTCTTACTTTGACAGTGTTGCACTAATACCAGACTACAACGTTTACAACATAACGATAATATCTCCTTCAGACTTCGCAAAGTACATACTAGATTATCCAGATTCAGATATGTGGTGTAACGGAACTCCTATGTATCAAATAGTATCAAAGAAGGTAAACAAGAGTAAAAATATGACAGTCGTATATCTAAAGAAGCCTAAGTTCATAGTAATAGAGAAGAGAGGAAAAAACAAGATACCAATTGTTTTGATAACACTCGGTATAATATTAATACTTGCAAAGATTTTGGTGAAGATACTATTTTAACATAATCTTTAAATAGTTTTTTATTCTTTTTTAATTTATGGCTGACCAGACACAGGAAATGACTACTTACGCAACTGTATTACTTGATCTAAATCCAACAGAGGTTGACTGCAGAAAGTCGAAGAACTCTGATATGTATATGTGTTTGATGAAACGTGGAGATTCCGTGGTTGGTGAAGAAATAATACCAAAAGATAAATTTGGAAAGTTCCAATCCGTATGTATATCGTATGCTTTAGTTAAATCACTACAAGATGAGTATGGAATAGATAAAATAGCAAAAACTAGTGTTATCTTACCTTCGGTAAGATTCCCAACAGAGAACGAAACAATTTACTCTGTTAAAGTAAAACTAAATACAACATTCAATGCAAATGACATAATGACATACGTAGAAGAGAATGGAAATGAATTTGTAAACATAAAACTTGATGTCCAATTCGATTAAAATTTATATACCTTTCTTTATAATTTTCTTTATATGAAGAAGTTATTACCATTACTTTTATTAATTGTATTTGTGAATGCCTATGGATATGTTGTAACTTCTTTACCATACAATATAACCGCAAATGGTGTTTACTGGATAAACACTTCGTTATATTGTAACTATACTTATTGTTTTAATGTTACAAACACTTCTGTAACAAATATAACAATAATATCTAATGGATCTGGAAAAATATATTTGTATCCTAAATTAATTAATACATCCACTTATGCTTATTCTCCTACTAATAACACGTGGTTTTTAGCAATAAGTTATAACGCATCATATCCACGTTATTTAATATTATATAATAAAACTCCTAACAATACAACCATAAAAATTAGTAATCTAGAAATAATAATAAACAACACTACTATAAATTCAACAATATCGCTCGGAAATCATAATACATCTATAGTTTACTCTACGCCATCATTTTATCCTTATTCTACTGATAATGTTTATCTGAATAATATCAAAATAAACAATCTACTAAACAAAACATATTATTTCAATATTATTTTTGAATATTTCACTTATTTTGAACCTCATGATGGAATTTACAATAGAATAAATGTATATAATCTATCAGATAATGGAAACATAACATTATTACTATATTCTAGAAATGTAAATCTTTCAGATATTAAAATGTATAACAACTCTAGTCTTTATGCTAAATCTGTACATATTTTCAATGATTCATACTTTAGTAATAGTTCTGTTTATCTAAATTTCACAAATCTTGTTTTGTATAAGATTTTAAACCCAAATCAAAGTTATGCAAATATAAGTTTAACTAGAAAATATGGAATGTTTAACGTATCTGTTATAAATGGATATATAACTTCATTATTTAGTTATAATGTGTTGATAGAAGTAGTAAACAATAGCTCTTATATTACCTATAACACACCAACAAATCCATATTTTCCTAATGTTACTTTTAATATAAAACTAAACATAAGTAACAATACTAAATTTTACTACATAGAATATTGTAACTTAACCAACGCATCTTTATATATTTATGCACCAACGTTGATAAAAAACGTAAACGCAATGTTGCAGTATACAAAAACACCTGGATCAGATATATATGGTTTGATAAATAATCAAAACATAATAAACTTATCAAACTATAAAAATAATACAACAATAGAGGGAAATAGTATTAAGGTTGGATTTACATTAATTAACTTTTCTATTATTTCACCTACTCCATTGGTTACAAAAACAGTATATGGTTTATATTCAACTATAAATAACTCGTGGATGCCAATTAATCTTTCGAATACAACTGTATATGTATCTGCTAATTTTACAACTGGTTTTTTCGATACAAACAATAGTACTTTATTGTTTGGTCGATCTGTTAACAGTAATATAATAATAAACAATGATAGCAATTCAACGTATGGTATTGTACTTTACATCAATTTATCGAATAAATCAAACACGACAATATATATAAACAACTCAAAAATATTTGAATCTAAAATAGTAAATCAAAAAATATATTCATATAATTCTAGTTTTTATAGTTTTTACTTCAATGGAACTTTATATTGTGATAAATGTACAATACGTAGGTTAATGGGTACAAAGGCATTTATAAATAACTCAAATATTAGTAATAGTAATATTTATTTAAGTCCATCCTTAAACGTTACAGATTTAAACATTTATAATAGTGGTATTAGCTTTGATATTGGTGGATGGAATACATTCACTACTAATAATTTTACTGGAATAGTATCCGATATATTAAATATGTCGAACTCTATAATTAATGTTAATGTATTTACTGGATATACAAATGGAACTTTCAACGTTACATTAATAAAACAACCTGGTTCAATTTTGAACATAAAAAATACCAACTTTACAATTAGTTTATATGTAGAACCATATAATAATACTACTTTAAACTTAGTTATTGGTGAAGTAAATAACTCTACCATTAGTATAGAAAACACCACTATATTCAATCGAATAACATATATCGTATATAATAATACTACTAATGTTACTGTTGCATACAACGAAACAAAATTAAATCTATATGGATTTAACATATCAAACTCTAAATTATATGTACTTGGTTTTAATTCAAACAGACAAGCATTTATTAATGGAAATGGAGTTGTTAATTTATCTTTATATCTACAATATTTGCCATTTTTGGATAATTTAAACAAGCTAAAATATTTACTAAATTTGGTAAATACTACTGCAAATATATCTTGTTCATACTTGTGTGGTGCAAACCAATCTGTCATTGGAAACAGTAAGTACTATATGTGGTACTCGTACTATCTAAATATAGATCCATCACTTGTAATCAACTGGCCAGATGGAAATAAGCAATGTCCATATACACTACTTTATGGACAAAAAGTATATGGATGGTTCATTTCACCTTTCGTGTGTCCATTTTTCATACATAGTGTTGTGAACGTTACGACAAATACAACAAAAAAGAAAGTAAAGAAAAGTGTCAACATATTTTATACACATAGATCGATAAATATAGCTGTACCAGAGGACATTTCAAAGGTTGGTGTTGGTTTTGACTTCAAGTTACTGTTGTTGTTTTTAATATTTTTCATAGCAATTATGTTGTTGACACTTGGATATTTGTCAGAAAGAAAGTAAATTTTTATAGTCTTTGATTAATATTTTTTATATGTATAGATTACTATTACTTACATTGCTACTATTATTATTTGTGGTGTCATACTCTACTGTCATATATGTTAACACAACAAACTGTAGTTATTACTTTCCAAATATAACAAACAACACAATATACATTCTAGAAAATGGTACGTACAACGCAACAGAATGTATAAATTTAAGTTTGGTTAATAAGTACAATGTCACAATAATAGGGAAAAGTAGATCTGGTGTAGATTTATACAATTTAAGTGCTGGTTATACACTTTTATTAAAAAATTCTAACGTAACTTTCAATAATCTTTCAATAACTGTTTCAACAAAGTATATATACACAGATAAAAGTAATGTAAATTTAAACAATGTTAACATTTTCTTAAACAAGTCTGTTATTGGATATTCAATATTCTACTTGAATGAATACAACAATCTAACTTTGAATCATACATACATATATTTGTCTTATAATTATCAGGTTGTGTTCGATCAATATAGCTTCGACAACGTCATCAAACTTTATAACTCTATTGTAAAGTCCGTTGACTACGCAAGATTGTTCGCAGAAGTAGTTGGATATAGGGAAAACAAAGCATATTTATACAACGATACAATAGAACCTTCAACTGGTTGTTTCATATCCGTTAGTAATCTTTTTATGAATGATACTAGAATATATGCAAACACAACTAACTCAAACATAGTTATTCTTACTAAAAATATATCTGTACTAAACAACGATTTTATAAGGTATTACAACACTCTATACTTTCAGTCAAACAAAACATACATAAACAACACTACGATAGTTGTTGTTAGCACAACTTTTGGTTTCGATGTCATTGGATCAAATATACTTTATATGAATAATGATAGGTACTTTAATAACAAGACAACTCTAAACATAAACGCTAATATATTATATTTATATAATAATACATTCTTCTTCAACACTTCACTCAACTATATAATAAACACTCTGGACAGACAATACTATGTATTCACACCACCAATAATGGCAAACTATACATATGCAAAGAACAACACAGTAAACAATAATCTTTCAATAGAGACTTGTGCATCGAATAAAAAACTATATGAACTAATACTGGACAACTGTTCGTCAACTAACACATCTTCATTTTTCGTGCTTGAAAATCAAAACTCAACGTATTCATATTTGAACAACTCTGTGGTAATACTACCTATATACAATGCCACAAACATAACATTAGTCAACGATAACATCAACTTCTTCTATTCAAAGTCTGGAAACTTAACTATAAAAGATTCAAAGTTCAGAACAATCGATACATATTATGTAAAGATAATAAACTCTAGAACAAAGTATGGAAATGTTAGTTTCTATATTCCAAAGTTCGTAACATATCCAGTAATTAGACCAACATTTGTTGATCTAAACACCACAGAACCTATTAAATGTTCAAAACTTTATGCATATGGATACATAAATACTTTGTTCAACAATTCATTTGAAATACTAGAAAACAATACAATTTCAAAGGTTTATGACTCAAAGTTGTGTGGTGGTGTGTCTTCATTTAAAATACTATATGGAGACAAGGTGTATGCATACTCTTCATACCTTAATAACTACACGGTTGACTCTTCGTTGATAATATTAAACAATACATCAACCATCTGGATACCAACCTTGCCAGACAGTGATTATTATTGTAATGGAACTCCTATGTTCACGATAGTTGTTAACAAAACAGTAAAACACGTAAAGAAGCATCATAAGAAATGTGTGGTTTATGTAAAGAAAAAGATAAAAATAGAAAAGAAAGAAAATAGCAAATCGATTCCAGCGTTTTTATTAATAATAGCTGGAATAATAATTATATTAAGGTCTATACTGTTATGACGGATGTTTCATTATTTTCTTGAATTGTTATTATTTTGAATTTCTCTATGTTTTTTGTTCTAACCTTTACATCCGTTAGTTTTATAATTTCTACGTTCTTAAGTAAAAGATCCAATGTTTTTGAATTGAATATATCTACTTTTTCTGTGTTGGTTATTTTTACTTCTATTGGAATGTTTGTCTTTAGGTTCTCTATGTTCACCTCATCCGATTTGTTTATCACTATTCCATTCGCTCCAAACTTAGAATTTATAACAACATTCTTTATGTTGACTTGCTTAACTTCATCTAGAACGATTCCAGCTTCTTTGTAATTCTTTATTGATGTGTTTATAATGTTCAACGTATCTATATCCATACCAGCTATGCAAACTCCACCAGTTAGATTTATGTTTTTTATTGTTATATTCTTTGAAGAGTAGATCATGATTGGTATGTTTGCGTTTATTTCTGATTTTATCATATTAGAAGATCCTTCTATTATAACATCGCTGGTGTTGTGAATAACTATTCCAAGATTGTTTGCGTTTATCTTTCCCTTTACTTTGTATAGTCCTGGTTTTGTTATTTTGCAAGGTATCGTATCTTCAGTTATCTCAAGTGGACACTCATACAATTCATCTATGGAGTAATTAAACAAGTCTTCTCGGTTCATATTAGATAAAATACGATGATTATATTTAAAATGTTCGTTATGTCAATCCTACATCGATGTAGAAATTTAAACTTTATATAGTTGACGAATGATTTGGTATTTGGAATGAACAGGAGAGAAGAGAATAGGCTACTATTGTTTGTCGTTGGTGGTTTGTTACTATTGTTTATTGCATGGTTTGTCTTTAGACCATACAGATCCACGATAATATCCAGACCAGTTGCACCTGCAAACGTTAGCGCACCAGCAGTTAGCACGTGCAACTTGACGTTTGGCAACGGTAAATTGGCTGTTTCGGTTAATAATACGTCGCTAGTGTTTAACACAACCACAGGAAAACTTAAAGGCGTCATAAACGTTAGCTTGGCTAACGTTGGTCAAGATGCAATAAGCCACGTATATGCAGTTATCTATTACCCAGGAACTTTCGAATATTACGTCAACAGCGTTGACTCCTACTGGAGCTCCGTGGACAACCTAACGGTTGTCGGTAGCTCTGGTAGGTACATCGAAGCACCAATAATCAAGCCAACCAAGAGAGAGTATGCAGAATACCAACTAGTAATAAGCCCATCCACGCCAGCAGGTACATACAACGCATACCTAGTAGTGTTTGCATACAATAACGCATCCGAAGAGACAGCAGTTCAAACAATACCTATCACGATAACTGTCCAATAAAACTAAACTTTTTATACCTTTTTTCTTTTTATTTCTTATATGTTCAACGAACTTAAAAAGTCTAAGAGCTACTTACTTGGTATGTTGTATCTGTTCATATTGTCTTTAGTATTCTTAACGTATTTATACACGTTCCAAGTAACAAACATACAAAAGTTCACTGTATTTTATTTAGTCCTTGTTCTTGGTTCGATTTCTTTCTCCATAGCAATAGCAGATATTCTACACACGGAACTAAAACTTGATTTCCTAGACGTATTTCCTTTAAAAATACCTATAAATTCTAAGGTAGTGTTGCAATGTATTATTATAGCATTTTTAACATTGCTGTTTGCTTCATTCATAACACATGTATCTCCATTGTCTTTCATATTTAGCTATCAATACGTGTTAAACAATATGCTTAAAGTATCTGAAATAATGAGCGTAGCAATCTCAGAAGAGTTATTCTTTAGGGGACTATTTTTCTATGGAACATATCTATACTTGATACTAAAGTTCACAAGAAAATATAAAACAATAGAAAACATACCAGAGAACAAGAAAATATTTGCATTCTTTATATCTGCAGTAATTAGTTCTATATTCTTTGCATTGTATCACTCTTATGTATATATGTTCTCATTCGCTGCGATAGAGAGCTTGTTTATATTTGGTATGATAGCTAGCTTTATATATTACTACACTGACAATCTATGGTGTTCAATAACATTTCACTTTGTATATGATCTTTGTTTATTTATACTCACGGGAATGATTTAAATATTAGTTTTTATTTTTTAAATATATGCGTGGACAAATAGGAGATCTACTACCATTAATTTTGTTAATATTTTTAGTTGCTGGTGGTGGTTACGCAATTACACAAGTACTTGGTCAATTGAATTCTCTAAGTCAAACGTTATCAACTATGAAAAATGAAATTATTATTTCCTTGATTCTATTGGCTCTAATTAGTTATATATGGAAGACAAAACAAGCGAATAATGTTACGTTGTTCATAGCGTTTATGTGTGTATTGTATATGGTATATAAAATAATGTACACACCAGCAATCATATTCGGGTCTGATGGTTACATAATAAGTCCATCTCCAAGTGTTAAACCAGTAACACAGACAATACTATCATTAAGCAATCACGGTAAAACAATAGATTTAAATCAATTACCTGGAGAAAGGGATTGTTTGATAGAGGTATCACCTAAAAATCCTGCACTTCCATATAAGTATAATCCAAAAACAGAAACAGCTAGGGCATTGTGTTTTTATTGGAGAAGTTCTGGACTATTTTCTTCTGTACTAACAAGTAGTTCATCACCATCTTTTCCATTAATAGGAACTTCTCCTAATTTACCTGTGTGGAGTGGTTATAAAATATATATAGTTGAGTATGAAGCAAAGTATAAAACAGTGTCTGGTGTATTTGAACCTGTTGTGACAAATAAAATTATATCAGAAGAGGTTTTTTCTTGTACTGGTTCACCTATTAGTGGTTTAAAACCAGCTAACTGTACAGAGTTATATATAAAAGGATATCCAGAATATGCACTACAATCAGTATATTTCGAGGGTATTAGGGGAAAAGAGTTTGAGTATAGAGTGTCAATAATTGCGCCATTTTACTTACGAGAGCCAATGTATGAAATGGGTGGTTTCAATGTTAAATACAACAAAACAGAAGCACAAATTTATTTAAAGAAATATTACGTTGGAACAAGGGATGATGAATACGTATATCATATCACTTTTGGAGTACTTTGTACACCAAATGTTAGATTTTTTGTTAAGTTTTATAACTCTATGTTTGCTGTTACTGAAATGGAAGGTGGTTTAGATTATTGTGATGGAAAACTTCATTATGTAAATGTGACTGTTCCTACTAATGAAGGATATACTGGATTTCAAATAGTAATGGAAACTGGATTATTTGTTATAAAGAAGGTTTCAAAAACATTCATACTTCCAAAGCTACCAGTACAAAAGAGAAAACCTATAAAAGTTAACAATTCACAACAAAAACAAAAGTTAATAAAAATATGTAAAAACAACTCACTAAAAGCACCTGTTAAGGTTGCTAATCATATATACACAGTTAGTAAGGAATTTAGAATAACAAAGGACTATCACTTCGTAACGTACGTTGACACTAACGACTTCACCAACCTAAGCTATATACTACTTTGTAACAAGGTATCTACTCCATATCTAGTGTTAAACACCAACAAGAACAACGCAGTTAATTGTACCAGTAAGGTTTGCTCATTTATAATAGATGTACAACTTCCAAACATTTCAAGAAACAACACGTGTGAACTATATGTTTTCAAGAACGGTAAGACCGTGATAAAAGAAAAATACACATTCACATTAAACATAAGCAAAGAGCAACAAGAATCGTACAAACCAGACTATTCAAACCAAAACATTAACTATCCTACTTCAACATACAAGAAAGTATTCCAAACAAAGATGTACTTGTACTATATAATGTTACTAATAGCAGTAGTGTTAATAATTTATATGGTACGAAGAAGATAAATTTTTAAATTTTGATTTTAATATTTTTCTTATGAATCGAATAATTTTGTTAATACTACTATTTTTAACAATGTTTATATCTACATCCTATGCTGTTACTGATTCGTTTCAAGCAACAAAATGGTATGTAGTTACTAATAATTCTGTTTATATGAATGTATTGACTGGTGGAATATCGATTCCACAAAAAACAAACAATAATTTTGTATATCTAAATTTAATTTGTTCTGGTCAGCAAGATATTTATGTTCATATAAACATATCATACAAATCTACTAACACAACGTGGTCATACATAGATAAAGATCAAAGAATAATATGTTCTCCAGCTGGTACAGTAAACACCATAAAAATACCAATAAATTTCGTGTATCCGGGTAACTATATATTTAATATAAATATAAGTAACAACTATTGTGGTCCAACTGGATGCTATGTTCTATCAACAACAAAAATAAGGGTTAAAAACATACAAGCATACTTTAAACAAGTTGAAAATACGACTGGTGTGGTTGCAAACTTTAACTCTTATATAACCGATTCGCTTACATTCACCGTGACAAAAACAAAATTTGATCTATTAACTTCGTTTGGAAAATTTTCAACTATATTGTTCATACTTTTGGGACTTGCATTCCTTATTATGTATTTCAGAACAAAAGAAAAGAAATACTTGATATTAGCATTTGCATTGTTTATTGTTTCAGTAGTTTCAAAATTTGCTACAATATATATGTATCCTTCAAAAGCAGTCTGGCAAATATATAATGCAAACAACCTATATGGAGCTGGTGGTATGGGACAAGAAGCAACACTAAACGATCACATAGCTAGTGCAAAGTTTATACTAAAAACTGAACAAGTAAATGATACAATAAACAAGACTAGTAATTATGTTTATGAAACTACCGACTACGTAATAAACATTGGATGGAATGTTTTATCTGTTTCACATGACTACAACACAGTAAAAGAATACAAATCAAAGGCATACTTGAAATTTCCTTTGTTAATTGAGTATAAGATACCAGTTTCAAACACCAGCACCTTACTAGGATGCATAGTTACAGAATGTACAACATCTAATGGAAATTGTACCGCTACGATAGACACTCAGAAAGAAATAATACTAAAGTCAAAGTACTATCACGGTTGGAAGGCACTGTACTTAAAATTACACGTTGATGGAAAGAATCAAGAATATAGTGTTTCACCTGTTCCTGGATGGGGTTATCTAATATCTCCAATAGGAGCATATTTGGTTAGTCATTTAACCAGCATATCTTATAATGTTTTACCATCTCAAGGAAATATAAGGGTTAATTGTGTATTTAGAGAGGTAAAAGCAATATCTCCAAACACTAGCGTAAAACAGTTACCAACAGTTAATCTAGATCAATACGTAAAGAAAAATCTAAATAACATAGCAAACAATGACAACAAGAAACTAAATAATAGTAGTAAAAAGAGACAAGATATTTCAAATTACATATTTTTTGGTGCTATGATACTAGGAGTATTGTTTGCAAGAAAGAAAAGATTAGTAAAACACTAACGTAGTCATATCTCCTAATCTTTCTTTCTTTATTTTATAAACATCCTCGAAATCATATTTCATTTTACATATAATTATTCTTTCTCCAGATATACCTATAGATCTTCTACAAGCTCCGTGTACATCTTTTAAATTGTCTGTGAATAAAATATCTATTACTTTGTTTTCTTCCTTATCCATCTTATCATCATATATTATTTTTGCCTCAGAAAACACCAAGCTCCTTCTTTTACCTATTTTAAGTAATTTTACTTCCATTTCTTTTTTGGGTGGATTTAAGTAGCATATTTCTATATCTTTCCTAAGACCAGAAAATATTTCCTTATACTTTCCAACATTACCACCAATGGCTTTACAGAATTCATCGAATGAATGGTATATTTTTAATTCTTCTGTTTGGTTTTCCATAAAATTTCTATATCAGAACTTTTATTTAACTTTTATATGAATTACGAAGATATGTTTTTATATGTAATACCAATAATAGTTAGCTTCTTGATAATAAGTATGGTAGTATTCAAACAATTCTTAACAGTTCCACTACTTCTTTTGACACTATCTGCTATTTTTATGTATTCGGAAGGAGCTATATCTAGAAAAATAAGATATGTAGCGATACTAATAAACATAATAGTTATATTAATGGTTTTAAGAACAATTATCACAATTAACAAACCATACAAAGTGTATGGAATATCAATAAATGGAATTAGATTAAATAGGATTAACACCATACAAAGCACAATACCATTTCAAATAACATCCGTATGTGTTGAAACCAATGGAAATAACCCATTGGTTGTTCTTAACTATGGTAATTATTCATACTATGTATTTGGATTCTCTTGCTCATCTGGAATTTGTTGTACGGATACCAATATAATAGTTCCACCTAGTATAAACAAACTAAACATAATTTCAGATTCGTTTGAGTCAACGTTAGTAATACATTATGATATTGTAAACAAGAAGTATTATGAAGACTTTTTAAAAGGTAAGAATGATGGAAGTGAATACTATCAATTCCTTGTTAAGACGAATACAATTGCTTACGAAAGTGCTACACAGAGTAAGTATAAGTACATATTATATATGTATTTCCCATTCGTTATAATACTTGTATCAGTACTGGTATTAATATTGTCTCTATTTTCATTCAAAAAAATTTAAAATACTAAACTAATATTTTTTTATTATGATCAAGAACATTTTAGCTCTATTGGTATTACTATTTGTATTTACAATACTGGTTTATGAGATAATTTCTGCATCTTCTGTGTACTTTACAAACGTGTTTCAAGAAATAGTAACAATAGTGGTAATTTTACTAACTTTGAAAGCACTTTATGAAGCATTATTAGAGTACATAAATCCTAAAAAAGTGGTATATATATATTTGGTATCGTTTTTTATTATTGTGTTTGCTGTAATTGTATATATAATATGTTTTAAGTTGAATATATCTGTAATATTGTATTTCTTGGTTTCGTCGATTATAGTCACAGAACTATCTATAAATATCGCAAATAGACTTACAAAAGTGGATGAAAAAAACAGTAAATTATCTTATCTTTTTGATTTATCTTCGTTTGTTGCATCCGTTTTATTGTTTTACCTAACATTTTATCTATATTTTTTTGTAATACCAGTTCCAAAATCTGTTACTAATATTAGAAATCCAACACCAACACATATTCAACAATTTGTAATAAGAAAATTTAAACCAGAGATAAGTAGTGAAGAAGTAACTATTTATAAAATAAACCCATTACTTTTATTCCTATTCTTGAAGTTAAATCCATATAAATCAAATTTTGCAGATTGCCAAGTATTTTCTAGAATGTTCTACTCATCGTTTGAATACTATGGATATCATCCAAAGTATATTTTCTTTTTTACAGCTAGATTGAAGAGAAGTGTTACGGTTCCATTTATGTTTTTTGGTTACTATTATTCCTTGTCTGCTTTAGGAAAACACATTAAACCACTACACGTGGCAGTATATATGAATGGAAAGGTGTATGACTTCGAAGTTATAGATTATAACAATAAAACTTATGTTATAAATCCAGTGGTTAGAAACATAAACTACTACAAGAAATACTATAATTCATATGCTATATGCAATCAATATATGTGTAAGGTATATAGTTTTTAATATATTTTTGTCAATTATTCTTTTATGGATGAGTTAAGATTTATAACACTACTATATATAGTCTTCGCAACAATAATTGCAATTCTGTGCTACAACCCAAAAAATTATGTAGCTTTAACAAACATTAGATTGATATTAGAAATAGTTGGTGTAATTCTATTTGTGTTGAATGCATATTATTCTGAAGTTGGAATTTTAGAAACTGTTTTAACGGTGTTCTATCTTCTTTTATTTATATTTATGTACATACTATTTCACGAAAGTATACACGCAATAATGATATATTTACTAACTGGAAAACTTCCAAAATACATATACATAATAACAAATAAATTTACAATAGAAGGTGGTTTTGTCAAGTCACCAAGAACAAGTGTATATGCAGATATATTGATAACATCTATGCCTTTGTTGTTGACTTCGGTATATATATTATTCCTACTTGGTTTGGATAGATACTATACCATAGTATCTCTATTCTTGTTTGCTTTGTGTATACTAAACTCTATTATGCCTGGAACAGATTTCTTCTATATTCTTTTATATGCAATAGCTGGAAATGTACTTGCAATAAAGATTCTATTATTTTATGCCTTTGTATTGTCTATAGATGCATTTGTATTGTTTTACAAAGAACACAAAAATTTAATGGAATATTCAAGCATAGGAATTTGTTTTGTAATTTTATTTTATATTGTTACACTGTTGTAGACTTAATTTTTAGTAGCATTAACAATGGAAGCATAGACAATGCAAATGCAATTGCAAAACCTAGGTTTGGGAACATAACATATATTTTCTTTATTGGTATGAATCTTCCGCTTAGAGCAGCTATCATCAATACTGTCAACAATATTATCAATAGGAATGCTAGCTCGTTTATGTTTTCGGATATTAAGTCAATTATGAACAACAATATAAGCGACAATGGGAATATTATGAATGGATTCGATACTATAGATAGTATTACTAGCTCTAGAATTCCAAATATACCTACTATTATTACGTTCTCCATATCTAGATTTCCAATGTAATACAAGACAAACAACGTGAACAATATACTTAGAAATATATCTATCTTGAGTATCTTTAATATTACTTGATATGGTGCTGGTGATATTAGTAAGTAAACTATGGAGCTTGCTATCGTTACCGTGAATAACACAATCAAAAACAGGTTGAACAAAAAGGAGCATTTTCCTTCCAAGCTGTACATAAAAAAGAATTCTAAATATAATTATTTAAATTTATCTTGGGGTATAGTTTTTATAATATTTATTAACTAACTTAAATTATGACAACGCAGACTAGATATATACTACTTGAATATGAAAAATCATGCCAAGAAGAGGAAGGAAGCGAATTTTTAAATTGTCGAAGTACTTGTTCTATAGAATACATTTCAACTTCATTAGAAGCTATATGTGCACGACTTTTAAAATTAATAAAAGACAATGTTATTACGGTTAAAGATGAAATTAATAGACTTCAAGATTTGGGTCTTTCTCCTGTAGAGATATTATATGAACTTAGGATGGGACCAGAAACCACAACTAGTTTTTATGTATTAGATTTTCCAGATATGGTGGATGTTACACGTGAAGTAAAAGACTATTTTTTGAAAAGAAATCTAGAGGTAAAACATATTAAACTACTTAATTATGGTTTCAAAGAAATAGAAGACTATGACAACTTTAAAGTTAGTAGATGGTACTTGGTTTTAAAGGTAGAATATGAGGGTATACGAAAATAATACTTTTATATCATTTATTTCTATTTTTATTTATGTCAGGAGAAACAAAGTATGTGGTAATTGGGTATAAAGTTATTCCAGAAAATGATTACATAGATAAATTCATTTATAGAATGAGATTTTTTGATTCGATTTATGAAGCTAAAAAGTATTTCTTAGATGAAGTAATAAGAAAATGTGAAGAAAATATTATATTATCTGAAATAGAGGATCTTAGAGATAGTGGTTATAGCTATATGGAAATATTAGACAAATTATATGATTTAGAAGAAACCGAAAGTTTTGGATTCTTTATTCCAACATATATAGATTTAGACTATACAGGATTTATTAACTTTGTTAAGGAAAATATAGAAAAAGAAACCCGTAAAAAATGTTCGGAAATTCATGAATTATATAGTTTTAGTAATATTTCAGAAAATATAGAAATTTCAGGATATATAAATGGAACTATTATTATTTTATTTAGAGTAGCGCTTTCATAAATGTTATTAATATGTTATCTATACTTTAAAAACTTTATGTATATAATATCTTGAAAAATATTTTTTAATCTTTATAAATTATGATAACTTTTTATATTTTTATAACTCTATTTTTATTTATGTATGAAGAAACAAAATTTGTGCTACTGGAATACGTAATTGATCCAGCTGGAGATTATGTAAAAAGTATGAAATTTTTTGATTTACTAAACGAATCTAAATACAATTTCTGGAAAAAAGCATTAAAAGAGTGTAAAGAAAACACGATACTTAATAAAATAGAGGAACTTAGAGATAGTGGTTATAGCGATATGGAAATATTGGACAAATTATATGAGTTGAAAGAGCGAGAAAAAATAGGATTCTTTATTCCATCAGATGTGTTAACGTGGTATAACTCTTTTATTAATTTTGTCAAGAAAAATATAGAAAAAGAAACTGGTGAAAAGTGTATAGATATTTATGAATTATATGGTTTTAGTAATATTTCAGAAAACAGAGAATACATCAATGGAACTATAATTGCTTTATTTGGAGTAGTGCTTTCGGAAGAGTGATTGATATGTTGCTAGAAGAAGGTATTTGTATCGTAAAAGATAGAAAAGCTGCACAACGACTTTTAATGGACTTAGAAAATAGTAATGGTATGTCTTGGGAAGAAATAGAACAAAGGTCTAAAAGAGCAAAGAAAATGCTTGAGAAAGGGAAAAAATATGTAACCAAAATGAAGTTGTAATTCATTAATATTTTTATATTATATTATAAAAATTAAATTTATGAGACTCAACAATTTAATACTACTGGGAATTATTCTTATAACACTTGGTACTGCACTTGAGTTCTATCCAGCACCGATAACCAAGCAAAAGGTACAAGTGAATGTTATAGTTAACATAACACCAAGGGTAAAGAAAGTAAGGTTTAAGATGCAACCTTACACCGTTGCTATAGTAAATCTAGATAAACATTTCTTGAAAAAGACACTAAGAATACGTGTAAAAGCAAACCCAGATACAATGATATTCATAGCAATATATAACAAAAAGAATAACACGGCAGACATAATAAGAAGGGTTACGTCGTTTGATTTCAACTTGTACTATGCTAACCAAACAGAGAAAATACTAATATACTCACCAGTTAGACAAGACGTTGAGATTCAAGTGATGCAATATGGAAGATAGAAAATTCATAGATCTATGTATAAAGAATGAAGGAGAAGTAGACTACAGAACAAGTTACGATCAAAACTTAACAACCGTAATATCTTGTACTGTTCCTAATAAAAATTTTAAAGGAATGATAAAAGAATCATCCAATTTAAATCCAGTAAATGCGGTGTACTCTATAAGAACGATTTATCTATCAGAGGATGCAGAGATAAAAAAAGAAGTATTGATTTCTGAAAAAAATAGAAAGTATGTTGTAAGAGCTTCTTTTAGGGATCAAGAATTAATTAGAAAAATAAAAACTTCTGGTCCAGTTGAAGTTATAGAAGAGAATAAGTATTTGTATATGTTTTATAATCCATTCTTTGGTTCGTTGGACATAGTTTATAATGGTGCAACTATAAATAACGAAGAGTTCATAGAAACACTTAAAGAAGCAATAAATATAGCTAAAGAAAAAGAACTTGAAACTGTATAAAAATATTTTTATAAAATAAAAATATTCTATAACTTATGAACCACGAAAAAGAAAATGCTACTTTAGATGTTATATGTAATCTTAATATAAAAGATGGTAAGGTTCAAGGTGTTTCGTGTGTATTGGCAACGAAAAAAGAAGTAGAGAATAAAACAATAGAAGAGATAAGGAAAGAGATACCAGAGATTTCTGTAGAATACTTCACAGTAAAGGCTGAATTTAAAGACAGATACTTAAACATAGGATTCGGAATAACCAAAGATGCAATGAAATATCTTCCAATCATAGAAAGTGAAGCAAAAAAGGGTGCTGAAAAAACAAAACAAGAATTTGAAAACTTTCTAAAAGAAATAAAAGAATCTATTGAAAAAACTTTGGTTAAGCGCTAATATTTTATTTTTGTTGTTATTTTCTTTGTTATGTTTAAATTACTTAGCTTTTCTAATACAGTTGGTATTATTCTTAAACCTTGGAAATTGTTTGTTATGTGTGCGAATATTATAAACCATATCAATATAAACAATATAGTAACTATGTATCTTCCAACACCAGACATTATCATTTTTATCATATCTATGAACAAAAGAACAGTTGCTAATATTATTAAAATTTCCAAGCAAGCACTAAATCCCCACTCAACAATTTGAAAGTCCGTGTATTTGTTAGATATTATTGTTTGTCCCAACGTGTACACCGATTTGTCTAGATTGGTTATGGAACTAACAACCGCATCGATCATATACATAACTGCAGAATGTATCTTTCCTTGTTTGAACTGTTCGTATGTTTTTATTATGAATCCAAATCCATATATTATTATTAATATTATATATAATAGTATGAACTTCTTGAGTATCTGCATATACTAAATTATAATTCAAAGTATATATATGGTTTTTGTATGAATAATTTTTTATAATATTTATTTCTATATTTTATTTATGCCAGGAGAAATAAAGTATGTGCTACTTTACTATCATATTAGTCCATCAGGAGATGAAATAAATTCTATTGAAATTTATGATAATTTTGATGATGCAATAAATAAATTCTATGAAGAGGTAAAAGATATGTTAAAGGAAAATTTAATGGAAGAAACCATAGAAAATTTAGAAGAAAGAGGATATACTCCATATGAAATAATTGAAAAGCTATCTAGTGGTGAAACTATAGACAAAGTAGGTTTCTATGATATAGGTTTTTCATCTATAGATTTTATAGAAATTATAAAAGATGATATTGAAGAAGAAATAGGAAAACCTATAAAGTCATTAGTTTTAGAATATGTATTTAGTAATATAGAATATGAATATATTAATGGTAAAAGAGAACCTTATGGATATGCTTCTATACTTTACAGAGTAGAGATATAACAACATTCTTATATTAATTTTATCTATTTTTATTTATGACAGGAGAAATAAAGTATGTGATGATAGAGTATGTAATCGATAATAGTTCTGGTAATTACATAAAAGATGTTAAGATTTTTAGTAGCTTTGATGAAGCTGTTGATACGTTCTATAATATTATGAAAAAAGAGTTACAAATTAACTACATACTGAATCAAGTTTCAGAATTAGAAAATGAAGGATACACCAAAAAAGAAATATTAGATACTTTGTTCGATTATGAAGAAAAAATGAATGTGGGATTGTATGAGCCAGACTTTATTCATACTCCAGAGTTCGTAAAGTTAGCAAAAAACAGTATAATGTATGAAACAAGAAAAAATGTAGATATAATGTCATTGATTTATGGTATTGTTAGTACACATTCTAAGTCTGTAATAAGAGGAGAAGAATTCACAAAAGGAGTTGCTTATTTACTGTTCGAAATAGGTGTTTTATAATGGATAAAGATCTCATTGTTTTAGCTTTCCTTAAATATGGAAAGATAGTTGGAAGAAAAAGATTTCAAAAATTAATTTTCCTTGCAAAATATAAAAACGGATTAGAAATACCTTTTAAT